>Ga0307942_1001502_pt1 | contig 18644 bp, 18 predicted proteins | sample OrgLakmetagen175_FD_201846 | JGI IMG/M metagenome (GOLD analysis project Ga0307942, IMG submission 201846) | Saline water microbial communities from Organic Lake, Antarctica - #175 | ecosystem: Environmental > Aquatic > Non-marine Saline and Alkaline > Saline | place: Antarctica: Organic Lake... | reverse complement strand
GCTCTAGAGGGCTTGGAAGTGCCTCTGTGGGGCTCTTGAGGGCCTGGGAGTGCTTCTGGGGGGCTTGTGGCTGCAAAATTCGTTAAGTGCCCAAAATCGTATTATACGGAGCAATTCGAAAAATACGTGATAAATACGATACGACGTATAATACGCCTACGCCGTATGACCCATCCCTGGTTTCCGCTCAGATGCCCTAGAGGCATATATAGCGATGTAACCTTACCTTTGAGAAAATAATCGCCCTACTGCTGTGGTTATTCAACTGGTACTGGATATTTGCAGCAGAAAATTATCACTCAGCACAAGCGGTACTTCGTAATACAGATCGGCTGAAATGTGGCAGGCAAGCAGCAGAGTCTTAACTAATTTCATCTTACTGTGCATGATGCTATATATGCCACAGCAATTCATCACAAGCAGTTACCAAGTTTGGCTAAGAAGTAAGCGGGCATGCAGCTTGTGCTCGTGGCATCATGGCACTGTGCATGCCACATTATGACTCAGTGCGCAGATCTGAAACAGAACTTGCGTGTGCCACAGATGCACCGCGCAAAGCGGCGGCGACAAACAAAAAATGCTAACTTCAGCCGCTGCCATGCAGAGTTATTGGTCCTTTTGAAATTTCATCAAGTTCTCTCTCTGCTGGCTTACAGGATTAAGCTGCCTTCATCTATGAGTGCCACCCCGTTTTACACATCATTTTCAGTGCCAGTGCCTGCAGACAGTGATTTTAAATTGTTCCCACGGAAGAGAGTAACCGGCACCGCAGCCTGTTGGTGTTGGCAGTATTCAACTATGAACTGCATCATGGGCCACCACTATTATGAACTGCATCATGGACTGCAACATGGACTGCATCATGGACTGCAACACTACTATGAAGAGCATCATGAATCATGAACCACCACCATGAACTGCGTTCTGAGTTATGAGCCTTAAACACTACATACACGTGTGCCACGTCAGCAGCAGGAATAATTGCTTTTACTGGCGCTGTGCATGCGATGATGAGACGAAACAGTCTGTGCACTTGCTGCGTGCGCTTTGATTAGGTAGCTGGTGTTACGCATTCAACAACCTGGTGCGTGCGCTTGCCGTGTGTGCGCTTGCTGTGTGTGCGCTTGCCGTGCGTGCGCTTGCCGTGTGTGCGCTTGCCGTGTGTGCGCTTGCCGTGCGTGCGCTTGCCGTGTGTGCGCTTGCCGTGCGTGCGCTTGCCGTGCGTGCGCTTGCTGTGTGTGCGCTTGCCGTGCGTGCGCTTGCCGTGCGTGCGCTTGCCGTGTGTGCGCTTGCCGTGTGTGCGCTTGCTGTGCGTGCGCTTGCCGTGCGTGCGCTTGCCGTGTGTGCGCTTGCCGTGCGTGCGTTTGCTGTGTGTGCGCTTGCCGTGTGTGCGCTTGCCGTGCGTGCGCTTGCCGTGTGTGCGCTTGCCGTGCGTGCGCTTGCCGTGTGTGCGCTTGCCGTGTGTGCGCTTGCCGTGTGTGCGCTTGCCGTGCGTGCAGCAGCGTGGTACAACCATATGATACATACACTTATTATCTCCACAATAGTAATATGCATGCTTTTCGTTTCAAACATTCTCCACAACGGTAACATGCATGCCTTCCGTTTCATATTTCCTTGTTCACGCAAAGCTTAATGGGCTCATCACAGGGCAAGCAACTGTTTTGCTACACACACACACACATGAGCCAATGAACACTGCAGCAACTGCGAAAAGTGCAATGAGGAAAAACAAGCAGAATGACCCGGAAGTGCAGTCTTACGCACACCTCTACTATGACGTGGCATGTTGAGCATGCCAACGAGCCCTCACAAGCTCCTGCAAGACACAAGAAGACACACAGGAGTAGGGTTGGCCAGAACCATATATATACGGTGTATATACGGTACTTTTGGAAGGGAAAATACGAAATATACGGTCATATACGGTCATACGGTGTATATATACAGTTCTGGCCAACCCTACACAGGAGAGATGGATCATTCACGCTTGCGGAGGTGTTTGCTCAAGAACCGGAGCTCAACTGTCCCAGACTTACGGACATGTGTATAGAGTTTTCCCGCTCGATAGTATGTGCATTGCTGATGCCTATTGAAACAGAGTCCAGCCCAGGAAGCGCATATGCGTGCAATACTGTGACATGACAGTGACACAGAAGCCAAGCTTCGGTTGATATGCAGCTTGTTGCCAATCTCTCAAATCAAATTTGCAGAATGAATGAGGCAGACAACGTCCGCAACAACGCGTGTGCGCACAGCATGATTGTGGGAGATCATTTGGGGTTGTAACCTGTTCCCTAAAACCAACCTTCTAGGTCTATTTCGTTGTCGTGTGCCACCTCCAGCAGGTTCTTCCCCAATGGCGCCCGTACCTCCTGATCTTTCCCATCCTTGTCCACAAACACAACACTGATTCTGCATCACAGCGGAATGGGTCACAAAAACTTGACCAGTTCGTAATAGCGAAGTTGCAGGGCACGGGCGTGTGGATGTTGTTCTGCAGGCCATTTGGTGCCCATGCATCTTGTAAGCAACCAAAGCAGTTTGTAATGCACGTGGATGGGGTGGACACAACAAACAACGCCAAGCACACATGCTTAGTTGGAAATGAGAGAGTAGTCACTTACGTTTCTGCATCAGGGTCTGTCTCTCCCCCATGTGCTGCAGGTGTGCTTGTTTGTAGTGTGCGCTGTAAGCTGGCTGGCTGCGGGAAATTGCCCAGACTATTCAGACTGCTCCGCGGATGGTTTATTGTAGGAAGTTGTGGGATTTGTGTGGCTCCTCCCCTCAGGGGGACATTACTTTCACTGGCTGATGTGTGGATCAGGTGCCTGTGCCCCGTGCAGCAGGCAGCTGCTGCCCACGCTTGAGTTTGAGGCAGGGCACGGCCAGATGTGCTGCACGCCTGCTCAAAAGCTGAACAGACAAGCTGCACGACGGATCGGGGAGGCATCAAGATTTGGAATTAGGCGCTTTCAAATGAAAGTGTTGACAACTGAATTCGTATTGCTAACAACTGAGTTCGTTCTTAATGCAATCAGGCCACGTACAGTGGATAGGTACTAATATTATTATAAGGAGTATACAAACCACCCTCACGCCTTTCCGAACTCCTGGGCCCAACTGACTTGAAAGTCTGTCCAATATTGCCGTGGTATGCTGTATTTGCACATGTTTTGTTGAGGTCCAGTTCATCCAGTGCCTCTATCAGATTTTCAGCTACCTGTGACCTTCAACTTGAACTGACCAGGCAGCCAACCACCTAAGGAGGAACCTGAGACATAGAGAGAAACCTGCAGTGACGTGACTGCTTAGAGGGTGAGCGAGTGGAGGCCTTGCACACGTGCACACTTAGACAGGCTGTTCAGAAACGTACACGCACGTGAAAACATGCAAAAACACACACGCACACACACAAACATACACGCACACACACTCTCACTTTCTCTCTCTCTCTCTCTCTCTCTCTCTCTCTCTCTCTCTCTCTCTCTCTCTCTCTCTCACACACACACACACACACACACACACACACATACTCACACACGCACACTTACACACACAGACACACACACTCACACACACACACACACTTACACACACACTCTCACACACTCACACACACACACTTACACACACACTCACACACACACACACACACACACTCACACACACACACACACACACACACACACACAACATATACACACGCGCGCAGGACACGATGGAGTTTCATCGTCCCAGTATCATCCACAGGCCTGTGCGGCAAGCTCATGGCGGACTTGTAAGCTGTTTGCGGAATACTATGATGTTAAAGAGTTTCTGAGCAGTATAAAGTGCATACCGTAGTGACATGTACTCAATCCGCACCCCTCAAACAAATTCTTATTTTTAACCCTGTTCGCACCAATCCGCACCCCTCATTTTGTAGTGCTCGCCGCAGCAATCTGCATGGGCAAAATGCCCTTAGAACTGCACCAAGAGACTAGAAAGGCACCAAGAGACTCAGAGGTGCATTCCATAACACAATAACATTGTCAAAAAGCACTGAGAAATCAAAATGAGTCTGGTTCTGCTCAGTCATCCATGTCAACTAGCAACGGGTAAAATTTTACCTTCTAGTCTTTCCTAACTCAAGCCCGCATCGTCGTCTTCCCATCCCTCCTGCTGGCTTCCTCGCTGTTGCTGCTCAAGCTGCTCGGTGGATGGGGGGGCCATGCAGAAGCTGGCCATCCCTGTCCGGACACGCCCCGCAGGGGCTCTTGGGGGCTCTTTCCCACTCAAATATTTATTCATTTCAGGGGGGGAGAGTTAGCCGCACCCCCAAAAACAATATTTCACAGTGTGATATATTGTCACTACGGTATTTCGTTCTATAGCAGCTCACTTTGCACGTCAGTCTGGGTTGCTGCGACTTGTGTAATAACTAGCATTTGCCCCAGGGATGGGTCATACGGCATATTTGTATAATACACCGTATGGTATTAAACGCGTATTTTACTGTATTGAACAAATTGGGCCGTATTATACAATTGCAAAACCTGCCGTTTTTTGCCGTTTTTGGGCCTTTTTAGGCAATTTCAGTATGCGGCCTTTCAGTAAGCTTTCAGTGCTAATATATAATATATTAATAACACAAAATGTATTGGAAAAGAATTGGGAACGTTTTGGGTGATTTTGGGGTGAATCGGGTCCATTTTGGGTAAAAAATCGGCACTCTCAAAATGCATAAAATACAATACCGTATTATACGCGTATTGCGTATTTAATGCGTGTTTAACCGTATTGAACGTCTCTGAGGTCCGTATGACCCATCCCTGATTTGCCCCTTTTGGATTTGCAGGCGACCAAGGAGACAAGCGAAACACAATGGGAAAGGGAGCAGGTGTGTACAATTGCATGAAGGGCTTACAGATGAAGGGCTGGCAAATTTCTTTCTGTTTGTTTCCAAGCTTACGTGCTTGCATCTTACACCGATAAAGTGCACGATCCCACATCTTCACCCACACACTGCAAACGTACCCCTCTCCGCCCCCCCACATATACACCAGGAGGTAATCCGTAAGAGGGCATGCACCCAGCAGGAGCACCTTGACCGTCTGACGCAATCTCTGTACCCCACCGAGGACTCCAAAGCTGCTGCTGCACGTGCTGCCCAACAGCAGCTAGCCACCCACCAAGCTGCAAGGCTCCAAGCCCAAATGCAAGAGAGGTGAGGGAGTTCACCGGCCTGCAACTAGGCCAATATGCAAATAGGCCAATATGCACTTGTGCGCACCAATCTTCTGCTTGGCTGCCTTGCCGTCTGTCCGGCCGAAGAAATATGTTGCAACAGATTTGTAGCAATTTAACAAATCTTTAAGGCTTTGAGGCAACAAACAAGAGAGGCGAGCACATCCGCACCTGTGCAGAGGTGTTAGTCAAGCTCTTACCTGGTTTTCTGCGTCAATGCTGTCCTGTCTAGTGAAGCAAACAAGCAGCTCTTAAGACACTGAAATGCTTCCTGCACAAATCTGAAGGTGCTACTTAATACTTAACCCAAGCCTATGTAAGCATACCGCGACTGCAATCGTGTTCTTGCTCTTTAATATCAGTGAGCCTACTTTGATGAGGAAACCCAAGGGTACGCTTATCCATCCTGGACCTGACGCTCTGCAGAATCTGAAGCATCAGCCAATAAAATATACACAAATCTCGTACCAATAAGCAGCCTCAATCAGGAGCGGTTGGGATTTGGAAGAGAGGATCCGAGTTCCAAAATACAGATTTCAGCCGTTCCAGATTGAGGCCTGTTATATTACCTCTTTGGGAAAAGTCCGTCATCCTTGTAACTGAATGTGTACAAGTGAACGGTAATGGTGTCTGCCTTCCTGCACAAAAGCAACAGACTGATTTCTTTTCAAATGAGCAAATGAGCAAGCTATTCATTTAGAAGTGTGTTGTAAGATGTCGTGTATCTAGGGTTGGCCCAAACCGTACACGGGATTTCCATATATTGTATATACGTCGTGTATGACCGTAAATACGCCGTATTACCGTAATACCGTGTATGAGAAAAAATGGATTCAATCAAAATTAATTCATAGGGGGTCACTTTGCAGCTGTTGAAGAGCTGAGTATGCATGACCCAATCTTTTATACCCAAAACATGAATGGTTAAGGAGCTAGGCCTGCTTCAAGCCAAAAAGACCAAAAAGAGTCTTTTGCAGTGCAAAAGGGAGTTCAACTACAATAACCACCAATAAAACTAAATTTTAATGCAATACACATGCATCAATAGAAAAGGGAAGCAAAGGAAGAGCTCAGTAAGAAGAGGCTTAAGAAAAAATTTGACAAAAAGAGCAAACATGACTGCTGTTGCTGGGAATCGAACCCTTGTCACCTGCTATTACGGTCCATATACGGCTTATATACGGTTTAGACTGTACATACGACGTATATGTACGGTCGGCCAAAACCCATGTACGGTCATACGGATACGGATATGGTCGGAAATTTCCATATACAGTTACAGTTATACGGCGTATCCAGATACGCCGTATTTTCGTATGTATGGTTATGGCCAACCCTACGTGTATCACATGGGTGGTCATAGTGCCCTCACTGGTCACGGCCAACAGTTTCAAACACACACTCTCACATACACGCACACACACAAACATATTTCCAACACACCGTGGTAGTCTGACGTCTACAAATGCAGAAGCCTATGTGCATTCTGCTCAACACTCCCTTGCACTAACAACAACGTACGACTTGGGAAGGAGCAGGAACGAGCCCAAGCGTTCCTTTTCTTGTCTCTACCTGTTCCTGGTACTTGTCAAGCGGGCCGAACGCCTAATGTATCACTTGCTAAAACAGCCCTGCTTTTAACACAACTCCTGCAAAACGACAGGAGACTGGAGGAGGAGCAGGAACGAGCATGGGCGGCACCTTCAAAAGCCACCGTCTCTCCCAGCAGCGACCAGCCCTGGCACAACACCAGCATGTTCTACAACAGTGAGCAAGAAGAGAAGGCTGCACGCCGCAGGTGTGGGTGTGGGTGTGGGTGTGGGTGTGGGTGTGGGTGTGGGTGTGGGTGTGGGTGTGGGCGTGGGTGTGGGTGTGGGTGTGTGGTTGGGGGTAGGGGTGGGGCAATCGAGCAGATATCAGTTGAGCTTGCATTAGTGTGGTATGCAAGTACTTTCAGGCAATATTTGTACTGGTCATTCACGACATGCCTGCCCTGCAACTAGCAATTGTGCCACAGCACCAGGTCTCAAACATAAGACTTTGCCGATAAGTATGATTGCAGCGACAGATGGCTGTGTGGTGCATGTGTAGGGTTGGCCAGAATCATATATGTACGGCCATGGCGTATATACGGTATTATTGGCAGGGAAATCACCAATGTACGGTCATATACGGTGTATATATATATGGTTCTGGCCAACCCCATGCATGTGTAAAAGACGTGTTGCTGGATGCCAGCACTGCTGCATCTGTATGGGAAGGGGCATGTTTGATCGTTGGTAGGTTCCTCCATTGGCCTCTGAGACCAGACAATCGTCCATCACCATCATTGGCACGCTAACCATGTACAGCGTGCCCTCAACGGAACGAGAATGGCATAGGGGGGATCTCAGCTATTTTCATGTGGGGTACTGCAAGGCAAGTTGTTACGTGCAGTGTGTATGTACCCAGTAATACAGAGAACTGATGTCAATTGATAACGCGTCTTTTTACCATGCATCACAAGTCTACGATATATGAACGGCTGGACACAAAGCAGCGCGTTGGTGCAGAGACATGCATGCTTAGCCACGCCATGCTGCTTAGTCAAGGCATTCGAAAGTGTGTACCCCCAAGGGGCTCCGATGCATAGCAAGGCACGTTGGAGCAGAGACATGCATGGCTAGCCACGCCATGCTATTTAGTCAAGGCATTCAAAAGTGTGCACCCCCAATATGAAGGGGATTTACAAAAGCCTGACAGTGATTCAGACACTTCAGCGCTTTAGAAAGCGAGATGGTCTGGTCAAGTCACCAATAGCATAGCTAGGATTGCAGGTCTTTAAATTGCAGTTCTTCAGATTGCAGGTCTATCGATAGATTGCAGGCCTGGATGTATATGGACCATGTTTCTAGTCAAGCTGTAATGTTCTCAGAAAGCACTTAATGCAGCAAGGCAGGTTACTGTAGAACTTGGCCCTTGTTCCTACACTGGACTGTGTGAGTAGTAAGTTCTTTTTCTCATTTTTCGTACTCTGCGATACATGCTACATGAGTGTTTATATGTGAAAACAATCTGAATCTATGGCTTCTAGGGAGTGTACTTTAAGCAAGTGCACACCCCTCATTGGACAATTCTGAATCGTGAGCGTTGGGTGTGGAGGTGGAGAGGAGGAAGTGAATGCCCCCAACGTCATGGTTGCTGTGGAGAGCGTTCCTGAAAGTCAGAAACACACACACTCACGCACACGCGCGCACACACACACACGCACACACACACGCACACACGCACAAGTTTGAGTGTGTATGTGCGTCAGACTGTGTGTTGGCACTGCTTCATGTTGGAAACCTGCGTTGGATACCTGTGCAGGTATGTGGAGGAGGTGAAGGCCTCCAACATCATGGTCGCTACATACATACACATATACACGCACATACACATATACACGCACATACACATATACCTGTGCAGGTATGAGGAGGAGGTCAAGGCCTCCAACGTCATGGCCGCTAGGGAGCGTGTGTACCAGCAGCAGCGACAGAAGGCAGAAGAGGAGGAGGTGGCACGCAAGACGCTTGCTCAAGAGGTGAGAATAAGTTCAGTGGAGGAGTTCAAAGTGCCAGCTGTGTGTTTACCAACAGCAGCGGCAGGAGACGCATCCTATAGGGTTAGGATTAGGGTTAGGTTTAATGTTAGGGTTTAGGGTTAGGGTTTAGGGTTGGGTTTGGGTTAGGGTTAGGGTTAGGGTTTAGGGTTAGGGTTAGGGTTGGATACGGTCTTGGAGTTCCAGCTGGGTGCTTGCCAGCACAAACAGGCTGAACGCAAATTGAGGAGATGCTGCACAAGAGAGGTATGGTGCCACAAGCGATGAGCTACGAGTGGGATGTATTGCCTTCTTTTGTACGGTTACCAACTATCACCAGGAGCCAGGCTCAGGCCAAGCCTGCAGCCCTCCTGATCCCCATGAAGTTTCCTTATTTCTTTTCTGGTGGTGGAGGAGGGTACAGTACCCGGTACCAAAGTGGCTCCCTCTCCCTTAACAATGTGGGAAGTGTAATTTGGTTTGCCCAATTTTTATTTTCTATTTTCATGCAACCTAGCACCACCAGCAGGATGGGTCAGCTGCTTCCCACAAGTTGTTGCTTTGGGATATCTTGCATTGAAAGCAAATCCTGTCGACTTTCTACCATATAAAAAGACAGGAAGAAACAAGAAGAATGGGCAAGACACTAACGCAGTGACACGCACAAGATAATGTACCAGGTCTATTTTGGCACGTAAAAAGGGATGTCCTCCAGGCTCAAGTGCAGTAAATACAATGTTGGTTATGCATCTTTTAATCAAAACAAGCGAAAGTTTAGTACTTCAGATACACCTCAGAATAGCAAGCTTGCATACTGTTAGACACGAGACCGCTTCTACAGCTCCTTGCGTGTGCGCATTTGTGCACTGCAGCCGCTCTATTCATGCAGGCTCATTGCATTTCTGCTGTCCAGCATCGCTCACAAAACAAAGCTACCCAGGTGTGCCTTGTGCTGCTTGTTGCTCTGTGGTTTGTAGTGGTTTTAGAGCACTAATGTACAGCACATAAACTAACGTTCCTCTTGCTTTGTGTGTTGGTGTTGGAGCATTAACGTACAGCACTAATGTACAGCACATAAAACTAACATTCCTCTTGCTTTGTGTGGTGGTGGTGGAGCAATAACGTACAGCACTAATGTACAGCACATTCCTCATGCTCTGTGTGGTGGTGTTGGAGCACTAATGTACAGCACATAAACTAACACTCCTCTTGCTCGTGGGTTGCATTGCAGTCCAACTTCTGGAACCGCGGTGCGGCAAGTGAGCGCTGGATTGCTCCTGAGCACCGCATGCACTCACCAAAGTGCGTATGCCCGTGTGAACGTGTGCGTGTGTCTGTGTGGATATTTGTGCATGTGTGTGTGCATTGTGTGTGCGCGTGTTTGTGTGTATGTATGTGCACGTGTGCACGAGTGCGCTTACGTGTGCATGTGCTGATTCTGCATTGCATGGTCATGGTATCGACCTTGGCGCACAGAGGAACTGAAGTTGCATTTCTTACACACAGACACACACACACACACACACTCACTCTTGGATTTTGCTGTGTGCAGTGGACCCAAGCAGGCTGCTTCAGTAGAGGACCACCCCCCTGTATGGAAATGGGCGAGTGATGATGCTGCGGCCACTTATGTGCCTCCCCCTTCCAGAGGCATCAACTGCAGGAGCCCCAACAGAGCCAGAGAGGACGCGGCAAGGTATGTTCATGCCCTCTGGATACAATACGAAACGCTGCCTGCCCAACCCTCTTGGCATGATGCAAAATGCAATGAGCTATCTGTTGTACTTGAACCACGACGCGTCCCTGGCTCTTGATGTTGCTGGTGAGGGATCTACAAGGTCTGAACAGTTCGGAGAGCAGGCCCACTGGACCCTGGTAGTAGATGCTGAGACCTGGACGTAGCCTATATCTTCACACAGTTGCTACTCCTCTGATAGTGTGTCGACCCCACCACCTCCTGTACGTGGGTGGAAAGATCCAAGCAGGAGCAAAGGACCCTCAATGTCTCGTCCTAGTTGTTAGCATATGTGGTCTGTTTGCCCTGAATGCAGGCCCACGACCCCCTGGGCTCTGGATGCAGAGATGCAAGTAGCTGCAGATGTGGCGGCAGGAGGCAGGCAGCAGCAGCAGCAGCAGCAGCAGAGCATGCAAAGGTATCAAAATCGACCACCCTCTCAGGTGCGGTTTGAATATTCAGATGTTTGGACGTATCACTCAATCCCTTCTGTAAGGTTTGGTCTAGGCTCAAATCTTGGGCAGGGTCCAGAATCAAGAAGTATGCCAAATATTCATTTGCAATCCTGAACAAGTTGCTCAAATGTCTGACATGGGCTCAGGCAGAATTTTTGGGAAGGGCTCTAGGTAGGGTTGGCCAGATCCATATACCATAACGCGCATGCTTATTTCTAGTGCAAGAAAATACTGTACATACTTAGTATAATACGTAGTCTTTTCCTTAATTAATGTGGGGAGTGGTTAACAGTCTGCGTAGTTTTTCTTTTCTTTTCTTTCTACGTAGTCTAGAAGAGGGAACTGGCCAATCCTGTTTAAGGCTTGCAGAGGTACATGTGACAATGATAGGAGCAGTAGTTAGGATTCTTCAAAACAAAATCCACTGCAGAGGTACGCTTACGCTTAAACACTTCCTGCTTCTAGTTTGCTGAAAGTTTACCCTGCCATCAAGTGAATTCAGGTCCACAGTTGCATTATAAAAAGTTGGCGTTGTAGTGCACTATTAATGGGCGAGATCCTTCAAAACATCCAAAAGAGGCACCATGTTTATGAGATAGGTATTATGTATATCTATAGCAAGCATTTGAAAGCCCCATTTCCTGTACTATATCTTAATCATGCAGCATGTGAGTTTGTTTCCCCCATTTGAAAGCCCACTTCCTTTGTCAGACTTGCTGGTGGAATGTAGTTTGGTTAATCTGTAACAGTGCTCCAGTGCGATGTTAAAATCGGAAACGCTGACACCATGCGTTACTTTACTTTGCTTTGCGTGGGAGTTTGTTTCTTGCCAGACAATGAACGTGCCCCTTGCACATCTTTATTTTCGGCAGGCACTGCCGTGGGCAACCGACAAAGACATTGCAGCCCCTGCTTCACCGTCAAATGGTCGCAAGCACGTGCAGTACATGCCTAAGCAGTACGAAGGATTTGGGCAGCGAGTGGAGCGCCCGTTTCCCTTTTGATCATTCATGTACTACCTGCAATATGCATATACAAGGCGCACATGTTGTAAATACGTTCTTCAATCCGACTTCTAGCCATACATACACCTTAATGATGTCTTGTTGCTAGTAAAAGTGATGTCTTCTTGCTAGTAAAATGTAGGTATGCACATTTCTTCAGCTCATTCATGACAGTCTTCATTGTACAGTGCAATCGTAGCACCAGTTGTACTTAATTATTCCTGGCTCAAACGTGTTCCCAAATGTTGGTCACTTCTTTTTCAGTTAGCAAGGCCCAGAATAGGGAAAGTACGGTTAGGTAAGGTTACATCGCTTTATATGCCTCAGGGGCATCTGAGCGGAAGCTTGGAAAAAAGCCTGTAACCACACCTAGCTAAACAAAAGGGGAAGCGTCTATGATAAGCAAGAGAAAGAGACGGGAAAAAGGTCTAGTTTGGAGAAGAAATGGAGCGGGAGCGAGTCAAGTATGGCTTAAGAACTAGCAGAATAGGGAAACAAGGAACCCAAAATAAAGCCGGATCAGGTGTGACACCTTGTCTGATACGCCTGCTCATGTCAACCTGCTCAGGTTAGCCCAGTACCGGTACTTACTACAAACAGCTGCATTATAAGAAACCTTAGGGAAAGAGAGGGGGAGAGAAAAAGAACAAGAACGCGGAAAGTGTGAACACTACCAGCATGGATAAGAAAAGGATGTTATTTTGTGTTCTGCACCACCCAATTGATGGAAAGGGTAAGGGTAAGGGTAAGGGTTACACAGCTATATCCGCCAGCGAGGGCAGTTGAGCTATAGCATAAAAAAGCCAGCTTCAAGAAGAGAAAGAGGCCAGACTGAACAAGACACCAGAAAAAGAAGCTAGAATAAAGTGTATAGAGAAAGAGAACGTTTGTGTTGAAGAAGCGATTGATGGAAAGACACACAACATCCTACGTGGAGAACAAAAAAGGAAAGGCTTGTCAGTGGGGGTCAAGTGGCTGGCTGGAGGCCTGTACATTACACCAGGAGTATTGCTCTGTCATTGCAAATCACTGTCACAGCAAATTACAAGATTCAGCACATAAACTGATCTGGCTCCCACGAGACTAGTCACAACCTCAACTGAAACCAACTAATTAATCACACAATTCTTCACTGCCATCAATTGGACGTGACAGCTCAGACATTTTTTGGTCCACATAATCTTTGTTGCGGATCTGATTGCATAAGAGTTGAGAAGAGCTTGCAGTCAAGCAATTGTTCTGAAATTAGGGGAGCGGCCATCAAAGATCTGTACCACGCACTGCAATAAGCTCTTTGCTGGTAATGACTGACAAATCAACGGTCTTTTTATTTGCGCAAGAATTGCACGCAAAAAATGGAATATTAAGCAAAGCATGACAAGACCCTTGGCACGCGTGCTTATGTACAGCATTTAAATAAACTACATCATAGCCTTTTAACATGAATTATGCGGCTTTGAGATGTTGAGCGCGCCAGCTGTCAAAAGCTGCTTTGAGGGTTGGGAAGTTGAAAGTAAGCTGGCCCGCGACCAAAATGGTGGCTCCGACTAAAAAGTTGCTGCTTATCACAGGCTTGGGCAAATAGGTCACAGGCACACACGTGAAAGCCACAATGGACAAGGGCACGAGGAGAGAGGAAACCATGGTAGTTCCTACTGCTCCTATGCTCCTGCATGAAATAGGGAGGAACATGTAGTAAGTGATGTAGGCATTGTCTGACACGTCCAATGTGAATCAAAAGACAACGACACCTTTTCCACACAGAAGAAGTGCATGTTTGTGCTTTGTAAAAGTCCCAAAATAAATGCATCGAGCACGGCTTTACCTGAGCAGCACGAGCATGCTGATGTTAAAGAGCAGATTGGTGATCACGTAAGCCACAGGGAGGAGAGGAGACCCACTGCAGTCAGCACCGCAAGAGGGGCTGAGTCCCCTGAAAGTGTGTGTGAACAGTATGAATAAGCAGGCGACACAAAGTGTGTGTGAACAGTTCAAAAAAGCAGGCCACACAAGAAATGGTGGTTGGTTGATTGTATATATTTAAAGGCAATGAAGCAAGGGAAGCAAGCACCTCATGGCTACCAGCACAAGAGTGAGCACTGTCTTTCTTGATGAACCAGTAGACGGTGTTGCTACTCTGCCCCGTTTTTTTAAGCAGCCGGCATCGCAAAAGGGCTAAATTCCACATTGTTCTTGGACCTAGTAAGACGATATTGGACCGGTCGCGTTTTGGTATTAGGTGCGTTTTGGTATTAGGTGCGCAACACCGAAATAAGTTTGGAAGCTGAAGTCTCTGAGATTCAGGATTGACAGGAAATGCGACCAGACAGAATGGCAAGACCGCCAGATAGATTTTTTAAACAAAAGGGACCTTTCAGATCAGTAACCTAGAAATTTACCCTACCTTTAACATACCCTACCATGGGCCTACTTACCCTACCTTCGTCAGTAATCCAGACATTTGCCCTACCTCAGACACGCCCTACCATGGACCTACTTACCCTACCTTAGTCAGGAACCCAGACAATTGCCCTACCTCCTACCTTAGACAAGCTGTTCCTCGTGCTAGGTAATCAGGGAGCTGGTTTAGGGGAACATTGGCAAGGGTAGTGGTGATGGGCAACAGTACGACCACAAAAATCGCCTGTGCATGCGCAATTGAGGAAAACGTCCAGGTGGAGCAAGCGTTCATTGATGCTGATATGTGCGTGTGATATTGCAGAGTAGCGGCATGGACGTGGTGTCTACGTCCACCATATGCTCATGACGGCGCAGAATTGCAGCGCAATGGACAATGTGTGTATATGCGTGTATGTGCAGGAAAATGTTTCCAGAATAAATCTCCACTGCTTTATATCAGCATACGCTAGAGAAGAGGATAGGCAGCACATGCTCAGTGCAGCACATACATTCGCCTATGTCTGTCACACTGCAGCAACGTGTGTTGCCAGGCTATTCTATGTAGGAGCACATGGACTTAAATGTCACTACTGCAGCTAGCTCACTTAAGCACATAAGCACATACACACACCTGGAAAATAGAGCCAAAGGAGTTGACCACAAAGATGTCCAGGGGCCTCCCGAGCCGGGCTTGCTCTTGTCGAAATATCTTATCCTTCAGCGTTGAAGCAAGCGCAGGAAGCGAGAAGCAAGCCACTACGAGACACACGTACTTGAGCTCAATGTCAGGGACGATGGAGGGGTTGAGTGCAGCAGCAGAGGGATTGAGGGGGAGGACAGAGAAGACCACTCCACTCACTACAAGCGCTGCACCAACTAGTTGCGAAAGATGAAACCTGACGTGAAACAGGAAGAGCATGAGAGGTGTGATCGGTGGGATTTCCCCAAGAAAGGATGCACAAGCATACAGTTAGAAATGAGAGCAATGCAATCAGTTACAGTTAGGAAATAGAGCAATGCAATCAGTTACAGTTAGAAAACAGAGCAATGCAAACGAGTACAGTTAGAAAACAGAGCAATGCAATCAGGTAGTTAGAAAACAGAGCAATGCAATCAGTTACAGTTATAGAAAACAGAGCAATGCAATCAGGTGCAGTTAGAAAACAGAGCAATGCAAACGAGTACAGTTAGGAAACAGAGCAATGCAATCAGGTACAGTTAGAAATCAGAGCAATGCAATCAAGTACTTAGTGTAATATGCTTTTACCGCCCATCATCACGAAAGGGTGCGGCGGAAGCAGGCACCGCTCACCAGATATGCTTTACATGGACTTGACTACCCATTCGCAGGTTTGTGTTGCAATTAGTGTTTAGGTAGCCTCAGGTAACAGGGGTACTCAACTTTGTGATTTTAAATAATCCGAACCTTTATGCAACTTCAATGCCCATGAAGCCTAGAACTGGACGTATTTTGGGAAGAGAGGGGTGCATCATCAAGAAAGCCTTCATATTTGTAACTTGGTGGAGTCTTGGCTAGTGTGAGCACTAGCTGCGATTGTCCTCTTAAAGCACGCTAATAATTATGACTATAGATTCTACTTGAGTGACAGCTGTGTGAAGAGGAAAACTGTGCAAAAAGGGAGAAACAACATGCAACGCATAAACCAAGGTAGTGACTGTACCCATTCCACACCTATAACCTCACACAAACACACATACACGCGTGCTTGCATACATACGTGCACTATACATTGCATACCTAGTCTTTAAGATGAGCGCCGCAAACAAAAAACTCCATAATAGGTAGCTCTGATTGATGATGGGTATGAGGATCCCTGAAATAAGGCAAAGAAACAAGGAACAGCTCTCATACTTCACCTTGTTTCACCTTATTGATCCTATAAACAAGCAGCCTGATTGCTATAAGTTGTGACTAATTCAATGAGGGCACTGAGAAGGTGAAACGAAAATAAAGTAAGATTGCTCACGCGCATGCATTTGATTACAAAAATCTCACCCGGCAAATGGCTAGCTCCAATCATAGAGAGAACTTGACTGGCAGCTTCACACGCTCCTATTATTACAAATGGTTTCTTGTTCACTTGGAGCATCTGCACGGCAGCCACAGAGTGAAGTGTGTCAAGGATACTGATTTGCAACCAGATATACAAACAAGCACATGACTAACCTGCCCCTAAATTTAAGGAATTGTGCGGCTTCGGATTATGGCTTATCAATGTGGACCTCATACCTCAGGAGTTACGATGCCAGCACGCTTTCGGACGAGGAGTATCGTAACGTACACGAGGACATACCTGCAATCAAAAGTAGCGGCGATATGAGAAGGTGTGTTGACAAATCGATGAGGTAGATTGACAGATGGATTGGATTGAGCTGCCCAAACATGCTCCTTTTTAAAAATTCAAGGGGAAACTCACACACCACTTCATCAGATTGGCTACAATTGAGCATAAACTGAAGCTGACATTGTAGGCTACCAGAGCATGTGCTCATACCCATGCAAGTCGCTGTGTGTACAGATTGACAGGATAAATTGCACATGCAGGGCACCTTTACCCTTAATAGTCGCTTTCCAAGGGAGCATGTTAATTTAAAAATCTTGCTACCCGCTTATTCTTTTCACTCCATTTCTGTTGCAATGATTCTTAATTATAATAAGGACTCGAACACACAAAAACCAGTAATTTGGTGCAGTAGGTAAACTGTCATGAAACATGGCAAAAAAAGGGATGGATGCCATGGCTTATCCGGCATGCTTACCAGTACTTACAAGGATTAGCCTTGAGTGCTTTGAAAAGTGCTTTACATTCTGATGCATCAATTGAAGCTTTGGCAATAGTGGTAGACGTAAGCGGGGAGCATGCAAAAAACGACCCTTATCAGGCCTCAGCCTCCCCCTCTGGTAGACCAAGAAAGTTTGAATGGAATTATTTTATCCAAAGGTATTCTGTGCTCCTTATAAGCGAGAGAGAAGCAACTAGATGTTCCTGTGCACAGTAACGATCTAGAAATTACACAGCCATTAAAACACCTACCCAAAATTCTGGAACTGCGCGAGAAAGAACACGTAATCTTTCATGGGCACCAGCGCGACCTTGAACAGCACCCTGTTTGCTGCGCCTGCGAAGATTTTAATATTAGAGGGCACGTCTTTTCTAACATTTCCCCCCTCTGTAGCAGCTGCTTGTCACATGAGATCTTGGCCTCCAAATTCATTGCAAATAGTTTTATCAATTGTAACCATACCTGCGCAGAGTGCTCCAGCCAGAAGAGCAGCTTGCTGTAGCAGCAGGAGCGCAAAAATTGGGAGTTCATTTTGCCTGAAGCACGATTTTTATTTGTCTGGGAATGCTTGCAATTAGGCTATTATGCGTGGGATGCTCGTTATGTGGGTAAGTGTTGTTGTGAACAAGACATAAAAAAGAGGGGCATAACAGACTGACCAAGAGCAGCTTTCGCTGATTGACCTCCTGTACTTCCGGTGTACTTCCGGTGTAGGTAATTTCAGTGCTGCCATCCTCCTCCTGGTGTGGCCCACGGGCTCTCAGAGGGCCTGGCTTTGCAAAGTTTGGATGGACAGGGGACCATTTAGCCCGTCCGCGGTAATCAGTAGCTTTTTTGGGCTGGGGCCTCAAATCCCTTAGGTGCTCTGTTGTTTTCACATCCTGCCCTAGTTGATGGGACCTCGCAACAGATTGTGGCTTCGAACTGAAAGCCTTGAAGGTGTGCATGTCCTCATTAATATTTATTAATTGACCGAAGCATTCCCTAGTTATTGAACAAAAAAAACAGGAGTAAAGTGGGGCGTAATTGGGCCCGTAAAAACACATTAAATTAGAACAATTTGAATAGCAAATGCATAAGAATGCATGCTAGGTTAAAAAGGACAACACCCCTTGCAAAGCTTGCCACCTCCTCCATATCCCCCTTCACCCTCAAGCCTAGGCCAAGAGTGAGGATGACTGCTGCAAAACAGCCTCATCTGTCCGCAGCAAAGTACTCGGCAGAGCTTGCAGCTGCTGCAGATGCTGTCAGGTTGGCCAGCAGAGTGTGTGAGGTGGGCAACTGGCCTTGCTCTGTTGCATACTCCTTTCGAGGACACGCACGTGCTCACACACACATGCACGTGCTCACACACACACACACACACACACACACACACACACACACACACACACACACACACACACACACACACACGCACACACACACACACACACACACACGCGCGCACACAC
>Ga0307942_1001500_pt1 | contig 18655 bp, 19 predicted proteins | sample OrgLakmetagen175_FD_201846 | JGI IMG/M metagenome (GOLD analysis project Ga0307942, IMG submission 201846) | Saline water microbial communities from Organic Lake, Antarctica - #175 | ecosystem: Environmental > Aquatic > Non-marine Saline and Alkaline > Saline | place: Antarctica: Organic Lake... | reverse complement strand
ACGCACTGCACTGCAAGAACGTACGCACTGCACTGCAAGAACGTACGCACTGCATTACAAGATTGTACGCACTGCACAGCAAGAATGTACGCACTGCACTGCAAGAATGTACGCACTGCATGCAAGAATGTACGCACTGCATGCAAGAATGTACGCACTGCACTGCAAGAATGTACGCACTGCACTGCAAGAATGTACGCACTGCACTGCAAGAAAGTACGCACTGCATTGCAAGAATGTACGCACTGCATGCTAAAATGTATGCACTGCACTGCAAGAAGGTACGCACTGCATTGCAAGAGTATACAAGCTGCAATAAAAAGGGTCTGCCAAAATTAATGCAGCCTGCGTTTGTGCAAGTGTATATGGTGCGTTGCCTGAACTAACACACTTTTCTTGCTCTCTATCTAGATAGCTTCCTCATAGTTATTAATTAAGGCGACCATCCCCCTTCCTCCCTTGCTTGCAAGCATATACCGGTACACTATTGAGTGTATGGTTACACACATACTCCAGATAAAGAGAGGAGGAGACTTGTGTCTCCTCTTCTCGTTGTCTGGATTCCTCTACCTTTCCCTTTGATGTAATGATTATATTAGTGACCACATCTCTACCTCTCTTTCAGTGTATGGCCACATACACCAGTCATCTGGCTTGTGTCCCTCAGAAAATGCACACAAACATGCGCATACACACATACATACACACATACTCACACATTTATACCCACACAATCGCACACAGGCACGCACACAACACACATCCAATCACAAACAAACCACATATACGCGTGCAAGCGCACGGCAGAGGGAACTTACGTCGCCCATCATCTGCAAACAAGGCGGAGTGAGAAAGAAAGGAAAAAGTGTCAGTCAGTGTTTGTTGATTCAGCGGTTAGTACTCCCGCACTGTCTAAATACTTAGGGTTGGCCAGAACCATATATATACGGTGTATATACGGTGTTTTTGGCAGGGAAATCACCAAATACACGGTTGTATACGGTGTATATATACGGTTCTGGCCAACCCTATACATACTACTGAAAGGCACACCACAGGTGAGTGCAAAGCTCATAAGTAAGGGCACGTCTTACCACACAATGAGGAGTAATACCCTTACCATTCAATGACATCTTTTACCATACAATGACGTCTTTTACCACACAATGACGTTTTACCATACAATGACTCTTTTACCATACAATGACGTCTTTTACCATACAATGACGTCTTTTACCACACAATGACGTCTTTTACCACACAATGAGGGGGTAAATGTATAAAGAGTGGAAAAAAGGAATATGTAGAATGCAGTGAGAAGCAGTGAGAATGCACAATGACGTTTTACCATACAATGAGGGGGTAAATGTATAAAGAGTGGAAGCAAGGAATATGTAGAATGCAGTGAGAAGCAGTGAGAATGCAGTGAGAATGCAGTGAGAATGCAGTGAGAAGCAGTGAGAATGCAGTGAGAATGCAGTGAGAATGCAGTGAGAATGCAGTGAGAAGCAGTGAGAATGCAGGCAGTGAAGCAGCTTCGCATTCAGTATGGAAACACAGTGAGCTCATGGGCAAGAAAAAAATACAAGCAGGGTGTGTTTCAGACATAACGTTGTTGACCAGTACGCACATGAGTGAAACGAAATTATTTGTGCGCAATTCACATGTTTTTGTTTGTGTGTGTGTGTGTTGTGTTGCGCACTTGTTCTCTCTTCTTTGTTTGCCATACTACTAGTGTTGAAGTTGACTAGTGTACTAGAACGTGCAGAAGAGTGTACTAGAACGTGCAGAAGAGTGTACTAGAACGTGCAGATTAGTGTACAAGAACGTGCAGATTAGTGTACTAGAACGTGCAGAAGAGTGTACTAGAACGTGCAGATTAGTGTACTAGAACGTGCAGATTAGTGTACAAGAACGTGCAGATTAGTGTACTAGAACGTGCAGATTAGTGTACTAGAACGTGCAGATTAGTGTGCTAGAACGTGCACAAGAGTGTGTTTACACCAATGATGCGGCTGCGGGAGGGGCAGGAGTGCCTTACACCAGCAAGGCATTGGCTGCATTGGCTAGAATGGGCAGGAGTGCGTTCTCAACAACGATGCATTGACTGGGATGATTGTCCTGTATTTTATGCCCCATGCAATTGGTTCTGACCAATTCTGATTCAAGGACACAATTGCACATGCAGATGGCTCCGATTAACCCTGACTATCCTGTATTTTTAGGGTTGGCCAGAACCGTATATATACACGTATATGACCGTATATTTGGTGATTTCTCTGCCAAAGTTACCGTACATACACCGTACATATATGGTTCTGGCCAACCCTATGTATTTTACGTCGCATGCAAATGGTTTCGTAGGTTTAGAAATATAGGTTTAGAAATATAGGTTTAGAAATATAGGTTTAGAAATATATGGTTCTAACCCTAACCCTAAACCCTAACCCTAAACCCTTTTTCTAGTCATAATGGAGAAGAATAAACCTAATCATAATGGAGAAGAATAAACCTAATCATAATGGAGCAGATTGGGGGACGTGTACAATTGTTGGCATTTGAAAAGACATGGCCACATGGTGTAAATTAGGGGATTTAAAGGAAGGCTCTGATGATGTAGGAATGAATTTCGACATGGCCACATGGTGTAAATTAGGGGGTTTGAAGACTCTGATGAATGTGGGAGTGAATATCGACATGGCCGCACCGAGATGAAATAGCCGTCCCCGTAATTCACTAGGAGCTCTTCGCCTGGAGAAGCAGGCTTGATTGTAATGACCACAACGTAGGGACATGGGACACCTGCCTCGTCATAGTACGTAGCTTCCTGTGAGTGTAGAAGAAGACAGTTAGAGGGGTAGTTCATATGGCCATCGCATCAACACAAACACCACCAACTCTTTGCCAGCACTTTCGACGATAGAACTGAGAGCATTATGCTGGTAGTTACGGTGTCCTTGGTCTCTGGAATGAGTCCCTCACTGCCAAAACAAAAAGGAAGCCACTCAACAGCAATAAATGCGCACAGATGCTTGCCAAAAAGCCTACATTTCCTGTGCAGAGATGCACAGATAGGTGCTTACCAAAAAGCCTACATTTTCGCCTCTGTCCTCGCCCAACAAAAAGTCCTGCGTGCAAATGTCAGCGAATGCGCAGGCGCATAAAATGACCGCGTTGATTTGCGTGCCTCAACTGGCGTGCATGTGGCTGTAAGCAGCTGCACGTTTGCTGCAAGGCACTGCAGGGTTTCAAGCCTTTGCACAATGCACAAGAGAGGCTTTGCACAATGCAGAAGAGAGCCTTTGCACAATGCAGAAGAGAGACTGCAAACATGCACGAGCAGCTGCAGGGAATGCAAGCATGTACCCTGCAAGCTAGGCCTCAGAGGCCTCACACCTGGTTGCAAGAAAGATTTGCTGCACTACAGATGCTGCATATACACACACGCACACTTATAGGTTGGCCAGAATCATATAGGTATATACATACACGGTGTACAAACGGTAATTCATGGCAGGGAATCACCAAACATACGATGAATAACTACAATCCTCTGCCAACCCTCCGCATCTAGCACGTCCTAGTTGGAAATGCAAGCACTATTTTCAGTCACCTCCATCGAGTTAGTACGGCAGGGAGTGGTTTTACCTGTGCCTGTTTCGTTTGCCTTTGGCAACAGGCTCTAGCCTACAAGTCCTGCAGGAATCACCACTCATTACACGTACACACACGTACACGCACATGTACACACACGGACAAACGCATCACACGTACACACACACGTACACACACATGGACACACACACGGACAAACGCATCATACGTACACACGTACACACACACGTACACACACATGGACACGCATTACACGTACTCACACACGTACACATACACATGTACGCACACACGGACACGCATTTCACATACACACACGTACACACACATTCACACACACTTACACACACACATGGATACACGCATCAAACCTGCCCACACCACCGCAGCCCAGTCCCGCCCCGCCCACCCACACACATACACACAACACACATGTACACACACACGTACACACACATACACTCACTCACCCTACACATTCCTTACTTAGGGATGCATTCCCTACACAATACTTTGTGGCTAACGAGATCAGCCACCCACACACATACACACCCACACACATGAACACACACACGTACACACACATACACTCACTCACCCTATACATTCCTTACTTAGGGATGCATTCCCTACACAGTACTTTGTGGCTAACGAGATCAGCCACCCACACACATACACACCCACACACATGTACACACACACGTACACTCACTCACCCTATACATTCCTTACTTAGGGATGCATTCCCTACACATTACTTTGTGGCTAGCGAGATCAGCCACCCACACACATACACACACATGTACACACACATACACTCACTCACCCTACACATTCCTTACTTAGGGATGCATTTCCTACACAATACTTTGTGGCTAGTGAGATCAGCCACACACACACATACACACACATGTACACACACACACGTACACACACATACACACACCCTATACATTCCTTACTTAGGGATGCATTTCCTACACAATACTTTGTGGCTAGCGAGATCAGCCACCCACATACATACACACACATGTACGTACACAATACACACGTACACTCACTCAACCTACACATTCCTTACTTAGGGACGCAATCCCTACACAATACTTAGTGGCTAGCGAGATCAGCCAGCAGGCTGCCTGGCAAAGCACCTGGCCTGGTGCCACCCCCTTTGTGACCTGACAGGGGGCAACCACACACTCACTTCCTCTACGCATTAGAGTGAGAGAGGACAAGAGTTCAAGGAAAGAGCCACGTACGTGACCAACACTGCTCACACACATCTATAAACCCTACCTGATAATGGTTCAGCTCTTTCATTTCATTTCCCAATTCCTGTGCATAAAATGGGCAAAGGCTATCTACACGTGTGCGTCAATGTGTGTGTGCGTGCGCGTGCGAGTGTGTGCTTACGATTGTGTGCATGTCTATGTGCGCGTGCTGGCCACTCCAATCTCCTTGCCGCTGAAAACAACAGGCTGCTTTACTGTGGCATGGTTAGAACAAACGCTTCCTACTTACGACCTTGACGCAAAGCAACTTCCCAGCTCACGAACAATCAAATGCCACCACCGTATTGGCTTGAAATAAATGGATAACACGGTCAGATAGACAGTATAAGACGTCGCAGTGCCATTGTGGCCACGACCTTTCCATGACCTTTCCATGACCTTTCCATGACCTTCCATGACCTTCCATGACCTTCCATGACCTTCCATGACCTTCCATGACCTTCCATGACCTTTCCATGACCTTTCCACGACCTTTCCATGACCTTTCCATGACCTTTCCATGACCTTCCATGACCTTCCATGACCTTCCATGACCTTCCATGACCTTCCATGACCTTTCCATGACCTTCCATGACCTTTCCATGACCTTTCCACGACCTTTCCATGACCTTTCCATGACCTTTCCATGACCTTTCCATGACCTTCCATGACCCACGTCTAGGGTTGGCCAGAACCATAGACATACGGTGTATATACAGTAGTATTTCCGGCAGGCAAATCACCAATATACAGTCATACACAATGTACATACGGTAATTGCGGCAGGCCAATCACCACATAAACGGTCATATTATGTGACTCATGACTTATATACCATGCTTATATACGGTGTTATTTATATACGGTTCTGGCCAACCCTACCTACGACCTTGTATGCCCTGTGTGTGCCCTTCTGTGCCTGTACACCCCTGTGTGGTATCATGTACACCCCTGTGTAGTATAATTGTGTACACCCCTGTGCAGTATAATCGTGTACACCCCTGTGTAGTATAATTGTGTACACCCCTGTGTAGTATAATCGTGTACACCCCTGTGTAGTATAATCGTGTACACCCCTGTGTGGTATCGTGTACACCCTTGTGTAGTATTGTGTACACCCCTGTGTAGTATTGTGTACACCCCTGTGTAGAATCGTGTACACCCCTGTGTGGTATCGTGTACACCCCTGTGTGGTATCGCGTACACCCCTGTGTGGTATCGTGTACACCCCTGTGTAGTATAATCGTGTACACCCCTGTGTAGTATAATCGTGTACACCCCTGTGTAGTATATTCGTGTACATCCCTGTGTAGTATAATTGTGTACACCCCTGTGTAGTATAATTGTGTACACCCCTGTGCAGTATAATTGTGTACACCCCTGTGTGGTATAATTGTGTACACCCCTGTGTAGTATATTCGTGTTCACCCCTGTGTAGTAGTATCGTGTACACCCCTGTGTAGTATAATCGTGTCCACCCCTAGTATTGTGAACCAGGTCCAAGGCAGTACAGTAACCGTACTAGCTCATAACTGTAATACTGCTCGTAATTGTTCTAATGCTCATTACTGTTTATTCCTGCTCATTACTGCTCATAACTGCTCATTACTGCTCATCACTGCTCATTACTGCTCATTACTGCTCATTACTGCTCATAACTGTACTACTGCTCGTTATTGTTCTAATGCTCATTCCTGCTCATCACTGCTCATAACTGCTCATTACTGCTCATTACTGCTCATTACTGCCCATTGCTGTTCATCACTGCTCATTACTGCTCATTACTGCTCATTCCTGCTCATCACTGCTCATCACTGTTCATTACTGCTCATTACTACTCATTACTACTCATTACTGCTCATATCTGCTCATTACTGCTCATAACTACTGCAGTACAACTACGAGCCTGGTACACACTGTGGCACACAACACCGACACATCAAGGTACGTCTGGCACACACACTGTGGCACAACACCGACACATCAAGGTACGTCTGGCACACACACACACTGTGGCACAACACCGACACATCAAGGTACGTCTGGCACACACACTGTGGCACAACACCGACACATCAAGGTACGTCTGGCACACACACACACTGTGGCACAACACCGACACATCAAGGTACGTCTGGCACACACACTGTGGCACAACACCGACACATCAAGGTACGTCTGGCACGCACACTGTGGAACAACACGGACACATCAGCACCCGTCGTCACATCCATCCAATTATGCCATGCTTGCTGGTAGGGCCGGTCAGCCCCAAAAACGTACACCGCATACGTATTCTGCCTGTACTCATTAAAAATATACGCCACACACATTACTGAACTCATTGACACATACACCACACACATATAAAGGTACATTTTTAGTTTTTTGCAACCTCTGTATGTAGGCATAAAAGTACACATAGCAGAATAGTTAAAATACATAGCACATGGCATCCAACATGTAGAGAATCCACGGTACACCGTACGCTACTGCATACGAACACGTCATGCTTCAGGGAACCCATGATGACCTGCATACCCTCCCTCACCACGCTAGCAATCGCAAATGAAATAGCATACACATGCATATATTCACACTACACACGCACACCATACGCTACCGCATACGAGCACGTCATGCTTCAGGGAACCCATGATGACCCTGTACCCCCTCCCTCACCACGCTAGCAATCGCAAACGGAAAAGGAGAAGACTCACACACCACCAAGACTTACACACCAGAAAATGTACACACCACCGAGATTTATACACCAGAAGATAAACACACCAGAAAGTTCGACTTACACACCACAACACACAACCGTACCATGATGTGACAAACCCAGAATGACCACTTGATGTGATTTAACCCCAAAATGACCACACGCGCACCCCCACACCCTTGCAGGCAGGCAAACAGGCTTACCGTGCTGTCAACTGCACGTGTAAAAAATGATGGAAATGGAGGAGGGGTCAGACTGGAATAAAAAAAAAATGGAGGAGGGGTCAGATAAGAATGAAAAAAAAGGAGGAGGGGTCAGGCTGGAATGGAAAAAAAAGGAGCAGAGGTCAGACTGGAATGGAAAAAAATGGAGGAGGGGTCAGATAAGAATGAAAAAAAAGGAGGAGGGGTCAGGCTGGAATGGAAAAAAAAGGAGCAGAGGTCAGACTGGAATGGAAAAAAATGGAGGAGGGGTCAGACTGGAATGGAAAAAAAAATGGAGGAGGGGTTAGACTGGAATGGAAAAATAATTGGAGGAGGGGTCAGACTGGACTGAACTTTTTTGACTATGCATGTCTTAGTCGGCGCAACGCAGCATAGCAGCACATGTGCGCGCAGCAGGTGTGTGAACAGGGGGGGCATGCAGAGCGATGGGCATTAGCTCATCTTTGTCAGTGCAATGCAGCATATCAGCACATGCGCGCGCAGCAGGTGTGTGGACAGGGGGGGTGTGCACAGCAATGGGCAAAAGTTATGATCAGTAATTCACAGGAAAGTGTAAAAGGAGGTGAAAAAGAACACCAGGGTCTGTTCTGGGGGATGACAGAAGATGATGAAGTGAAGAAACTGATTGTGCAGTTAGAATTGCGAGCGGCAGGCCAGGCTCAAATGAGGGTTTGGTTTGGTTTGGTTTGGTTTGGTTTGGTTTGGTTTGAGGCCAGGCTCAAAGGAGGGTTTGGTTTGTTTGTTTGCCTCAAGGAGAAAAAGGAGATGACAGGGGAAGTTATGGTGCACCTATATGCACAGAAATATTATGATGCACCTATGTGCACAGAAATGTGTGATGCACCTATGTGCACAGAAATGTGATGATGCACCTATGTGCACAGAAATGTTATGATGCACCTAAGTGCACAGAAATATTATGATGCACCTATGTGCACAGAAATGTTATGATTATGATGCACCTATGTGCACAGAAATGTTATGATGCACCTATTTGCACACAAATGGGATACAAAAGTGAAAGACGGGGCCTGGTCGAACAAAATTTCAGCTTGTCCTACAAAAGAACAAAAGCACCGGACAATCAGATGGGCCGTGATTAATCAGCTGTTGTCTTTGCTTGGGAACTAGAGGGAAACACACACACACATTTCTGCCTGGAAAGTAAAGGGAAACACCTAAAAACACGCACACTCATGCATTCACCCCACAATCGTGCCTCAACCCACCAACGAGCTCGCCCATCGTGGACCAAGCAATGTTTAGGCCGTACTTATGGTACTTGTTATTGTTGCAGTTAGATTCGTAGTCTTGTGCTGCACGCGCCGAGGAAGAGACAAAGACATTGAGCATGCTTGTGGCACTTGCATGTTGCTGCAACAGCTTGGTAGTATTGTGCTCAGGCCTGTGCACTTATGCCGTTAAGTTAAAATTCTGACCATAATTACGGTACCGACTTGTAATTATGCCTCACAGTACGGCCGAAATTACGGTTTGTGAAAATTACGGTGTCAGACCGTACGAAGACGGTGTGACCGACACGTGCTGCTGGAACGCAATTCTTTTGCAAACCTCACAAGCTATATAAATTGTGCTGCACGTTCCAAAGAAAACAAGTAGGGTTGGCCAGAAACGTACACCTATATGCACCGTACATGACCGTGTACTTGGTGGTTTCCCTGCCAACAACACCGTATATACACGGTTCTGGCCAACCCTGAAAACAAGACATTGAGATGCTTCTTTGTCAATTTTCCCTCTCCTTCTGTGGTAAAGAAGATGTCGAATACTCAGTACTAGAGTGGCTTGTATCCTACGAGTTGTTTGGGAGTATGCTTTCACTGCCTGCATGTCTCCGCATCATGCACCGTGAGTTTAGGGCTTGGTGTGTGTGTGTGTGTGTGTGTGTGTGTGTGTGTGTGTGTGTGTGTGTGTGCCCTAAACTCACGGTGCATACTTCTGTTACATGTTTCCTCTAGCCTATTTCTTTTGTTTAGCCAGGTGTGGTTTCAGGCTTTTTCCAAGCTTCTGCTGAGATGCGCTTTGAGGCATACATAGCAATGTAACGATGTAACCTTACCTTACCTTACCATTTAGGGCTTGGCCAACCCTACAATAAATGGAGCATGTTGTGCTCCGTACCTAAACACATTCTATACCTAAGCACCCTCCCTCCCCTTGCCCCCTGTAAATGAGATGATGAATTAACTATTGATTTGCTTTATTGGTATCTACGGCAGCTCTAAACGTGTGTGTGCATGTGTGTGTGTGTGTGTCAAAATGTGGACTGCAGGTGATCTGCGGGCCCTGCTCTGCTGCATTGCACGCTTGAGCATATATATACATGTACATCACGTGACGCACACATACATTATATACATTTGTATTTACATATACCTCACATGCTGCAGTGTGTGCCAAGCCCTGCGTTGCACATACATGTCAAGTGATGAAAGTGATGTGTACTCTACTTCACTTGTATATTTGAATTTGAAATGACGGAAGTACAATTTAGCAACCATCTCAATCGTGAAGTCATCAAGGGGGAGGTAAAGGGGGGAGGTTGCTGTCAGCTGGAGGCCCAAAAACATGGCACGTCTGCAGTCACATGCACTGTGAGTTGCTTATGTGCACTATTTTCTGACGGACTTTCTTCTTTTTCTTCCTTTATTTTTTTATTTGATGCAAACAGTTTATGGGTTGCATAATGTGCACACAGGGAGGGTTGCATGATGTGCACACAGGCAATACAATTTTAGTGGTACACATACCTACGTGCCCATTGTCAAAATATGTACGGGCGTGCAAATACACTCACATGTCAACTCCCACCCCCATGTATGTACCAGAGGTTGAGAGACTAGGCTAGAAATTTGTTGTGATGATACACACGTTAAGATGCTTGTGGGTGAGGAGGGAGGGAGACTAGGCTTGATTCAGCTGATCTGGACAGGTGCCCAGCAACTCTTTGCCTTCCCAAGGCAGGGCTTCACACAGCGCAAAGCAGCTGTCAGCATCAGCTGCTCACAACGCGCGCACCTGTGTAGTACCGGCCGCTGTACACAGATACCGCCTCAAAAGCGCGGTAGTGCCTAGTGGCAAACACGCCGACCGTGCTCGCGCTGTCTGGCTTTGACTTGACCACGTGATGCTCTGGGTCTGTGCGTGAGGACACGTGTTTGTTTTGCGTGTGTGTGTGTGTGTGTGTGTGTGTGTGTGTGTGTTTGACTTGACCACGTGATGCTCTGGGTTTGTGCGTGAGGACACGTGTGTGTTTGCGTGTGTGTGTGTGTTTGACTTGATTACGTGATGATCTGGGTCTGTGCGTGAGGACACGTGTGTTTTTGTGTTTTTTGTTTGTGTGTATGCGCGTGTGTGTTTGTATGTGTGTGTGCGTGTACGTGGGTGTGTGCGTGTATGTGAATACCTGTCGTCCAGAGGAGAAGGCACAGATATTGACACTGGTGTGACAGGATGGGTATGGTGGATTGATGCGGAAGTGTATATGGTCCAGACAATTTTTGAGCTTGAAGGAACAATATCTCGACCATGGTTTGAGGGAACAAATTTTGAGCTTGAATAGGAACAATATCTCGACCATGGTTGGAAGCTGACTTGTCTGCAAAAAACAACTTTGCACTGGCGTTTCCTCAACGTCATCAGGAGGCCTTTAAAAGATATTCCTGAAAGTCACGTGTAAACGTGCAATCACCCCCTTCCAACCCCCCTTCCTGACCCCCCCCACTAATAAGGGTGTCAATCTGCTCAGAATGTAAGCAGCTATCTGCCTGCACAGTTCTCTTGCCAAATAAATTAATACCTGAAGAGTTATAGGGCAAAAACTGATATGTGCATGCTCTTGCACTGACCACTGTTTAGTGCACAAATCCAACGAGAACCTATGCCAAAGCATTCTTTTACTTCAATCATGCAACCTATGCATAATGCAATGTGTAAATTGCAAGTTTGGATTCAGTTGCTGGTAATTTGCCTGAACACACCCCCGCGGCCTACTTGGGGACATTCCATGCATTTCTATGGCCAGGCACTTAGACCCCCCCTTTAATAAAATCACCCAACTAAGGTGCCAATCGACTGGGCTTGAGCTGAGGATTCCAAAATCATAATCCCCCCAAAATTCCCCAAAACCACCCCCTCCCAACCCCCTCAGAATCGACTCATTTATGTTCCAATCGATAGCTTTTGAAGTCAGGATTCCGAATATGTGATATATATTTAAATTGACACGTGACGTCAAAAAGTATGATAACTACAGCCTCCTGACGTCGTGAACGTTTTGTGCGGGAAAGTAAATCTGTTTGGGAAGTGCCGTTCAAATGCAGATGCCTACACAGGAGTGCCTCGCATTTTGTAGGGTTGGCCATAACCGTATGTACCCGTATATGATTGTACATTTGAAGATCTCTCTGCCAGCAATACCTTGCATAAACATGCACATTCGCGTTTAGGGTTAAGAATCTCATGATATCCTCTACCAAAATACCGTGGATAAACAAGTATATACTGGGTACCAAAGTGGCTTTCTTTTTCTTAATCAATGTGGGGAGTGGTTTTCATAGCCTGCGTAGTTTTCCTTTTCTACATACATATGGTTCTGGCCAACCCTGCACAATCGTAGTGTCCATTGCATATCGTAGTGTCCATTGCAAATCGTAGTGTCCAGGCATTCGCAGTAGTGTCCATCGCATAGTTCAGGATTTTCCAGACCCGTACAATAGCATCGCGGATCAACTAACCAGCGCAAAAGTTCTGATGATGAGTACAACACACATGTGTGGGGTTGGTCAGCACCATATACATACACCGTGTATGACCGTGTATTTGACGATTTCTGCCGATATAACCGTATGTATACACCGTAGGTATATAGGTACATGATTCTGGCCAACCCTACACATGCTGTAACACACAACCCACACGCAGAATTGGTCGACCCTACGTACGTGACCACTGCTTCTTCGTAGGCGCGCGCACACACACACGCACACACACATACACACACACATACACAAGCCTCCAGCTTTGACATAGCGCTGCACCTGCATGACACGCACCACCCTGCGTGGGATGCCACGTGCCACCCTGCGTGGGATGCCACGCGCCACCCTGCGTGGGATGACACGCGCCACCCTGGGTGGAACTCGTGCCTGTCTGCTGGTTGTGTGTGCTCGCAAGCCACCAACAGGTGTGTGTGCGTGTGTGTGTGTGTGTGTGTGTGTGTGTGTGGCAGGCCAAACCTAGCTGCATCTCAATGCAAAGCTATGGTGGCACAGTCAGTGCTTCATGCAAAAGGATCAGAGTTCAAAGAAAGTTTCCAGTCTACACCATGAGCCGTGAGTAGGGTTGGCCAGAACCGTATATCTGCGCCTTATATGACCGTATGTATGGTGATTTCCTTGCTAAAAATGTCGTATGTACACCGTATATACCTATAAATGTATGGTTGTGGCCAACCCTAGCCATGAGATATGATTGTGCGAGGTTTTACATACAAATACCTCGCTTTACATACAAATACGACCAGTGTGCACATGAGCTTTTACCCTCTACACGAGATTCATATTGTTGCTGAGCTCATCGGGCAGTGGATCAGGGGACCCAGAATCAGTGATGAAAAGCCTTGTGCAGAGGCCTCATCAAAACCTGAACCATGAGAAGCTTAGAGCAGGTGGGTATTGAGATAACGAGTGCAACCCACACAGCAAATCACTCTCCTGGAACAGTTTGAAACGCTCACCTGTAGGGTTGGCCATAGTTGTATATACACACTGTACATTTGGTGCATTCTCTGCCAAATCAAACGTGTATATATACTGTATATATATGGTTCTGGCCAACCCTACTCACCTGTGATGTTTTGTACCTCATAGCCTGGAACCGTGGTCCCTGCCCTCAAGGCCTCGATGACCTGGGAGTGTGTGAGTTGTGCATGATTGTGCAAGTTGCATGTGCATGATTGTGTAAGTTGCATGGGTACGTGTTTATATGTGATATGTGTATGTGCAGGGTTGGCCAGAACCGTATATATACACCGTACATGACAGTTTATTTGGTGATTTCCCTGCCAAAAACACCGTGTATAAACCGTATATATGTGGTTCTGGCCAACCCTTTGTGTGTGTGTTTGTGTGTGTGTGTGTACGTGTGTGTATGTGTGTATGTGTGTGTGTGTACGTGTGTGTATGTGTGTGTTTGTGTGTGTGTGTGCGTGTGTACATAAGTGCGAGTAAATAGCTGAGGTGTACACATTGTATTAAATGTGCAACATATTTACTCCCTCACGTATACATTGAACAGGAGGAAGGCATCTGACAGTGAGGTAATGTAACAGTCTGTGTTTAAGAGCAAAAGGGCACAACATTTTTTAACTCCAAATCCATTGACACACACGCACACGCACAAACACATACACGCACACACAAAGGCACACATACACACACAGAGGCACACACACACACACACACACATGAACACACACCTGCTTAATAGAGAGCAGAGCGTGCTGCTTGGTGGTTTCCAGTGCCTGCTTTGCACGGGCTGTCCTCTTCAGGTGTCTGCCTGTAACACCCGTTGCAACCTTCCACCAGTGTTGCTCCAATGGGACCTCCACTTCTTTCCTTTTCAGGTGGGCCTGTGTCCCAGGGGGTCTTTTCTGCCGATAGATCGCCATTACCGAAGGGCGGAGTTCGATGGCCTGTATGTGATGTGTGTGTATATGTGTATGTACGTGTGTGTGTGAGTGTGTGTGTGTGTGGTGTGTCTGTTCTCGCTGAGTGTGTGTGTGTGTGTGTGTGTGTGTGTGTGTGTGTGTTGTGTGCGCGTGCGAGTGTGTGTGTGTGTGTGTGTTGTGTGCGCGTGCAAGTGTGTGTGTGTGTGTGTGTGTGTGTGTGTGTGCGTGTGCGTGGGTGTGGGCGCGTGCGTGTGCGTGTGCGTGTGCGTGTGCGTGTGTGTGTGTGCGTGTGTTTGTGTGTGTGTGTGTATGTGTGTGTGTGTGTGTGTGTGTGTGTGTGTGTGTGTGTGTGTGTGTGTGTGTGTGTGTGTGAGTGTGTGTACACATCGGCGCCGGGGTTTCACGTGCCTGTCTGTAGGAATCTACGTATATTAACTCGGTAGCAGGTTCTCCCATGATAAGATATTGCTAGTAAAGAGACGTTTGACTAAAGTCGTGTTTCTGCAAATATATATTGGCAATTATAACCGTTCTGACTTCACGGCCGTATTCGTGATCACCTGGAAAGTATGGCTAGTGAATAATGTTTGTCGGATCGGAGGTGTAAAATTGCAAGGGTTTTCGATACTATAGAATTTTAAAGTACCTAACTCCGAGGCTGTTGATGCAGGCAAACCTGCTGTGGAGTGTGTTCCTTTTGTGTTTGCTGTAGATAGTGCCTGTTGCTCCTGGCAGGATGGGTGAAGGGTTTTGCGGTGTCGGAGTACTAAGCGAGGCACGCATTAGCTGCTAGTGTTACGAACACTAGCAGAATCTGTTACGAAATCTCGTGCCTTTTCTGCGGGTGGGTAGGGGAAGTGTCTACTCAGAGTACTTAATTTCAATTAAATGTATATCGCGTTTGCTTGGTTGTATAATGTCTCTTAGTTTCATAGCCAGGGGGGGGTATGGGTTGGCACTCATCCAACGTTGGGCAGCTCGCATTATTGGCGGATCCTATCATCTAGACCTAGTAACTATGAATGGTTGATTGGTTTTATTTACGCAGCCTAGCAGTCGCACGTTTTGACTGAAGGCTTTATCTGTAAATCCTGTAAATCCTGTAACTATGATTGCATCTGGTCATGCCAAAAGTGATTGCGTCATGGCATAATATAACTTCACCTCATCAGGGTTGCATCGTTACGCAGTAGGCTTAAAAAGCCATTATTGCCTTCGTGCTTTCGGTAGCTGGATAAGGGTTACCTTTCTACCTTATAACCTTACAAAGTAACCTGTGTGTTAAGATGGTCTCTTCCTCTTGATTCTCATAGACATTCCCTTTTGTCCCCTTACGTTTGTTAGCTAGGTGTGGTTGCAGGCTTCGTTCCAGGCTTCCGCTTAAATCCATGCCCCTGAGACATATATAGCGATGTAACCTAAGGTGGTCTAAATTTAAGGAAGAACACATGGACAGAGCAAAGAAATCTCCCACAATAAGGAAAGCCACGAGCAGAGGGGGAGGCAGTCCAATATGTGCAAATGATTAACTCAGCCTCATGTCCGGCTGATGAGTCAGGACGTCTGCAACTGCAGCTGCTGGCATCGCCCGCGCTACCTGTTTCTTTAAGAATGCACCCTTCTATTCAGCATAAGCGAGTGCTAAGTCGAATCAAATTTACAGCAACCAAGTAAGGTATGAGGCTTTTAGTTTTCCAGCCGAGCACAATTTACTTATATAAGATATCCCGGCTATCTTAAATCGTAGGGTTTAAAAAAATTAGCAGTCACACTTTTAAACTGATAGTTCAATCTGTAACCTCTGTAATTAGGATAATACACTTTGCACAAGATTTATAAAGGTTCAAGACAAGCTAAAGTCTTACCTAAAAAACTATGCACTTGTTCAATCCTCCAGTGGCAATAATTTTGTGACGCATTGACTTTTACTAAGACAACGCAGACAGTGCAATATAACCAAAACAACTATTGTAACTGCCAGAGCTGCCCGCCAGTTCAGCTACGAGTGTGTCGGCGGCGGCAGTTGGCCATCCCTGGTTGCGATGCCTGCTTGCGTGGTCGGTGCACCTGCTGCTGCTGCCGAGGCTATCTCTGTTTTGGATTTCCGGACCTCCTTGTCATCATCTAGCTGCCGTAGAATCTGCAGCAACACGCAAAGACACGTCGGCCATGTATAAAGACATGCTGGCCAGAGAATATGGAGTGACACACCAGGCAAGTTGGCACACTTTCCAGTTCTGCAGACACTCTAGTGCTCCATCCCTTAATCATGCTGAATGTGTATTTAAGGTGTTAGCTTAGCCTTTTTGCAGTCGACTTTCATTTTAGGTGATGATGACTCCTTCAGCATTGATAAAAAAATAAAGATTGTTGCTGCTGGGCAGCAAGCAATTCAGAAGATTAAAACTCCCGTAGCCTCTCATTTGTTTTCAATCTTATCATAGGGCAGCAATTCCACGGAAAAAGCTACGCAGGCAGTGAAAATCACTCCCCACATTAATTAAGGAAAAGGAGCCATTTTGGTACCGGGACCATACAACCCCTACACCAAAAGGAAAAGAGAGAGATCAATGGGGATCAAGAGGGTGCAAACTTGACCTGTTGGATGAATTCATGTCCTAACACATGCCTCAGTTGTGCTCACCCATGAGCTGAGGGCAGCAGTTTGCTATCATTGCTGTTTCAGAACCCTGATGCAAGGCAGACCTCTTTTGCAAGGAGAATAGCCTCAGGGCTACCTTTAAATATCCTATCTGGAAATCGCTGATGACCATCAATCAGCAGACCCTGGTTACTAGCAATGCTTAATATAACGCAAGGTAAGCATGAGACTCATGATTACCAAAGAGACCACCAGCAATTCCTGGACATCACGATCACCTGCCCAACTTAATGCAGATCACAGAATTTGGTTTGGCCCCATAACAAGGTAATTGGAGGTAACGGTAAGATCATGAACTGCAACATTTTTGAGGGCAGCAACGCCTTCATGCGAAGAAATGCAGGCATTGAGTTTATTGGGGTAGCCTTTTTGCCTCCATGGGCTCATCACCAGGCCTTGACAGTCGCACCCGTTCCTAGCCCCATGGTCATATTGAGATCCTTCTTGACAGGTACTGGGATGTCCATGGGGGTCCCAAAAAAATTAAGATATCCTAATCCCATTTCAACACATCAAGTTGACCCCATTTTCAGGCCTTCCAAAAATCTTCAACAAACCAAAAATTCATTGGCATATGACCGTTTTACACGTTGAAGAAAGGACGCTCTGTTATAGTCATAGGTGTTCCATTTTTTCCAACCAATTGCCTAATGAATCAAGAATTTAGATGAGTCTGGAGGCCAAGCAAGTGCAAGACAGGAAAACAAATGGTAAATTGCGCTTCACTCCTTCATACTTGACATGTCTCAATTCCTGTGTCAAGGTTAAAGCACACGCAACGCCTACAAGATTGCATCAGCGCTACTTGAACAGCAGTAAGAAGCATAATTATCAGGTACAGCCATCGTTGGAGCCCATTCCCCGACTCTCTCCCAAGCATGGGAGTGTGGGATTCATTTACCTCTTGAACCAAGGCCCCAGGCTGCTCCTTTCGCCACCAACTTGAAATTGGTGGGAGAAGCAGCAGCAACACAATGTAACATTTATAAGGAATACAATTTCTTATCCTTACATCTCGAGTATGCCTTTTACAACGCGCTGCTACATTGGTAATCGAAGCATCGGTCTGGGCGCACGCGATTTTCAGGTCATAATCGTCCTAAAGTGCTGTTCTTGCAAGCGATCATGTAAAAAACCTCGGGTTTCATGACTCGTATTTAGGGAGAGGGGAAATGTTACGTGGTAACTCCTACCTTAAAGTGGTACAGAAAGTACTGAAGTGTGATGTCACACTACTGAGTATTTATAACAGTGACTGGAGTCAAAAGGGCAAGTTCAATTCTTGCAACATCATCATCCTAGATGTTTAGCTTTTATTGATATAAAGTAGTGGCTAGCACGCTACCCTTGTTTCGTAAGAGGAATGAAAGGGCCCTAGGTTACTTAATGTAGCGTAGCAGTGTTAACAAGCATACGCTACGCTCCAGCCCCCCACAGCAAGCACGTATTGTGCGACCCTCCCCCCCT
>Ga0307942_1001496_pt1 | contig 18673 bp, 15 predicted proteins | sample OrgLakmetagen175_FD_201846 | JGI IMG/M metagenome (GOLD analysis project Ga0307942, IMG submission 201846) | Saline water microbial communities from Organic Lake, Antarctica - #175 | ecosystem: Environmental > Aquatic > Non-marine Saline and Alkaline > Saline | place: Antarctica: Organic Lake... | reverse complement strand
GCCTGAGCACCCTCTACCCATGACTGCAAACATTACGTAAACACGCACACACACACACTCAAAGAAATCACGCTTGCCACAAGCATGTATGCCTGAGCACCCTCTACCTATGACTGCAAACATTACGTTAACACGCACACACACACTCTCAAAGAAATCACGCTTGCCACAAGCATGTATGCCTGAGCACCCTCTACCTATGACTGCAAACATTACGTAAACACGCACACACACACACACACTCAAAGAAACCACGCTTGCCACAAGCATGTATGCCTGAGCACCCTCTACCTATGACTGCAAACATTACGTAAACACGCACACACACACACACACTCAAAGAAATCACGCTTGCCACAAGCATGTATGCCTGACAGTGTTGTGCACCTGACGCTTGACGGCGTCAATTGTAAATGACGCTGACGGCGTAATTTATGTCAAATTGACGGTGAAAATAGTAAATTACGCCGTCAATCGTCAGAGTTTAGTGACCGTAACGCCGTTATTTACGATCGTTATTTACGGTGCCGTTTTTGAATGACGCCGTATGTGCACAACACTGATGCCTGAGCACCCTCTACCCATGACTGCAAACATTACGTAGACATGCACACACACACTCAAACAAATCACGCTTGTCACAAGCATGTATGCTTGATCACCCTCTCTCTACCCATGACTGCAAACAGTATGTAAACACAAACACACACACTCAAACAAATACTCTTAGGCGATCGGACGCACGCACGCCGCAACACTGGCTCCCCAAACAAGAGCAGTATGGGCAATGGCCAACACTTTATGGACAGCAACACCCAATTGGCCCAAAGCAACGCCAGCATCAGCAAGTTATGGCCTGCGGAGGCCTTTGAGAGCTCTATCGACATCAGGAAACTGCCTGCTGCTCCCATTTTCCCCATCCCAGAAGAGGACTCCCTCTACCAGGTGAGCGTGCATGCCAGACCAGATATCGGTGTAACAAGGCATGCATCTAGAAAGTGTACCACTCCCATTCTTCCTATGCCAGAAGAGGACGCCCTGTACCAGATGGGAGTGCATGTATTCAAAAGCATTAAAAAGCAGATGGAAGTATATTCGAGGCGGTGATGTGTTGGTCTTCTGCATCTGTTCTACATAACAGCAATGGCAATGCATTGTTCCCATTGGCACCATCGGTCATTTCAGAGCATCACAATCCGTGAAACCAGATCCAAATCAGAGCATCACAATCTGTCAAACCAAAGCGTGTCCTTCCTTAGCAAGTGCTCTGGTGTCCTTCGAAGAGTACTAAGGTTGTTCAGAGCAATGCAGAAACATGCCCTAGCTTTTCTAAAAAACAAAGATAAGTGCTATCCGAATTGGCTTGGAAAGAGCAGTGCTCTGCAATTGAGCTGACAGCAATATAAGGCTGCACAGAAACTACTTGAATGTCTCAGTCAGGTAATGTTTTGTGCATGTAACATCTGCAACCCAGATTTGAAACAGAATTGCAGCACGCTGTGCGTACACCTTCAATGTCTCAGCCTTATGTGCTTTTTAGCGCATCAACGGTCGCAACTTGTTGTGCAGAATTGCAATGCGATGTGCATGTACCAAGCCTTTCGTGACACATAGATGCAACGAAGTCGCGCAGCTTTGCTTTTAAATTTCACCTGCCACAAATTTCTGTGTGCAAGGCAGACCAACATGATTAATCCCTGTCCACGATCAATCCCCATCCACGCACGTTCTCTGCAGGATATCAGAGGCTGCCCCTCTTCTGCACAGTACAATAGGAATGCACCTGACGTGCGCAGCAGAGATGCAGCCACACCCTCTGCGTGGTCTAATCCAGACACCTCAGAGCAAGGACGGCACACAAACAGTGGCAGCACTGGACAAGACAGCCATAGCCAGGGCGATAAAGGGGGTACCTCTGAACGGGACAGTGCCGGTCGTTTACCTGTGTACCAACAGCAGCCATACCACCATCACCAACACCAGACCCAGAACCAGAGCCACCACCGCAGCAACTCCCTGTTAGAGTTACCTGCAACAGCAAACTTGTTGACACCGCAGCAAACATCCATGGACGCGGCAAGGCACGATGAAGCGATGCAGGTGTGCTGTTTGTGTGTGTGTGCTGTTTGTTTGTGTGTGTGTGCTGTGTGTGTGTGTTTGTGTGTGTGTGTCACGGCACGATGAAGTGATGCAGGTGTGCTGTTTGTGGAATGTGTTTGCAATTCAGTTCTGACCTTCCCTGTGAATATGAAGTAAACGAGTATGAAGTAAACGTGTGATTTCCAGAGCTTGGAAAAATAGACAATGAAGAATATATGCAGGCAGTGAAAACTAGGAGCTTGGAGTCCATTGCTAGTTGCTAATAGACCTTGTAAAACTAACCTCCTTCTCAATCACATGGCTTGATAACTTCCGTGCAGTAGCTGAAACACTGCACAAAAATACAAGTCCTGTGCTTTCTGCTGTTCTTATATCTCGCCAAAACCAAAAGGAACTAGCAGCATTCAACGTGCGCATTCCCCACAACCTCTTTACAGGCTGCCTTCCACGCTCAGCAAGTGAAGCAGCGTAAGCAAGAGTGGCTTGAGAAATCGACCCCCCCTCCTTCAAGCCACAGCCACTCACGGTCTGTGCAGCGGGGCGGAAGTGGCCTGCGTGCACACTAGCAACAAAAGCAAGCAGGACTTTTTGCGCGGTGACTGCAAGAAGATGTGCAGCAACGTTTATTTGGCGCACAAGAGGCGTATATATCGTGCTGCGTGGAAAGCACGGCGCCTGCCTATGCATCAAAAGATGTGCAGCAACGTTTCTTTGGTGCTCAAGAGGCGTTTCTATCGTGCAGCGTGGAAAGCACGGAGCCTGCCTGCGCGTTGGCGCAAGTGCAAGGCCTCTGTTACCATCCATGCATACGTGCACCACTACCACATTTGTTTGTCACTACCACATGCGTTTATAACTTTGTAGCGCATGTGTGTGCCACTACCACATCTGTGTGCCACTACGGCATGTGCGTACCACCAGCGTGTGTGTATTCCATCAGCACATGTGTGCCATTAGCGCAGGGTCTCAAAGCTGTGTATAGCTATTGAGCAATGACATTTGCGGCCTGCTTGAGTGCTAGGGCTCAGCTGGAACTAGACGGTATTTGATCTGTGGCTTTTTATTTTAGCTTGTACTGTGTGAAAGGCGAAGAGCTTGCGTTCAGGTTCGATAATTACTTTTGTTATTGTTACAATCTAATGATGACATGTAAGCTTGGTTTTCTCACGAGTGCCCCCTGTGTGCATTTGAGTACGTAGGCTACATTTCATCTTTGTTTTTAACAAAAAGAGGTGGCCATTAGGCAGCTCGCAAACTACAGAGCATTGTCTTTGTAATCAGGACATCAGGACATATGAGCCCCGGCCTGAATGTACTGTCCTGATAGCCTTACCCTACCATCTTGATAAGTTTGTGCTTACCCCAAACCACCTTCTCCTCCTGGCCTAGCGCTTTATGATTACAATGGTTACTATGAGGGGTGACCTTCAGCCAGGTTGTTTGGCTGATCGGCTGCTGACTGGTCTCGGCCAGCCACAAATAAATCCATAAGGTCAGAAAAGAAAAGTCTAATGTTCTGCTGAGAAAGAAAATTATGAACAAGTTAATTGTTGACCTGTTGCAGCAAAAAGGGTTAGGCTGCTGAAAAGTCCTCAAAAAAAAGGTGTAAACAAAAAGGAAAAAATGTTTCCTCAGCTCACAGACTTGATGGTCTTGGCAAAATAAAAGAGCATGCACCTCGTCCTGAACGTGTTCATCTTCACCAGGATATCGGTCACATACGCAAAAACAATCTTCAAGCCATGCTGCTGCCTCAACTTTTAAGGTGTGCGCACGCAAGCGGAGTCTACTTACATTGAACGAAACATGTTTGAAGAGATCAAGACGGAGATACCGTGGTACAATAGTCGGCAGACGGTCAGTTTTAAGAAAGGGGTAGCAGACCAAGAATGATAATAAGTGGCCATTTGTTTTGTGCGTGTTGGCGTCCACTAGCGCTTTAGTCATGAAGGCCAACATACCAATTCTACGCTACACACTCACATGTGTGTACATTAAACGCGTACATCAATTTGCTTGCACCAATGCGCATCTTTTTATGCCCAAAGAGTGGCGCGGCGCCACAGAAAGTGCGCGCGACGCCACCTGTGGCGAGTGGTGCCACAATAAAAAGTTCCTGTATACGGCGATCAGATTTTTGATGAAGAGGGTCGATTAAGTTGCGGTTCAAAAATCTGATTATAATCGAATCGTAACCTCGACTTTTAACGTCAGCTTCGGCATAAACTTGCCTGATTGCCACGTCGACAATATAAGAGGAGAAAATGGTGAAAATAAATTCAAGATCCAGGGAAGGAAGCCCTGAAAATTCTTGGAAGAGGATAGCGAGGGGATAAAAAGGAAGTCTTGATACAAATAATTATATCGGTCATACTCGAAATTCTTTGATCATCCACGATGAGGTGAGGATTCGAAGGGACAGATTATGCAACTACACACGCTAACGCGCATGCTCACACGTGTGCACTTCAAGCCACAAATACATGTGTACACACTTCTTCTGACCTTCTTCTGTCTTGCTTGCTTGCCACTGCAGATCTTCTTTTTCCCTGTGCTCCCTCCTCCTTGCGGCTGTGCTGCTCGCGAGCGCACTTCCTGGCGGCGAGGCTGCAGGGGGTGGCAGAGGCCTGAGGCAGCAGGACGTTGCCAGCAAGAGTTCCCTGGACAAGGACGACAAGAAAGGGAAGGATGAGAAAAAGTGCCCTGAGCAGGTCATCGAGGAGGAGTTGAGCATCGAGTGAGTTGCTGATTTGCTTGCTCATCAAACAGATCAAAGATCAAAGTAAACACCTTAAACAATTGTTCCACACAGGCATCTGAAACCATGGAGCCACGCAATTGTCACATACTCGTTTCTAATGCGTTTGTGTGCGTGTGTTTGTGTGCAGGTGCATTTGCGCATGCCCCAAACATGAAGGTGAGTGTGCACGCCAGATTTGTTTGAGCTACGTGCAAGTGGATCTGATCGCTTGATTCTGGCGAATAACACAGGCAATTGCTAGGAAAAATAGACTCCTTGCTCTTTCTCTACAACATCGTGCTCAATTGATCAAGGACAGCATTATCTTACCCACACCTCCGATGCTTGCAGACGTGAAGAAAGACAAGCCTTATGATGACTACAAGGCCACAAACCAGACTGATGCACGAGCTGGAAAGCTCCCTAAGCTCCCTGGATTTGATAACGACGAGGACGACAAGAAGGACGACAAGAAGGACGACAAGAAGGACGACAAGAAGGACGACAAGAAAGAGAAGGAGGAGAAGGACTGCCCTGCCCCCATCACCAAGCGCAAGATCTCTGTGCGCTGCGAGTGCGAGTGCCCTCCTGGTGGGTGGCGGCAGTTTGTGATCGCAAATAAGGATGGTGGTTTTCTAACCTTAGGACCTGCACTCTAAGAGCATTAAGTGTCAAAAGTTCATGTTATCAATAATGACACTTGAATTCTTCCCGTATTCAGTTGTTTGTTCGGCCACGTTAACGTTCCCCCTCCTCTTCATTTTGTCTACCTGCAGTGATCATGAAGGACGACATGATGCCGGGAAAAAGCTGTAAAGGTGGGTGGAAGAGGCTTTCTATGTGTGAGTCCTCTTTCTACTTTTGAAACTCAGATCTGAATGTGTGTTGCTTCCTACAAATACCTGGCTCATTGCAAAGGCAGTAAGCAGTTGATGCTGGGCAAACTGTTTATGCATTGCTCCCTTGACTTACTAACAACCTCCCAACATGTGGACCTCTCTGGTGGTCTTCGCCCTGGCCCTGCTGGCAACAGGAGGTGGGTCGCGTGTGTCCGCAAGTGTTGGGGTGTGCATGGTACAGCCTCTTAAACCTGAAGAATTCTCGAATCTTGGAGAAAGTTACGTGCTTTTTTAGGGGGTGTGAGCGAGCAGCAAATAGCCAGCGTTTGCGCTGCTCCACACATACTGCCCCCATTTGTCTTGCAATGGCCAGACCTGGAGCTCACAGAGTGAGATGAGAACCCGAGCTCAATGAGGAGCACATGTCAGTTGTGTGGCCAGAACTGCTAGCTGGCACAGCACAAACACCTCCCGCTCACGTAAACTCAACTTCCCTGTGCACTGAGTAGTGCTTTCTAGGCCGTGGTCCTGCCTCCAGCAAGGAAGACGGCCTTAGATCCATTTGGCATCTGCCTAATTTGACTAACCTGAACCCGCACCGCTTTTTCTCTGCGTTGCTCTCGCTTTCAGGTGCCTACGCCAAACCCGAAATTGATAACGACACCCTTGAGAGTGAGTGGAGTCTTTACAGTACCTACAGTCAAATGTGTTGCCTTCTTCTGCAACATACAAGATTACCTCCCCCCCCCCCCGCCAGCACGCGCCCACACACATACACACATACACACACATTCACAAACGCACGCACACACTCACGCACGCATCACACACACAAACGCACACACACTCACTCACTCACGCATCACACACACATACGCACACACACTCACTCACTCACTCACGCACGCATTCAAACAAACAAATAACAGCACGTCCACTGCTGAGTCCTCAAATTTTGCCTCACAATCTTCTGCAGAGTTCGACTCAAATGCCCCGGAAGGAACATCAGTCAGCGTCTTCAAGTCCCTGCTGGACCTCCCCATTGAATCTGCCATTATCAACTTCTTCAGCACCACCGGCACAAATGGCACCGTATTCGTGCCAACTGATGCCGCCATCACCTCCTTCCTGAGTGATTCTAAGCTGACTGCAGAGGAGTTCACTGCCAACACTGATTTTGTCAACGCAGTGAGTTTTCTCTCTGCAGCTTTATTTCTTGCCTGTGTTTGGTATACGTTTCTAGCTTGACTGCCACGTGCTGGCATTTGAGCTTTGAATTCCCACCTATTTCCACACACACACACACACACACACACACTCACACACACACATACGCAAACATACATACATACAGGTCCTCAAGGACCACGTCATCCTTCCTTCGCTTAATGACATGGGTGTTATGAGCGATGCACATGCTAAAACTGAGAAGATGTACACAACCTTGTGAGTGTCCGTGCAGCTTTGCATACTACACAGCTCGTGGTCGCTATTTAGCTGCTACTTGTATAGAATACGCATGGCCTTTTGAGTCTAAGTCCGTAAATTGCTGGATCACATCTGGTTAAACGCTTAACCACACCTCTGTGCCTCATCATGTCTGCAGTGAAGGCAACACCGTCAAGGTCACGTTCAGCTCCGCAAACAAAGTGGTCTCAGTGGAGCCAACCGCACCAGCACCTGCCTCGTACGCTCAAATGAGCACCGTCCTCGGACATTACGGTCCCATCAAAGGTTCTGGCAATGCCACCATCTACTTTGTGGATGCCGTTATTCTTACTGAGTCCACTTACACGACGTACATCAAGGGTATGTGCATGCAATCCTTTTGATGTAATTTGCAAATGACAAGAAGCAAATATGCTTTTGTTTTAATCCTCTATTGCTTGAAGTCCTGTTGTGTGGAGTGTGGCACTTCAGTACACGCCAACACGTGTTTGCTCAAATTTCCAACTAACCTTAACTTTCAATTGATGTGCAATTCTTTGTTATGCAGAGGACAAAAAGGACGACAAGAAGGATGGAGGTAAGAAACTTTGTAAGGAAGACGAATTGCTTTATTTTCAGGCAGTTTACATTCTTTGCTTCTCCCCATCTTACGCATTTCCTTTTGCATTTTCTATCACGCAGATGTCTGAGAGCTGCTGGAAAAGGCCGCTGAAATACTGCGAGAGGCTAACAGGCTGGTGACGTTGTGGCTACCATAATCAATCGTATTGTCAAGGCGGCCTCTGCAAGTGATTACTCGGTCGAGTCTGTTGATGTGCTAGCAATGTTCTCATGCAGGCCATTGACAGTCTACGCTAGGCAGTGCTTGTTTAATTTTGAGGGACCAAGCTATTATGGATTGTGACTGAGGTGTCCCCGTGATCTATTTATATGCATTTAAATTTTAGCTCATATGTTCCCTCTTATGATCAAACTGTACATCTGGAGGCCTTTTGCCCTTTTGTTGAAGATGTATAAAACAGGCAAGATAAATGCTAAACAGTGTAATCATGTTAAACCATTGCACTCGTTTGCAAGCACTGGTGAAAGGTTTTTGATAATTGAATGAGAGCATAGAAACAGATGACCGTAGTCCAAACTTGAAACATCTATACAGAAGTGAAGGAAGATAATCAAAAAGGCATATTAATATGAGACAAAAGTGAGTTAATGCCAAGCATGCATGGATGATATAAATCTGGCTGATGAGGGGAAGCAAGGGTATCATGCAATATAACTTAAGTCAAAGATCTATGTCTACATTGCCTACTGCAAAAAGCTAATTAGTTTCGAATTGGCCTTTGGGAGAGAATATTTTTTGTGGCGAATGGTGCCATTATTCGTACAATAAGTATATGTAAGCGGGTAAGAGATGCAAGTTATTATCACCCATCCAACTCTTTGTTGATGTGCAAAATCTTGTCTGTTACGTGACGGTAATTTGACCTGACATGAAATGGAGTTTTTTGGTTATTGATCAAGACCTTTATGCTACCTTATCTGCCTGGTCTGTTGCGGTAGCCCAATCAACCGCGTCGCCAAATCTGGTGCCCTTGTACATTTAGTTGGTACTCTTATTGCTTAGGTAGTACACTCAGGTACTATTCTTATCGCGATAGGTTATCTGGTGTACTTGACGAGGTGGATGTAATGATGATCATGATGATCATGGCAAAAAAACATTGCACCAGTCTAAAATTAGATATTAAGGAAGAGCAAGTAAATAATAAGAGGATAATCTTGATTGCCAAACAAGTAATTGTTCAGTTCTATTCCGCTTGCATCGTGAGATGCATAGGGCTCTGTCATTATTACCAAGGAGATCACAACAACTCAGAGAAACCGGAGAAACGGGAGAAAACTAAGGACTGAAATATAGAAAAGAGGTGAGGGAGGGGGGGAAGTATGCTAACGAGAGAGTTGTGTTCTCCAAGGAATAAAAAGAATGGAAAAGGGAAGCAGAAACCGGAGAAAACCAGAAAGTGAGGACATCTCACTTTATGCTACACTTCAAGAACCTGAGTTCAGGTGCTCCACACTGAACTCATAAGAACACCGTTCATCACGTTTTGAATCCCAGAAAAAGTGACATGATTAGCCTGTGCCCCTGATCTAGCCTGATATGCCTAAATTTGCCAATGCCTATTTTGTTGGCGAAACTTTTGGACCGACCCCTGAGTCAGCTGAGCAAGAGTACCTCTCACAAAAAGCTTTCAAGCATCAAGCTCACATGTGGCACTATTCAAATGCCTGCAGCATAATAAGGTGCATGAACAATCTGGGCTGTATTTTCCAGACTAATAAAATTAAAGAAAGCATGCACTGCAATCACAGCAGTACCAGAAATGTTGTGCGTTGAATGCTTTTGCTCACAACCCTTTTTATTCTTCATCAAGTAATTGATAACTTTGTTCCGGAAATGTAGGGCTTTAATATGCTGTGCATGTTCATATTTCCTCGCCCTACCCTGTCATGCTAAATCTGTGGCATGGACAAACCGTGTGTTTTCCCCAGGAATTATAATGTGAGCAACTGTATTACGGCAATTTGGTAGTTTGGCCAGTTTAAATGGCTCTTGTTACGTGAATATATGTATTGCACAAAGCATAGAAATGGCATCTGTCGGATTACCCTTTTCAACGTTTCAGCTCTCTTGTTACAAAATTGCTCTTTTTCAGAACTGTCCCTTTTTAATGCAGTGCTTGAGCTGTCGCTTCCTTCTCGCGTGGAGAGGGAGGAGACAATACAAGTTTTTTTAGGGGGGCTTGGCGGACTTGTGGGTACCGAGGATACGCGAACTTCTTCCTGTCTCGAGTGATCAGCTTTGGATAAAACATTACAGAAGAAATAATTATGAGATCAATCATAACGACAGGAAGGCAGTCCTTAAGTAGCGACCTTGAAGGGTGAGCATCACTTCTTCTTCAATAAAGGTTGTCCTCTCGGTGGGTGCACATTGGCTTATGTACCGAGGCTAGAGAAAAGTAAACAAAACGCGCAGGTTTTCACTTAGTGGAGCCAATCCACTATGAGGCACCCTCTGCACCCCTTGTAGTCAACAAGAATGCAACGATGCCTGTCGAAGATACCATAGCAAGCCCTGCTCTGTGCGAGATACTTAGCAAGCTTGGCATGGATTGATGATGTTACAACGTAGAGCACATGTATATATATGCACATAGAGAATGCGCACACACAGCCCAGTGTACAGTGTAGTGCTCAGCGTTGCATGCACCCTGCGCTGTCGAGCCTACAGTGCACTCCTACTCCCACGCAAAAGCCTGTGGCGCTTTCTCTTGATTTGTGAGGAAACGAGGGACAGGTTTCTATAAGCCATATCATCCTTGAGAGCTCGGCAACTGAGGATGCAGGTTTCCAGGAATCGTGATCATCAGTGCACCCTTGTTATTTAATGCAGTATTCACGTTGCATCGTAGTTTTGGCACAGGGAGCAAGAGAGCCTTCTCTCCCTCTCTCCCCCTCTCCCTCTCTCCCTCTCTCCCTCTCTCCATCTCTCCCTCCCTCCCTCCTTCCCTCCAGCGAAGCAGTACTGCTGTGCATCGATGATTTATCATACATGCCGCGTGAAATCCTCGCTTCCAATCCCCCAAGCATGCACAGACGCATGAAGCATGACGCTGTGCAGCCAGACAAAGATGTGCGCATGCAAGCATAAGAGGGATCTGCCGCCTCGCTTCGGTGCATGCAGCATCGCAAATCGCAGTGCACGATGCATTGTTCAACTTCCACCCTCGTTCATGCGCACGTGCACACAGCTCCCTCTTTCCCGCTTGCCCGCTTGCAGTCCCATGGCCAACACGTTCATCTACTTGGGCGCCCAGGGTAAGAGATTTGCCTCAGGGCGGGTCGTGACCCTGGAGGACCCCGGGAGCTGGAGCTACGATATAGCCATTACAGCAGCCCTGGATTTGCACAATTATAAGCGCGCTAAGTAAGTCAGGGGCCTTCAGCGATACAGCCGCTTTTTGATGCTTAACTTTAAGCACATGCAGCAATTTTAAATTTCCTCCTCTTAAGTTCACACTCGTTCGTGCATCACCTGCCAATGCGTAGCAGCGTTGCAGCCTGCACGTGCAGCATTTTTGTCCGTCCTCCTCTTCCTAAGTTAACACCTGTCTGCTCATTACCTGCCTTTGTATAGCAGCTGTTCAGCCTGCACGTGCGGGTCTAACCATGTGGGTCTAACCTCCTCCTTAGTCCACTCCTGTTCGCACATTTCCTGATTTGTTCCGCACTGGCTATACAACGATCACATTGAGGAAGACTGTCGTATTCCCCATACGCTCTTCCTCAACGTGATCTTTGATGTGCACGAGGGGCCTGGCCAGGGCCTGGCAGACCTCTCCCTCATTACACCAAAGGTATGTTATGCACGCTTTTGATGTTAAAATCCAACTGTGTTGCTATCACTAAATTGCTTGTTTGCTGTTTAAATGACGCCGTCAGTACATTCATACCTCTCAAGAACGTTCTTACACGGCTAGAACATTCAAAGCACGCACGCACAGAATGCTTTCATAGAAAATATCCCCAAGAACGTTATTAGCAGATCTAGAATGCACAGGCTGGGTCTGTACGCACGTACAGACAGAGTCACATCAAAATTCAATGACGCCGTCAGTACATTCTTACCTCTCAAGAACATCCTAACACGGCTAGAACGTTCAAATCATATGTTTTTTAGAACGTTCATAGAAAGCTTAGAACTTTCTTGCGAGGCCAAGAACGTTTTGGTGAAAACTTCATTTAGAACGTTCTTGCCTGTTCCAAGAACGGTCAAAGCGCGTTCTGAATAAACCTGTTTCCCTGAGTGCAGGAAATCCGCGCTGGTGCTTGCTTGCAGGAGCTCCGAGAGTTGAGAGGTTGATGAGGAAAAAGCGTAATGATTGGATGTCGGCGGCAAAGGTCCAGAAATGCCACTTTTCTGATGCAAATCGATATGAACTGTATATGTATGCTATTGATTAAGTTTGGGCTGGATTGGTGAACTCTACTGCTGGCCTGAGCTAGTGTGTAGCCCACCTGCGCAGGTTATTATCAGCACAAAATGCTTGTCTTGAGCCACGTTGCTTTATTTCGAGCGTGTTTTCATTTACACCCAAAACACCAGCGTACATGAGCGTTATACCATACAACAATAAGGGTTTTTGAATCATTGTAGCGATCTTTAATGAAGCAGGACGTCAGCTGCTCCATTATCCAAGCACGCATTTTTTTCAAATGGCATATCTTCGTACACAAACAAACTGGTGTGTGACTCGCACCAGTTTCTTTCATCAGAACATTACTGCATTGTTGATAGCTCTGTCGATTGCGCGGGAGTGGCTGGCTCCAGGAGGTGTATACGCAGGCTCCGGGTAGCATGGCTGACAACCCGATGGATCCATATGGGTTTTTCCCTTTCTTCAATTGATATTTCTTCAGGTCAAGCTCGACCAATAACTTCAAAACTGTGGAGTGAATTTCAAGTCCGACCGCTCTCAAGACAGGTGGCAGTCACTCGTGCACACTCGAATGCACGAGTTCCGGGTTTTGCAGTGGACCTTAGAGGTGCATCTTTGGGGGGAAATTATTAAGTTAAAAATAAATGGGACCAGTGTGCACGAAGGAGGCCAATACTTTAGGCTCTTCAGCGGCTACAGCATTAGAACCTTGTCCAAGCGCCATGACAAAGCCCACATTGGTCTACTGTGAGATGAATTTCATTTGCGCTAATGGCTGAGTGCCTGCCCCATGCATGCATCACTTTGCGCATGCGTACCCCTCTCACACACACACACACACACACACAGCACACACACACACGCACACACACACGCGCACACACACACACACAAACACACACACACACACGCACACACACACACACACGAATACACACACATACAAATACACACACATACACAGACACACAAACACACACACACACATACAAATACACACACACATACAATTACACACACAGACACAAAAACACACACACACACTCGCACACACACACACACTCGCACACACACACACACAAACACACACACACTCGCACACATACACACACACACAGCACACACACACACAGACACACAGACACACAAACACACAAACACACACACTACACACTAAAATCCACACTCACAGACATGCATCATGCACGCACATAGGCATGCAAACGTGCATGTGCACATGCACGCACAAGCATGCGCACACACATGTAAACAATTGCACGTACAAAGGCCCCAAAGGCCGCTGCTCCTCTTCCTTGGCTGGATTGCTCACAGTCCCTCTGCGTGGTCGCGGGGAGGCCATCAGGCTCACCTTTGCATTAGCTGGCCGAGAATGGGAGGAGGAGACTGTCAATGGCGTAGAAGAGATGAAAAAGGATGCTGAAACCTTTCCATTTGGTCAATGTAGGTGCACCTCTTAATTGAGGCCTTGCATTAACCCTAGTCAAATCGAATTAAAGATGTTTGCTCGGTGCGTTATCTGAGCGTGTCTTCTATAACCTTGCAGGCCCTGGTCTTCGCATCGACGGCCTTTACCTCCTGCAGAGTAACACCATTATCAGGTTAGGAATTGAGTATGGAGCTTCTAGCAAAGAAATTATGCGTTGATTGCATGTGCCTCTTACAGAGCAACAGGGGAGGGGTACTACACTAATATTTTAGCAGGAAAATCCTGGTTGTTATGCGCATGTGCACACTGCACCTGTGCAGCACCCAGTCATGTTTGACCTCAATGTCAACCCTTTGCTCAAGCACAGACTACATGTTTGGTTTGGCTTGTCCTGCTACTCCTTAATGGACCGCTGGCTTTGAGCATGACCACCAAATGTTGATTTCTTTCACGTTTGAAGGGCCAGGCCAAGTAAAAAAACACCAGAAGCAGGTTCTGATCACGCGCCAGAGGCTCACACATCAGGAGCCGGTTTCAGGCCAAGCCTGCAACCCTCCTGTTCCCCCAAAATAAATTTGCTCCTCTTTGGTTGAGTCCTACTTCCTCTCTGGTGGAGGAGTTAACGGTACCCAACCAAAGTGCCACTCCTTTTTTGCATCATATATATGGGGAGTGTTTTTCTCTGTCTGTGTTGTCCTTTCTTTTCTTTACACCCATCATCTCCATCAATCCCTTTGTAACATGCTTGAGTAGTGACATCCCTGGTTTTCTCAATTAGAGAATTGCAGTGTTGTGTCCTTTCTTTTCTTTACGCCCATCATCTCCATCAATCCCTCTGTAACATGCTTGAGTAGTGACATCCCTGGTTTTCTCAATTAGAGAATTGCAGTGTTGTGTCCTTTCTTTTCTTTACGCCCATCATCTCCATCAATCCCTCTGTAACATGCTTGAGTAGTGACATCCCTGGTTGTCTCAATTAGAGAATTGCAGTGTTGTGTCCTTTCTTTTCTTTACGCCCATCATCTCCATCAATCCCTTTGTAACATGCTTGAGTAGTGACATCCCTGGTTTTCTCAATTAAAGATTTACAGGTTTTACAGAGTAAGCCATCAGTCAGAAGGAGCAACTGCTAGGCTTCTAGTGAATGATCACTGAATGCGGGCGATTGGAGATCCCAACCTGTACTGATTGTCCCCGTTCCTACGCTCTCAATGACCATCTTCAATTAATAATAACGCCATCCGACATAAAACTTGGCGCCTTGCATTACGCGCTCCACGCTCAGCGCGTCGCGTGGTGAGGTGCTTTATGGCAAGGCGCCAAAATGCCTCACTCCACGCACAGTGACACTTAGGATTATAATAATAAAACTAAGTAATATAAGCAGCGTCTCGGGATGGGGTATTGTTGTGCCACGCGCACACTCCACGCACAGTGGCACAGGCAGCAGTGCAGGCAGACAAGCTACTCACTCCACGCACAGTGGCACAGGCGGTAGCGCAGGAAAACAAGCTGCGCATTCCACGCACAGTGCCACAGGCAGCAGCGCAGGCAGATGGGCCCCACACTCCACGCACAGTGGCAGGGGCGGCAGCAGCGCAGGCACACAGGTCCCACACTTCACGCACAGTGGCACAGGCAGCAACACATGCAAACAATCCACACACTCCACGCACAGTGGAAGGGGCGGAGATGACCAGAGACCTCTGTGCTGTCTGTATGATGGGCGTGCTATCCGTGCTGTTCGTATGACGATGAGAAACCTGGAAGAAGTAGAGGTCAGCAGAAACACAGCTTGGAATTGTGTGCCCCTCCAGTACATTATTCGGCAGCGTACGCTGCTGGGCACCCCTCTCACGCACGTGAGATGCACATTTCACATTTACAAGCCTGCAGCCTGCATGAAACGTTGCTAAAAAGGGTAATTCGACAGATGCCATTTCTGTGCTTCGTGCGATACATATATCCACGTAACATTCCTCCCCCCTTGGCAACTCCGTCCTCGGAGTGGACTAGGCTCCCTGCTAGAGTTCCAGGTGGAGGATCAACTCGCCAGAGGTGCCATAGCGATTGACTAAACAAACACTTTTGCATCCCAACTTGTCGAAAATTACCGGGTTGGAAAATTGCCTTTTTGCAACTACCAAGGTTCGAACCCAAGACCTAAGGTCATCCGCGATCTTCCGCGGTGGGCCACTCCAAGACTTCGATACCAATGAAACGTTGCTAAAAAGGGTAATCCGACAGATGCCATTTCTGTGCTTCGTGCGATACATATATCCATGTAACACTGCACACCCGCCAAACTTCAAAAGTGAAACGTTGCCGCCCGTGCAGCCTCCTCCACAATTTTCATGTGTTTGAATTCCTCCTGTTACAAGGTTCAAACGGTCTTTGCGGTACCACCCACTCGTTCCACATCATTAGGGTTGGCCTGAACCATATATCATATATATACGGTGCATACACGTTTTTATTGGCAGGGAAATCGCTGGACATTTGGTCGTGAACGGTGTATATATGCGGTTATGGCCAACCCTATACATCGTGCATGGCACATGAGCGTGCTGCCTCAATTGCGTTTCGGTTCTTTCAAATGCTGGAATGGATTTCACACTTGCCTTCTGCATTGGAGCGACCTTGAATGGCAAAATTGCCATTAATGTGGCCAATGCGTTGCTCAAATAGGCTCAGTAGGCCATAATTAGATGGAAGTACGCAACAATAATCTGCATACCATACTTTTGGCAGATACTGGATAATAAATTCACTTGTTAAAGACCATGTTACATTATCTGTTGTTGATTAGTTAGTTTAGTTTGGATTACAAAGGCCTCCAGCCTGGCATGGCTGCTCAACCTATAGGTCCCAACAAATAAATCAATCAAAAAGATCGACAGCTGCACTAATAAATTTGTAAACTGTTGTTGATTAGCAAGTGTTGTGTTAGGAACCTCTTTGTATGAGGTACTTCTCCCCCTCCGGTAAAGCAAAGCTGCTAGTTGGCAATTCAGGGGCACGTATCCTCTCGTGAAGTAATGACTCGTACTGCTGGCGCCCATCAATCTGGGTTAGCAACACTCTCCCTGAACCTGACAAAAAGCAACACTCTCCCTCAACCTGACAAAGCGACACTCTCCCTCAACCTGACAAAAAACATCACTCTCCCTCAACCTGACAAAAAGCAACGCAACAGCTGCAGGCTCTTGCGTCTGCTCGTGCTGCCTAAGGTACTATTTTGGACACCTGCTCCTCATCTACTCGTCACACACACGTATATACTCACACATGTATACCCACGCATGTGCTGCCTCAGGTCCTGTTCTGGACACCTGCTCCTCATTTACTCGTCACGCACACACACATGCATATACACACATGTATACACACACGCATGTGCTGCCTCAGGTCCTGTTCTGGAAACCTGCTCCTCATCTACTCGTCACACACACGTATATGCGCACACGCGCATGTGCTGCCTCAGGTCCTGTTCCTACTCCTCATCTACTCGTCACACACACACACACACACACACACACACACACACACACGCACGTGCTGTATCAGGTACACTGGCCGCAAGTTTGGTTTAGCCGGCAAAAACGACAAGGAGGTCACGACAAATGACATGGCCATGGTGGGTTTTGTGTTAGTTTTGCAATGGGATGGCACGGGGGTGTGAACCGCAGCCGCCACTTGGCTGTCATGGTCGAGCATGAAATTGACAGGGGCCAGAATCTGCGGTTGGTGTAAAATAACGTTAAACAGCCCCTCTTGCTGCCCCTCTTCTGTTACTTTCCTTTTGTTTCAGCATAGTAGGGATTGCTATCTCCCCTTGATCTCTGAAATACTCACAAAATTAAAATCGAAGATGAGTGCAGTGCTTTTGGCATGGAAAGTCTTGAGACGTATATATAGCATTCAGGCGGCTCTGGCCAACTCTTTAGTACAATAGGGCAGGTATGGCCACTACTGTGTGCGCATATGTCCTCGATCACTTACAACATTACTTGGCCAGAAAACGAAAATTCTTACAAATTCTCGGAGCCCTTTCCAAACTGAACTGGAAGTACAAAATTATTTAGTGGTTTTAATGGCCCCCCCAGGAGGCCCCAGTGAGCATAACTTTTGGACGTCACGTGTCAATCCCATTAAAAATTATTTATTCGGAATTCTGAGATTGAGAGCTATCGATTGGTATATAAATGGGTCCGATCCGAGGGGGTCGGTGGGTGGTCCCTCGAGAAAGTTTGGACTTTTTGGGACCCCCCCTCCAGAATATTTTTGAGCCAAATTCACGAAATCTCAAATATATCAATGGATTTCTGAGCTTGTGAACTGTCGATTGGCACCCTCTTTGAGGAAATTGGTTGAAATGGAAGGTCATTAGGCTGCTGGAAGTTTAATCGAATGGGCTGTGTATGTTAGCAGTGTTAGGACGGATGACTTAGAGTGCCCATACTGCCTTAAGCAGTGTGACAATAGAGGCAACAGGGACAAGCACGTAGCAGCATGCAAGAAGCAGTGGGACACTGGCAAGAGAGCCAAGCATGGTCAGCAGAGCTTGAAGGGCTTCTTCCAGCCGTGCCGCACCAGCAGCATCCTCCATGCAATTGCATGCAAGCACCAGTGCAGGGCCAGCACCATCCCCTCCAGCAGCACCAGCATCACCTCCAGCACCATCACCACCATTGGCAGCACCATGTGAGAAGGACAGGGCAGGCTGCAATAACCACCTCATGGAGTGCCCAGCTGGGTGCAAGGCTGTTGTGTGGGTACAGCTTGGAAGCTCACTTCACAGCCAAGCACCAGCAGCAGCAGCAGCAGCAGCTAGAGCAGAGGCAGCCTTTCATCATGGGCCCCAAGGAGCAGCGGCACATGGACAAAGTGTCCAAGGGCGTGCACGCACCTTGCTAATTAGGAACAAGCAGCTTAGGTCTTAGTGCAAACATGCATACGGATGCTCCGAATCTGTTTTTGACTCACAGCATCTTACAGACACATTTATTGTATTTCCTTTTGATGCAGATGGATGCAGAATTATAAAGGGAGCAGATTAATACCCTTTTCGTTCCAGGGGGGGCAGTATTTGGGG
>Ga0307942_1001495_pt1:10000-18676 | contig 18676 bp, 22 predicted proteins | sample OrgLakmetagen175_FD_201846 | JGI IMG/M metagenome (GOLD analysis project Ga0307942, IMG submission 201846) | Saline water microbial communities from Organic Lake, Antarctica - #175 | ecosystem: Environmental > Aquatic > Non-marine Saline and Alkaline > Saline | place: Antarctica... | reverse complement strand
CTCCCGGTACGTTGCCAAGGTTGTCAGAAAAAGGCTGCGGCGGGAGGTTGGGGCCTTGGGCCTGTGTGTGTGTGTGTGTGTGTGTGTGTGTGTGTGCATGACTGCAATTGTATGCCGATGCCTTAGCACAATCTGCACGGACGTGCTTGTGTGTGAACGTGCGTGTGTGAGCATATGCTTGTGTGTTAACGCGCGTGTGTGAGCACATGCTGCTACACATCATCCCACCCACCCACCCACCCACCCACCCACACACACACTCTTTTGCTGACAAAACCTCTTCCACCCCTCGTCTGACCGGCCTCCACTCCACATCCTGCAGCAGACTGGGAGTCAACGAAGGTGTTTTTTATTTTTTACTACCGTACTGCGCTTTTAGTATCGCAAGGCCTACTTATTGTGAGGTGCCCAAATAATTTAAAATAATTAATTTGCGAGCATTAAGCTTTTGCGAGGTCCCTCAAAAAGTTGGGTGAATTTGTGGATTTTGGGGGTGATACTGGGCTTCCCTCACTGTTCTGGGTGCCTCTGGGAGCTTCTGCCTCTGCTGCTTCTGCTGCTGCTGGAGAATGGCTGCCTGCTGCATGCAAGCACATCGTTTCCACCTGAGACAGCAGCAGCTCCGCCCTCGTGCTTCTCTCCTAGAGAAGCTTGAACCCCTTGAATGCTGTGCATGGGTCCAGCTAGGGGTTTGACTGAACGAGTACAATTTGTGTGAAACTTGTGTAAGCTTAGCACAAGAGTTGTGAGAAGTTAAGAGGTATAATATTTCTTCTGATCACCTCGGAATTTCTATGAATAAATTTATGCGGGCAGACCCGCTAATATATTTGTTGTTTTGCTAATTTTGCAGAGGGGGGCAACTCCCCCAGGCCCCCAGCGCGCTTATTGTTGGTTTTTGGCAGGGTTTGCCTTTGTATCACACATACTAAAAAAGACTGGGAAGTTTGGGGCTGTGAAATCGACCCGATGGGCATTGTTATCAAGCTACACTATTAGCAAAGAGGTCCCACTTTGGGCTCCAGCAAGCCCTGACCAGGGCATACATCCTCACAAAAGGAGGACATTAAGCGTGCAGGCAGTGAAAACCGCTTGCTGTACTAATGGGAATAACAAAAGACAAGGAGGGAGGCAAACAGCAAAACAAATTGCTACGCTGATGATGTCAACACATCAAAAAAAAGAAAAACCTTAGAGGGGCCGATAATTGCGAGAATGAAAAACCTTAGAGGGGCCAACAATCGCAAAGCCCTGTGCTAGACAAAGGACGAGTCATGCACATGTTCATACACACACACTCACACACACACACACACGTGTGTGCACGCACACGCAAACACACTAACACACACACCTGCCACACCCTCAGCTGCTTCTCTGCTGCGCTCTGCCCTTTGCCATCAGAACCATCCAAGGCCTGCAGTGTACAAGCATGTGTTGTTGGGTCTTGGCCAGGACCATACACCATAGTGTGCATACGCTATTTTTGCTATTTTTGGCAGGAAAATCGTTTTATGGGTGGTCATGTACGATTTCAGCCAGCCAGTCTTGTCAGCAGGATGAGCGGTCAGAAGGTGCAAGGAGAACACTCTGCCCATGTGAGTTAGGAACGCACACAACTATCGTGCAGGGTGCAGACATAGTCGTGCTTAAACAGGAGCTTCCTTTGAGATTTAGACCCAAAACTCGCGCACGTTTTTCCCATTTCGAAATTGCACACGTGTAGGGTTGGTCAGAGCCAACACGTGCACACATTTACGATGCATGCAGGGTAGTATCAGCAGGGCCATTTCCGTGCACTTGGTCATACACGGTGTGTATGAATACGGTTCTGGCCAACCATGCCAACCATGCCAATATATTGGCATGGTGTGTGTGTGTATGTGAGTGTTGTGTTGTGTGGTGTGTGTGTGTGTCTGTGTGTGTGTGTGTTTTGTGTGTGTGTATGTGTGTGTATGTGTATGTGTGTGTATGTGGGTGTGGGTGTGAGTGTGTGTGAGTGTGTGTGTGTGTACAGCAACAACCTGCGAGGGTGGTTCTGGGTTCAGAAGAAATAGCTGGAAAGCTTGCAAGGAGCAAACTCCGTTCAATAAACATTGAAGACGTGTCGGTCCTGACCAGGGTGCCTACGAGAGTGCATCTGCGCCCGGTGGTGGTAAGTTGTGAGACATGCAGCCGCACAAGAGCAATCCATAATTACAAACACATATCACCAGCTATCTGCGGGAGTGCATTTGCGCCCAGCGGTGGTACGGTGGTAAGGTGGTATGTAGCCGCACGAAAGCGATCCACACACACACTCTCTCACACGCACACACACACACTCACATACACACACACATACACACACACACACACAAAAAGCACAGCTACCTGTGGGAGTGCGTCAAAGCCAAGTGGGAAGTTGGGAGGTAGGCATGGGGCAAACAGATCGTCCATGGTTCCAGCGTCAGGAGGTGAGGGGCGACGTCCGGAAGGGGGAGGGGGGCCGCATGTGAGGTTCCTGTCACCAGGTGTTGTGTATGGTGTTGTGTAGGGTGTTGTGTATGGTGTTGTGTATGGTGTTGTGTATGTGGTGTTGTGTATGGTGTTGTGTATGGTGTTGTGTATGGTGTTGTTTTGAGATGATGTAGGGTGGAGAGGGGCAACGTTTGGGGGGGAGGCGGGCTGCAAGCGGGGTTCCTGTCACAAGGTATCGTGTATTGTGTTTTGTGTGATCTAGAGACCTGCTGCATTTCAAAAAAATGAGGTTTTGTGCATTGTGCATTGTGTATTGTAATCCAGTAATCTGCTGTGCATTGTCAAAATGAGCGTTTGTGTGCAGGTTCCTTACCTACCCTGGATGCACTTCACTCGTGCACCAAGGTCAGTTAGGACCGCACAAATGCACATATGGCAATGTGGCAGGGACATACACTATCACATACATAAAAACAAAGTCACATAGCCGTTGTGTAATGCGGCACACACATACACACACACACACACATACACACAAGCAAACACACTCACAAACACGCTAACACACATACACGCAAACACACCCGGATGCGTTTGGGATGGGTGGAAAGATCTCCATGGCCACAGACCCTGGCATACCCCACATCATAGGGAGTGCTGGCTGGCCCTCCATAACTTTGTGCTCACTGCTGCTTCCGTCTACCTGATTCGCCTGGGAGGTGTGTGTGTATTGTGTGTATGTGTATGTGTATGTGCATATGTGCATATGTTGTACATGCGTGCACGTGTGCGTGCGTGCGCGTGTGCACGCATGTTAATAGTTTGTGTGTGTCTGTGTGTGTGTGTGTGTGTGTGTGTGTGTGTGTGTGCGTGTGTGTGTGTGTGAAAGTGTCTGTGTCTTTGCGTGTGTATCCGTGCGTGCATGTGTGTCTTCATTTGCCATTGCACTGACCTGAGGGCGTGCGTCATGGGTACATATCATCAACTGCCTCCACACGTCTTGGGAGGGGGGCTGAAACATCCCAGTTTCACGCGGTGGGGTCGGGCTGGTGCTTCCTGGTGCCCTTCCAAGGGGCACCTCTGCAGGCTGCTGTTGTTGCTGGCCCAGTCCTTCCTTGCCTGCGAGGTCCACAAACACCTGCTGCTGCTGCATTTCAGGTCACTCTCCTCTTGAGGTCACGCTCGCAGGTGGTCACTCCCCCCTGGAGAACACCGCAAAGGTGAGGCAAGTACAGGCATAAACATCTCTGCATTGGGGAGGGACTGTGTGTCACAACCAAGGGAAACAGAAGGGCCCCACAAAAACGCAGTTGCAAGCATGTTCCTCCAGCTCCTACTCCCCGTCGACACCACTTCTACCAATCTCTACATAAATCATTGCAATCTCTTCTCGCCTGTGGTTCTGCCAGAACAAGTGCGTGCGGGGGGCAGCTCCCTACGCTAATTTGGCTTTGTTTGCCCTCCAATACCTAATTATATTTTTGTAACATTTATAGATACATTTGTCAATTGCAAATCGTTGACATGGCTCCTCCAAAAAATGCCATCAATTCCAGGACTACCCTGTTGCTCTCAAAGGCAAACATGGTGAGTTTTGGTCCACTTGGCTTGAGCACAGCATGCATACCGGAAGCAATGCAGGGGGTCCCGCAGGCGACAGATTCCGTAGTCTACATCAATTTGCCCTCTGCTTGCCTGTGTCCCAACAGATACAAGACCCAACTGCACCAGAGCATCTAACGGCACAAGAGCATCTCACATTCGTCCCCCCGGTCCCGGCAAGCGACACCAATGCCCTGAAAGACGTTGCTGAAAAGAAGGAGTACCCTCCGTCCTTCCAGCTTCGACACTACAGCGCAAAAACCCTGCCTCCGCCCCTGTTGCAGTGGTGCTTTGACCTAGTCAAGAGCACGCTGCACCATCTTTATCTGGTGGGTGTGAGATTGTGGGTGTGGGGTTTGGAGGAGAGAGTGTCTCAACTTGAGACTCTCAAGGAGGCTGTAACAGGCAGATCTCCTTTGCTTTATACAGCAAGGTGTGCACATACCCGTGTATCAAAGGCTGATAGACATCATGCATAAGAAGAACAGATGTTGACAGCAACGGTCGTCACTCTCTACTACTCTAACGTACCCTAACCTACCAAACTAAAAGTGTACACACAACACTGTCACATGTTCACATGTTTATGCTGCGCAGCCGGTCTGGGGATGGTCTGACACGGACAAGAGAAAACAGCTGGAAGCGGTGAGTTGCAGCTACACTGTGGGTTTGAACTGTTTGCAAATGTCTGTGGCCTCTGACCATCATTGCTCTGTTGTGCAAATTAAAAAGAGGGCCTCTTCATCATTGCCCGTTTACGACTGTAACAGAAATTATGTAGGGAGAGGTAACAGAACCAAGCACGCTCAACTTAAACAACTCCTGACAAAGGAGTTCTGCCAGGTGATCCACACAATGCGCCTCCTGCGCCCACCTTAACTCGTGCACGTGACAAACATCACACGCACACCCACGTGCTCGTTCGCACACCCGCAGGCCTCCTCACGCTTTGTTATTGCCTTTGCGCAGCAAAGCGCACCGTCACCTGCAGTGGCAGCTTCAGCAGACTCGGCAGCTTTGTTAGCAGAATCAGCACCTATACAACCCCCCCTCGGAGATTCAGGCTTGCAGGCTAGTACCTCTCGATCACAATGCTGTGAGGACGATGGGGGTGCAGTGCCAGTTGCCATGGTGAACTACCGCTTTGAGGCTGGCTACAGTGGAGAGCCTGCCTTGTGAGTCTGAACTTGTAGTGAGTAAGTCTGGAGTTGTAGACCTGGAGTGAGTAAGTCTGAAGCTGCAGGCCTGGAGTGAGTAAACTTGAAGTTGTTGGCCTGGAGGGAGGGAGTCTGGAGTGGGTCTGGAGTGAGTAAGTCTTGAGCCTACCTTGTAAGTCGGAGTAGGCCTGGGGTGAATTAGTCTTGAGCCTGCGTTGTTAGTCTGGAATTGTAGGCCTGGAGTGAGTAAGTCTGGAGCCTGCCTTCTAACTCTGGAGTTAAGGCCACGACAAACAAATTGGAAAATACTCCTCGCATCAACTATAGATTAAAGTTCCTTGAGAGTGTGTGAGCTGCAAAGCCCCGCTTGTTTGCAAGGAGCTCGCTGCATGCATCAAAATGGATGATCCAGCACATCACCTTGCAGCTTGTTGTGTTACGCTTGTGCTGTCCTCTCTTCTTGCTAAATTTCTTGTGGCAGGCAGTCAAATGGTTGTGCTAGACTTCTTGTGGCAGGCTGTCAACTGGTTGTGCTACAAGAGTGCAGAAACCAAGAGTGCAGAAACCGCTGTTGCATCTTGACAACAGATTACAAGGTTTGCAAGAAAAGGGCCTTCAGCTCGTTTTTTTACGCTCGACAAAAAGTTAAGGCGACCCTTGGCAGGTTGTTTGGCTGATCGGCTGCTGACTGGTCTCATCCAGTCACAAACAAATTCATAAGCTCAGCATATGGAAGGTTTTGGTCGACCCTACTTGCCCCCTTGTGCGTGCCGGTACTTGATGTATGAAGTTGCGGTTGACCCAGAAAATCAGCGTCTGGGTCTCGTTTACGTACACCATACACACATAGTTAGTGCCGACCCTTTTTGCCTGCAGGTGCTTGTATGAAGTTGTGGTTGACCCAGAAAATCAGCGTCTGGGTCTCGTTTACGTACACCAAACACACATAGTTAGTGCCGACCCTTTTTGCCTGCAGGTGCTTGTATGAAGTTGTGGTTGACCCAGAAAGTCAGCGTCTGGGTCTTGTTTACGTACACCAAACACACATATTTAGTGCCGACCCTTTTTGCCTGCAGGTACTTGTATGAAGTTGTGGTAGACCCAGAATATCAGCGTCTGGGACTGGCTTCCCATCTAATCACTCTCATGGAGACCGTAGTAAGTGTTGGGTTTACAAAGGGTTTACAAAGGGTTTACAAAGGGGGTAGCTTACAGCCATGTGTGTCAGGCTGATGGGTTTTCAATTGCTGGGCTCTGACAGCAATTAAGTTTCATATAGTTACGGTAAGTCGTGAAGCAGGAGGGGGCAGCTGGTCCTGGTCAGCGCAAAGTCAGGTACAGCTAGGGTGGGCCAGAACCGTATATACATACACCGTATATGACCGTATATCTGGTGATTTCCCTGCAAACACTGTATAGACACTGTATATATTTGGTATTGGTTCTGGCCGACCCTAAGTATAACCTGGGGGGTCTGGGCCAGGCCTCTCATGGCCACCCTTATGGGGATCGTCATAAGTGTTGAGGAGCTAGCACCGGTCAGAACTGCATTGGTTTTTGAAGACATGGTCATCCCCACGGCTGGCACACCCAGACATGGATTCTCTGTGCCCAAAAGTCAGCAACCAAACACACACACACACACACACACAGGCGTGGAACTCAGCCATGGACTCTGTCGTCCTCACCGAGTTCATAGATAACAAGGCGGCAGCCGCGCTGTACCGGCGGCTGGGCTATGTGTTGGACAAGGTGGGACGATTACAATGATCACAATGGCTGCAATAAGGCTATGTGTCGGACAAGGTGGGCCAGGATGGCAAGAAGGGGTGTGGGACCAGAAGCATGTTCAAAGGGTTTACAAGGGTATTACGGGGGAGTAACCGGCAGCATGGGCTGTCTATCATGTTTGGCTGTCTATCATGTTTGGCTGTCTATCATGTTTGGCTGTCTATCATGTTTGGCTGTCTATCATGTTGGCTGTCTATCATGTTTGGCTGTCTATCATGTTGGCTGTCTATCATGTTTGGCTGTCTATCATGTTTGGCTGTCTATCATGTTTGCTGTTTATCATGTTTGGCTGTCTATCATGTTTGGCTGTCTATCATGTTGGCTGTCTATCATGTTTGGCTGTCTATCATGTTTGGCTGATGGGCTTTGCTTGCTGGTCTTAGCCAACAACAAAGCAAATAAAAGGTACAGAGCAGATGCTCTTCAGGAGTTGATGGGGAGTGACAAGACACTAAAGGGACGGGTTGTGAAAAGACATACGCAGACCCGCCAGCGAGAATTATGTTGAACCAGGTTCGACAAAGATATTTAACCAGGTTATAATCCCGTTTCTGCAGGCATACTTCTGAAAGGGCAAGATGTCTGAAGTGTTTGATATAAAAATGTGTGTATCAGCAATATAACAGGAGCGCCCGTGCTAATTTCAGCGCTTGATCAATACTTCACCCAGCCTTTTATAAAATAAGGATCCAGATATGCCCTACACTTGGTGAACAGCATTGCTTGTCTCACCTTTCTGACATTGTGGCGTCGAAGCAGTAAAATCCTCCGCTGTGGTAACTGGTTTGAGTGTGGCGAAGCGTGCGAACCGAAATAAACGGGTTGAAAAGAAGATTGTTCTTCAAAATGTGTGAGTCTATACTGTGGATATTAACTCGTAATTGATCCGACATGGCCATGTTTGCTTGCAGGCCTCTCCCAAAAACAAGGGCTACGAGTTGCTGAGCAAATCTCGGCCTGGCGCATCAAAGCCTAAAAGCAAGAAGAAGTAGTGTTGGAGGTCTGGCACGTCATCCTCGTCGTCGTCTGATATTGCGGGTTTGGAAAAAATGTGCACGCTGCGTTTTTTGGGAAGCTTGGTATGGTTTAATCGATGTATGTTTATAACGTTGTTCAAATCTACGAAACTGTATTTGTTGTGGCATTTTCGTGTTACCAGTGCGATTATCTGTAAATAGGTGACAGTCGGGCAGATTTATCGCCTTGTCATAAGAACAAGCACAAGAAATTGACCCATTTGCAGTAGGCAAATACCTAGGCAATCATATGCGCAGTAATTTAACATTAAGTTTATATTAATAGTTATCCAGGCATCAACATGAACTCTCTGGCACTCGGTAGGACTGCTGGCATTTCTAGCATCGCCAGCCCCTGCCGGCCATCCACCTCCCCCACCAGCCTGCTCGTGACTAACTCGTATGGTGACTTGCCAAAAATTGGTGCGTAAGTTGCCGTACCCTCAGAACATCCCCCAGCTTGCATATATCCTCCTGTGTATGATGGGAGGCAGGAGGCTTCAGAAGCAGTTTATCAAGGGTTGCCTCAGGAGTTGGCATGCACAGCAAGCTGCAAATCACCCTGTGGCACTTTGTCCCTCCCCTCATTTTCCCTCCCCCCCTCCCAACAGGAGGTGGACGCAAGTGGAAGTACCTGAAGCCCAATGACA
>Ga0307942_1001495_pt1:0-7500 | contig 18676 bp, 22 predicted proteins | sample OrgLakmetagen175_FD_201846 | JGI IMG/M metagenome (GOLD analysis project Ga0307942, IMG submission 201846) | Saline water microbial communities from Organic Lake, Antarctica - #175 | ecosystem: Environmental > Aquatic > Non-marine Saline and Alkaline > Saline | place: Antarctica: Organic... | reverse complement strand
GTGTGTGTATGCATGTGTGTATGTGTGCACCTTGTGTGTATGTGTGTGTGCTCGCGTGTGCTTGACATCGCTTGAGGTTCGCGCATGGCTGCTAGTTGAGGCCTCATCAGGGCCTGGGGCAGGGGGAGGGGGGGGATGCAGAGGGAGGAGGAGCGGGGGAATTCCATCTGGAGAGAATTTCATTCATCAGTTTGGTGCATGCACGCTGCCATGCAAGATGCAAGCACTCAAGCCCAGCAATCGCTTCAAAGGAAGGAGGGGGAGCCTCTTGCTGGGATAGCTCACCCTTGCTGGATGACCTCTCCCTCTTCTTCCCATTCCCACAGTGTCATTTCCAAAATTCACTGCAAATCACCCGGAACTACATTTATAATTTTACCGGGTACCCCGGAATCGCCGGGGCCGTCGTTCCTGTAATTTTCCGGGGTACCCGGACCAGCTTTGGGCTACCCCTCCGGGGCAGCCCAAACATTTATTATTTATTCCGGGCCCCGGACGGGTTGTACTTCCCTGGGCCAGAACCATATATATATGGTGTTTACACGATATTTTTGGCAGGGAAATCACCTAAAACACAGTGTATATATACGGTTCTGGCCAACCTTACATATCCTTTATCTCCTTTGCGGTTGGAGTCGGTCTCCAAACGGTTGGCTAAACGCAGAAAAAGGCCTGTAACCAAAGTATGTTGGCTGTTTTTTTAATCCTGAGTTTCATCTGCAAAAGACCTTGCTCTCCACTCTCCGCAAATTTGTTGGTCGCCTTTACACATGCGTACAACGCAGACCCCTCTGACCTCTTCTCACCTCTCGCTACTTCCATTGACCGGTGGACAGGACATGGACAGGACACGCACACACACACATACACACACACACACATACACGCACACACACACATACACACACACGTACACACACACACACACACACAAACACACACACACATACGCATACACACACACAAACACACACACACATACACATACACACACACGTACACACACACAGACACACACACGTACACACACACATACACACACAGCTCCATCCTTTATTTATCCATGCTTGTGGAGTTTTGCACCATTGTTTTGTTTTGGCCTCTTCCACACTTCCGCGGCACTCAATAGGGGTCCATTAAGAAGGTCAAGTTTGACCCTACCCCCACTCCATTTAACCGTAAGATAGCATCGAAAACGCTGACCTCTCTTCCACTCCAACGTTGCATGTGCAGGGGTCCATTAAGAAGATTGAGTACCCCTTCCACCACTCCAACGTCCAGCACTTCTCCAAGGAGAAGAACGTGCGCAGCCGGGTCGGCCACAAGATGGAGGGCGACAAGAAAGTGCGTTACCTCATCAAGACAGGAGAGGTGCTGGATTAAGCAGTGCACCTCGTCCCCACAAAGACGCACACTGGATGCTTCAGCAGGCAATTGCACCTACCTGAGCCACAGCTGGGTTCAATTTTATGTCTCCTGGTCCTTGTTTGCTCTTCAGTACTTGCTCACAGAACCTCACACATCCAAGGTTCGGTTGGTTTTGTTAGCTCTTACCCCTCCCCTCCTCCCCCCGTTCTTGTGCATACACACACACACGTCCATCGTGCTTGCCCAAAAGAGGCTTAGAATAGATTTGTTACGACCAGACATTATGATGCTTGCGCACTAACCTTCCCCGGCGGTTCCCATGCCACTTAAATCAGGACATTGGAACATAGCAGTTTCGCTTTAATAGCTGCATGCGGTTCTGCGAGGATTTTTCTGCTTCTCATTTTTTCTTTGTCTGGCCAGAAAGAGTGAAATATGCAAGGCTTTGTTTTTTAATCTGTTGTTCCTGCTGCTGACATTTTAAGCACCGTTTTTTTAGCTGCACCGAACCATGCAACAGGCAGGGTCAGGTCTGGCCTCAAGAATAAGAAAATTCTACGCAGACAGTGAAAACTACTCCCCACATTAATTAATTAATAGTTACAATGGGAGATGGCCTTCAGCCAGGTAGTTTGGCTGATCGGCTGCTGACTGGTCTCGGCCAGCCACAAATAAATCCATAAGCTCAGAAAGAAAAGAGTCAAAGTCTAGTGCTCTGATAAAGGAAATTATGAACAAGTTGGTTCTTGTTGACCTGTTGTAGCAATTTTGGGTTGGGCTGCTGAAAAGTCCTAAAAAAATGCGTAAATAGAAAGGAGAAATGTTTCCTCAGCTCACAAACCTGGTGGTCTTGGCAAAATGAAAGAGCATGCACCAAGTTCTGAACAGGTTCATCTTTACCAAAACATTGGTCACATACGCAAGAACCATCTTCAAGCCACGCTGCTGCCTTAACTTTCAAAGTATGCGCACGCAAGCGGAGTCTACAAGGGGTTACAAGGATGGCCTGCAGCCCGAGACTCTGGCTGATGGCAATTGGCTGGTGAAACAAAATCAACCAGTGTCGAAAATTGAAACTACCACTTGCGCACGCAAGCGGAGTCTACTGACACTGCGTATAACATGATGTTTGGACAGAATAAGATGAAGATGCCGTGGTTCGGTGGTCGGCATTCGCTCATCACTAGAAAAAGGGATGGCAAACCAAGAATGGTAGAGTGATAAGTGGCCAGTTTGTTATTGTGTGTGTTGGGGTCCACCAACTCAGCGTCTCTTCATCCAATGCTTCAAATCCGCAGTAGCACGCCCAGTTTGAACAGCTCGCACCCACGCAGTCCTTGAAAAGCGCTCAGCAATTGAGCAGTCCAGCAGGCACTTGAACGAGGCTGTAAAAGCAGATCAGCCTGGACCACCGTCCGCAAAGTGAAACTATTGGTAAGCATAATATTGAAAAGCTTGAAAGCTGACCGAAACCAGTAGAACTGCAACTTTTCATGTCCACATTCTTGGAGTACAGCCCAGTTAGTGGTAGACCGCTTCACTCCTAACATGCCCTTCAGAAAATGCAACTGAAGCGTAGACAGCGAGCTAGAGAAATCCCTGCCTGCCTGCGAATAACAGTACCCCATATTTGACTACCATATATGCCAGCAGGAATAACATACGCTTTAGCAAGTCACAAAGAAGTGTGCGGTCTGTCTGCCAAAGCGTGTTCACGCACAAATTTACGAATCCTTTGAGCAGAGGCAAGAAAAGGACGGGATGCGTGTTCAGCAGACTCAGCCATGTTCAAGGTCCTGTAGAAAACCATGCCCAGATACCACATTAATTTAGGATAAGGAGCCACTCTTGTATCGGTTACCGTAAAACTCCTCCACCAGAAAAAAAACAATGGGATTATGGAGGGTAGCAGGCTTGACCTGAAACCGTCTCCTGATGAGAGTTGATAAATATTGGAAAGAAAAATACCATGGAAAAATACGCAGGTAGTGTAAACACTACCGGCATGGATGTTGTTGTGTGTTTTGCACCACCCAAAAGATGCAGAGACACAACATCCTACCTGAAGAAAAAGTAAGAGAAGCTTTTCGGTGGGGATCAGGTGGTTGGGAGGCAGAAGCCTGCACACCACCAGGAGTATTTCTCAGATATTTGTAGGGGTTGTGTTTAATGTCTCCCCTCATCTGTATGATTTTTGTTGGGGATCTGATTGCATGCAGGCTTTACTAGACCTTGCCAGTGACATAGCAGTATCTTTGTATGCTGGGATTGGCTGCAGAACTAGATGCTGTCTTGCTTGAGCTAGATCTTGTGTTAGCTTAAGGTTAGAGGTGGTTGAGGTGCTGCTCAGGCAGTGCTTTGCATAGAGTAGGCTGCGTAGTTCTGCTCCTCTGACAGAGGTTGGGGGTACCTGCTCTCTCTGCTTTTCATTGTGTGGTTTATGCTTGATTTTTTTACCGGGTGAGAGGGTTTTCCAGGCAGACTTCCTTTCTTTTTTCTGAGTTAAGGTGGAGTCTCTTTCCCTTAATCAATGCTAGGTGTGTTACCACTAATATAGCTAGCGTAGCCTTTTCCTTTTTTCCTTTTTATGAGTGCTGTGGCGTGTAGACAAGTAACTCCGAGGCTGGAGTGTGTTCCTTGTGTGGCTGCTGTAGAAGGTGCCTGTTGCTCCTTGCAGGATGATGTGAAGGATTTCGCGGTGTCCGAGTAAGCAAGGCGTTAGCGCTCAAAGTTGTTCTCGTGCCTTTTCTGCTTGTGGGTAGGGGAAGTGTCTACACAGTACTAAATTTTGATTAAATGTATAGCGGAGTCCTTTTTCCCCTCTTCTTTTCTAAGTACCAGAGGAGAAAAGAAGTCACAAACAGACTGGAGCACCAGCCTCAAACAAGCAAGAGCACCAGGCACGGAAACTGCATAGCTAAGGGTTTTCCAGGGATGACCCCGCCTTGGCCACTGCCAGCCTAAAGAACTTCCGAGTCTCATAGCAGCCCTATAGCACTGAACCTGCCGTGCTCTCCACCACAAGGTCACTCGATGCAAGCCTATAGAAAGTTATACTAACCTGCTTAGTCACTGCTTGCATTAACTCAGCATCACACCGCTCCCACCGTGCCTGCCTTAGTCTGAGGAGTATCCCCCCGAATACCGCGTTTGTTTGGTTGTATGTCTCTTGGAATCATAGCCAGGGAATAGATTGGCAACGCCATCTGCTAGTTTATCACTGGCAACTCTTCTTGCCTAATTGGCAGACCAGGAAGATGCGTGTTTGTTGGGTTTCGTTTGGGGCGTTTGTCCAGGTGGAATGCTGTGTGGCTTTGCAGCCAAACAACCTGGCTGATGAAGGCCACCACTGCTGAGACCATTTCGCGGCTCTGCATCCAGGAGGGTACAAATATAAAATCATGACAGTCACGTGTAAATTTCGGGCCTCCGGCCCAAAATGACCCCCCCCCCCCAACCCCCCTTCCTGTCCCCCCACACAAATGAAAAGGGTGTTAATCTGCTCAGAATTCAAGAAGCTATCTGCCTGCACAGTTCTCATGCCAAATAATGCAATACCTGACGAGCTATAGGGCAAAAACTGGTTTGCGCACGCTCTTGCACTGACCACCTGTTTAGTGCACAAATCCAGCCAAAACCTTTGCCAAAGCACTTTTTTACTTCAATCATGCAACTTATGCATGATGCAATGCCTAAACTGCAAGTTTGGAATCAATTGCTGGTAATTTGCCTGAACACGCCCCCGCGGCCTACTTGGGGACATTCCATGCATTTCTATGACCACTTTAATCAAAGCACCCAACAAGGGTGCCAATCGACTGGGCTTGAGCTCGGGATTTCAAAAACACATTTAATATTTCGTGAAAGTGGCCCAGTAAAATTCTGGAGCCCCCCCCCAAAACTCCTGACCCTCCAGCTGCATCCGTAAAATTTGCAGGAAAGCAATATTCCCAATATGTATAGGTCATTGCAGGCAGCTCCTCTTACATTAGTGGCAGGCCTAGTTTGATACGTGTTAGTTAGGTTTCGTTTGTGGCGTGGTTGATGGGTTGGAGTAACTATGATTGCATCTGGCTTGCTAAATTTCTGCCGCTGTTGTCCATTGAGATTCAAAGGTATAATAGCCAAGTTGCAATCATTCCTGTCTGTGTCTCCTCTGAAGAGCATATTATGCCTTGTTTGTATCATTTTCACGGCTGCCTACGCCTGCTCGTGCTAGCAGGCATGCACCCTGTGTACCTTGTTGGATCGCTTTTATAACCATTTGTCGCTTTTATAATCATTTGCCCAGCAGCAATGTGCCTGTTAATAATCATTCTATAATAATGCGAAGACTGCAGCCTGACAGTAAATGGTAGTAGCCGTCTATCTTCTGGCAGATGGGGCAGATTGGTGGGCCTTCTATATGATTGCACTAAGCGGCACGCTTCTGGACGTCTGTTTAAAGTTGAAGAAGGAAACTAGTCTCAGCCAATGCAAAGCTGAGTTGATCAGCCTGGTAAAAACAATTGAAATTGTAAAAGCTGGACCAGGTACGTCAGGCATTTCTGGGCGCGGCTGCAGTGCGGCGCATTTAGAAACAGCTGAAAATGCGGCTGAAATTCCCCTAAGTAGCCGCGGCCAGAAAAAGGCGCGGCTGAAAAAGGCGCGGCTGAATGCGGTTTGCTTTTTCCGCGTTCAGCCATCCTTTTTATGACGTTTTTTGAATTTTTCTCACGGCTGAGATAATGGCTGAACTCAGCCCTTGGAATTTTAATGGCTGAATAATTCATTTCTGGCTGTCAAACAATGGACGTCCATAGACTTGTCTGTGCTCTCCCATTTTTTTGGGGGGGGGTAGGAAGCATAACTGTTTGACAAGTCAAATCAATTAAAATCATATATTCGAAATCCTGTCGAGAGCTATCAATTGTTATATATATGAGTCGAATCTGGAGGGGGGGGGGTCCCGATGTGGTTACAGTTTTTTTTGGGGGGGTCTCCAGTTTCTTTCTGGGCCACTTCCACAAAAATTATAAAATATCAGCGGAATCCTCAGCTCAAGCCCAGCTAAATGTCACCCTGAGCAAATTGGGTAAAAGGGGGGGGTCTGTGGACATGTCGAAAAGTCTGAGGTACAAACGCTCCGGTGCAGGCCGCGGGGTGAGTCAAGCCAATGGAGCAGCAATTCACTCCAAACTTCCAGAATTGTGCCAGCACGAGATAGTCAGTGGAATCAGAAGAAATGGAAGCAATGTGGGACTGTGCAAGCCAGTTATGGGTGCCTGGTGATTCATGTGGGCATGGGCGTCCGTATCTCAGCTTTTGCCCCATAACTCTGCGGCATTATAGTTTCAGGTATCGATGAGTATGCAGATGGATGCAGAATTCAAAAAGGAGCAGAATGGTACCCTTTTTTGTCTGGGTGGGGGCATCGGAAGGGGAGTTTGGGGGGTGGGTGGTCCCTCAGGGGTGTCCACCCCAAAAAGTATACGTGCCTTCCAGAAAAGAAACACCCTCCTGTGTGTGATGATGATGATGAAAAAAGCCACAACTTGGATCTCGACTCCACACAGGCAGGCAACGTGTTTTTTGAACTTCAAATGAAAAAAATATAAACTATTTTTCTAGTAAAACAATTCAGTTTCTGGCAGCCGTGGCTAACGCTGCCGTGGTTAACGTGGACAGTAGTGTTAGTACAAAATTGTAATATAGGGGCACTTATGTGCCAGGAACAGAAAGCCCTGGAATTAGTTACTTGTGGAATGAAAACCAGGGAGGTGTAAAAGCACCCATACCCAAACCTGGGCTGTAATCTTCATTGCCACGTGCAGCGTATTCATTAAATTAGCGGGTAGGCATACTTAACAGAGAGTCCATTAAGCTTATCTACCAATTTCTGCTACCAGATCCCCACTGAAAAGCCCCTCCTCTATATATTCTCCAGGTGGGATATTGCGTGGCTCTGGCTCCATAGGGTAGTTCAGGTCACAACAAGACGACCCAAAACAGAAGAAAATTCCCAGGCTGGTAGCGTTAACACCACCTGCATTCTTTATTTTAATTCATGCAGTGACATAGCTTTTTCAAAGGAATCAACGAGAGAGAGAGAGAGAGAGAGAGAGAGAGAGAGAGAGAGAGATAGAGAGAGAG
>Ga0307942_1001494_pt1 | contig 18680 bp, 21 predicted proteins | sample OrgLakmetagen175_FD_201846 | JGI IMG/M metagenome (GOLD analysis project Ga0307942, IMG submission 201846) | Saline water microbial communities from Organic Lake, Antarctica - #175 | ecosystem: Environmental > Aquatic > Non-marine Saline and Alkaline > Saline | place: Antarctica: Organic Lake... | reverse complement strand
ACACATGCACAGTGCCCATGCAAGCCAGACAGCACAATGCGCAGTGCCCATGTGACATTGTGACACACATGCACAGTGCCCATGCAAGCCAGACAGCACAATGCGCAGTGCCCATGTGGCATTGTGACACACATGCGCAGTGCCCATGCAAGCCAGACAGCACAATGCGCAGTACCCATGTGACATTGTGACACACATGCACAGTGCCCATGCAAGCCAGACAGCAGAGTGCGCAGTGCCCATGTGGCATTGTGACACACATGCGCAGTGCCCATGCATGCCAGACAGTGCAATTTGCAGTGCCCATGCAAGCCAGACAGCACAATGCACACATGGCACTGCAAGTGATCCGAGCATTGCTTATATTTACTTATATGCACATATGTGCAGGTGTTGTCCGGACACGGCACCAAAACCAACTCCCGCTGCTCATCTCAGACCCGCGGCCCTATGTCAGACCAGCTGCTTGCTTTTGCGGATGGGTGGGGGGCGGAGGGAGAGGAGGTTGAGAGAGCGGAGGAGAGAGAGGAAGAGGGAGGAGGCCCAAGCAGACCGTTCCGCACATTTCAGCAGGCGGACAGGCAGCTCATGGGGCTGGAGCAAGAAGATGGTGACTTGGAGTGCCTGGTGGGTCTGCTTGTTGCGAGGCTTGCGTCATCAGCCTCTGTAGCCAAATGCCCTGGCTAAAGGTCAACCCTATTTTAACCTATGTTGTTAAGAGGTGCAATCGGGCATGTGCGCTATGCTGGCTGTGTGTGTCTGCTTAGTGTGTTGGCTGTGTGGGTTTGCTCAGTGTGTTGGTTGTATGGGCCTGTTGCTCGTGTTGGCTGTGCTGATCTGTTCGTGTTAGTAATTACAGGGATTGCACTAGAGTTTCGCTCATACACACACACACTCTCACACGCACAAACTCGCATATTGCATACATTTTCATACACACACATGCACACGCACACATTAACACACACACACACACACACGCTCACACGCACACACTCACACACACACACAACACACACACACGCACACACTCACACACACAACACACACATAAGCACACACACAACACACACACACGCACTCACACACACTGTTTTTCAACCTTGCCTCTGACGTGCACTTGCCTCATTGGCCTTACCAAATGCTATTGTTTTGCGCATGCTTGCTTAGTGGGTGGGCAAAGCAACTGATGCCTGGCTGACGTGCCCAGGTGCTCGGGTGTCTATCCTAGACAGCACAGTTGTGTGGCTGTTGGATTGCTGTGAGAGGTTCTTGGTTGAGGGCAAGCTTTGTTTAAGCCGCAAGAAAGTAGCGAACTGTAGCCTCACTTGAAAGAAGGACACTGCAGCAAGCTTTATAAGCTCTCATCACAGGCATTGGAACCCTCAACACAGGCATTGGAACTCTCAACAAATGCATTGGAACTCTCAACAAATGCATTGGAACTCTCATCACAGGCATTGGAACTCTCAACAAAGGCATTGGAACTCGCAACACAGGCATTGGAACTCTCAGCACAGGCATGGGAACTCTCCGTCTACTGCATCGTCCTTTTAACAACATAGATGCCGCGTGTATGCCTGGCATCTTCACTCACGCACGTGCATCATATTCAATCTTATTAATATAATAGTGATGATTATAATTTCATCCCAGAAGACGAAATCGTCTCCTAGCCTATGCCAGGTAATATAACTCACTCACATGTCTTTTTTCAGACTCAGGTCACCCTGGACACTAAACCAATACCAAGCCTATGCCACGCGCCTCAACTAGCTCATGTGTCTTTTTTCCAGACTCAATTCATACAGGACACAAAACCAACACCAAACCTATGCCGCGCACCTCAACTAGCTCACGTGTCTTTTTTCGAATTCAGGTCATACTGGACACAAAACCAGCACCAAGCCTATGCCACGCGCCTCAACTCGCTAATGTGTCTTTTTCCAGACTCAGGTCATACTGGACACAAAACCAACGCCAAGCCTATGCCACACGCGCCTCAACTAGCTCACGTGTCTTTTTTCAGACTCAGGTCACCTTAGACACAAAACCAACGCCAAGCCTATGCCACACGCGCCTCAACTAGCTCACGTGTCTTTTTCCAGACTCAGGTCATACTGGACACAAAACCAACGCCAAGCCTATGCCGCGCGCCTTAACTAGCTCACATGTACTATACTGCCTCAGGTCATCCCGGGAGACGAAATCAACTCCGCTTGTCCCCCAAGGCTTCGCCCGCCTTTGGCATTTGCAACCTCTGCTCCGCTCCATCAGCTTCACCACCCTGGAACTCGGCAGCACTCCAGTTCTCCTCAGCTGCATGTCCGGAACCAACGCTCCATGGAGGGCAATGAAAATATTGAGAATGCCTCTGCTTTTTCCGGTCCATCAAGCCAAGGTGCGCTCAAAAACTGTGTGCGTGTGTGTGTACAGGCATGTGTGCGTGTACAGGCATGTGTGTGTGCGTACAGGCATGTGTGTGTACAGGCATGTGTGTGTACAGGCATGTGTGTGTACAGGCATGTGTGTGTGCAGGCATGTGTGTGTACAGGCATGTGTGTGTGTGTGTACAGGCGTGTGTGTGTGTGTGTGTGTTTGTGTGTACAGGCATGTGTGTGTACAGGCATGTGTCACGCAAGCTGCAATTGTGAGGCAAAAAGGATCCTTGACAATATTGAAGGTATGAATACGTATGTTGTGTGTGGACCTTCCAGTGAAGGTGAGCTTTGAAACGGTGTGTGCGTATGTGTGTGTGTGCGTGTGAATGCGTGTGTATGTGCCCACGTCAAGGTACACAGTCTGGAAGTTTTTGTGTGTGTGTGTGCCCACGTTAAGGTACACAGTCTGGAAGTAGCCTAAGAGCTCCTTGACACAGCAATTTGAGGGTGCATGTTTAAATGTTGCGTATGTAGTCGACCATTGAAATTCAATCTGACTGCACGTTTGCTACTGCCTGGAATGTGGCATATGTGCATATGTGTATGATGAACGCCACAGGCATGGAATCTTGCCATTGAGGTTTGACCTAGCTGGCCTAACATGTGCTCATGCTTGGATGTAACTCACAAGCAATACTAGTGTGTGTGCTGGTGTGTGAGTGTCTCTGTGTGTATCATGTGAGTGAGTGTGTGTGTGTGTGCGTGCGTGTGTGTGCGTGCGTGCGTGTGCTTGCGTGCGTGCGTGCATGCGTGCGTGTGTGCGCGTGCGTGCATGCATGTGTGTGTGCGTGCGTGCGTGTGTGTATAGAAAGGCTCAATTTGCAGCACACACAGCATGTTACTCATTCTTCACACAAAGCCGCAATGGATGTGTAGCACACAAAAATCCCGATGTTTCGACCCTCAGGAGTGTGTGTGGGGGTCTGTTTGGCCGGTTTTACCTCTGAATCGCCAATTTCAGTCTCAGCTTGCACCGCGGCTGATGAAAACACCACTGCCTGAATCAGCACAAAATTTGATCTGTCCTGAGTTTGTGCTATATTCAAATGTAAATCCTTGTAAAGCCTGCATTATAAAGGCACGGACGTGCACACCTATCCTATAGGTGGCCCCGTGCCAACGTAGAACACCACTTTCACAACAGGCACATGGTGCAATATTATTAATATTATAGTAACCTTCTTCGACCGCACACACTGTGCAGGTTCCCATTCCTCCATCACCATCCACCAAGGCAGCAGCTCTTCAAGCCGCCCAAGCAGCGGCAACCGCGTAGTTCCTGCAGGGTATGTCCCTGTCCATAAAGGCCTCACGGACACGTCTTTGGACGGGCAAGCGCCCCCATTCCAGGCCTCAGTCAGCACCGCATGGGCTACTACACTCCCAGGGCAGTCAGCCTTGCAAGGCCTGCCAGAGCCACCCAACATGCAGCTGTACTCCTTGCAAGAGATGCCATCCATGGACTGCTCTCTATCGCAGTCCTTGCCCTCTCCCTCTCCTCCTGCCCTGTCACCTCCAGCCATTAGTACGGAGCCTTCCCCCAGCTCTCCTCTTCTCTCAGAAGCAGGTGCACCTACCCGGTTCCCTTCACCCCCACCCAAACCTGCTCATAATCCTAGTTTTATGTCTGGGCTGTTCAGCCGTCCTGGCACGGCTATTGCGAGCTTCTTTGGGGGAGGGAGCAGGCCTTCAACAGGAGTCGCAGCCCCTCTGCAGCAGCAGCAGCAGCAGCAGCAGCGTGCAGAGCCCAACCTCCCAGGCTCAGCGTTTGCAAATTTCTTTGGAGGCGGGAGCAGGCCAGGTACAGCAGCAGCAACTGCGCAGCAGCAGCAGCAGCAGCAGCAGCAGCAGCAGCAGCAGCGTGCAGAGCCCAACCCCCCAGGCTCAGCGTTTGCAAACTTCTTTGGAGGCGGGAGCAGGCCAGGTACAGCAGCAGCAACTGCGCAGCAGCAGCAGCAGCAGCAGCAGAAGCAGCAGCAGCAGCAGCAGAAGCAGCAGCAGGCAGGACTGGGTGCGACCACACAGCCGCAACCGTCAGTCCCGCCAGTAGCAGTTCCAGCGCAGCAGGGATCGAGCCTTATCAAGTCGCCGAGCCACAAGGAGCTTCAACGGCGTGCCTCTGCCAGGCTCCCTCGCGATAGCAACTCAGAGGGCAGCCCTGTCTCACGCACTCCAAGCATGCAGCGCTCCTCGGTGGAGGGAGCCTCGTCCAGGCAGGAGCCTGGTGCAGAAGGACGTGGGAGTGGAGAAAGAGATGAGGGCCAAGGTCCGAGCGTGGACAGGGGCCCCACTGCTGCCAGGCCTTGGGCAGCCGTAAATGCTGCTGCCAGGATTATCAGGAACAAGCGTGTAATCCCCACCCATGAGACACCTGAGTACAATGTAAGTTGGAGGGGAGCCGCTCCCTACTTTTTGTATTCTTCATACAACATCAATTATTTTTCATGCCGGCAGTGTCGGCAGTGTTCTATGTCTTATCAATTCGTTTATGTATATCTCTAAATAACATTGAGCTCACTCGCGCTCTCTCTCTCTCTCTCTCTCTCTCTCTCTCTCTCTCTCTCTCTCTCTCTCTCTCTCTCTTTATATATATATATATACCTATATATATGTCATAAGGTTGCTGTTGCCCACAGGGAACAAGCGTGAGGAGGAACAGGCGTTCAGCTCATACACCTCGTCAACCGTGGCCCTTGTAGTTTACTTTACTCTCCCGATTCGCTCCTCCTGCTGCTACTGCCCCCAACTTGCAAAAAGAGAATCATTCTGCCCCCGACTTGCAAAAAGATAATCATACTGCCCCCGACTTGCAAAAAGATAATCATACTGCCCCCGACTTGCAAAAAGAGAATCATATCCTTAACTGTCGTGCCCCATGAGAGCATTACGTTCCTGACTGACGCCGTGTATTAAACTGCTGGGTGAAAAGCAAATTCTGTAGGGCTGGCCAGAACCAAATTTACGGCACATGTACAGTATTTTTGGCGGGGAAATCACCTAATGTAAGGTCATATACAGCGTATATACACGGTTCTAGCTATCCTTCAACCTTTGCTATTATCCATTTCCGTGCTCCTTAACTGCATACATCCATACCACTCTTGTGCAGGTGGGCCCGCGCTATCTAGATTACCGCAGCAAACAAGTGGCAGCGCGCGCAGCATCAGTTACTGAACCGCAGCCATCCCCACCCCCACCTCAGAAGAAGGACCCCTTCAGTCTGTACCTCAACCCTCCCAAGAAAGCTAGGCAAAAAGGGAAAGCATCGCGAATATTGCCAGGTCCTGCTGCACCGCCTCGGTAGCCTGTTCTGTGGTGGAGGAATTTTACGGTCCTCGTTATTTAAGCGGCTCCTTTCCTTTGATTCAGGAAAACACGCACGGTAGCTTACAATGCCTGCTTGTTTCTTGTTTTTTTTTCCTGTGACACAGGTGGATGAAGTGGAGTGTTGTGAAGTGTTGCCATGGTGTGGAGTGTCATGAAGTGTTGCCATGGCGCGAGGGTTATGAAGTGGTGTTGCCATGGTGCGTAGTGTGAAAGGTGCAGATGCAATATGCACCTCAAATTGTGCAGTCTGATGCACCTCAGAAGCCCTTTCTGTGGCGGAGGAGTTTTTCGGTACCTGTCACCAAAGTACAGCTGCTTATGCACTTCTGAGCTTGCGGACTGATGCAGTAGTTTTGGAAGTTGCGGTGGATTTTGTTATGCTGTTTGAGAAGGAGCGTGTATGGATCCCTACTGATGGTGCACAACAAAACTATTTTTCATGCTTGAGCAAAACAAAACGGTTTGCAGAGCTGTTGTGAAGTTGGTCTGTTGAAAAAACTTGCATTTTTACCTAATTTATATTTGACATTGAAGCCAAAGCCACGCCAGTTTGTATAATATTCTTACTGCGCTTTTTAGTGTTGTACATATCGTTTTGCTGAAGAATTTGGGGCGTTACTGCAGTTGAATTATCATGCTACCTAGTGGTATGGTTGGTTTTATCTTTCCCCTGGGATTCACAGATCGTGATCTAAAACATGAAGATTTCATAGCTACTATTTTTTATTGGCCCTTGTGACGAAATTGCTCTTTCAGACATCCGTCCCCTCTGGCCGTTGCCTCACAGGTGAGAAAGAGGAACTGCTTAGTTCAGTGTAGCACTTGAACTCCAATTTTGCAGTGAAACAAAGTGATGCCCAGTATCACTCTGCTTTTTGTTTACAATGGTTACAATTAGGGTGACCTTCAGCCAGGTTGTTTGGCTGCACGGCTGCTGACTGGTCTCGTCCAGCCACAAATAAATCCATCAGCTCAGAAAGAAAGAGAAAAAGTCTAGTGTTCCGCTAAGGAAGGATATTGTTAATGAGTAGGTTGTTGACCTTTTGCAGCAAAAAGGTTTGGGTTGTCCTGCGGATGGGTTGTGCTGCGGATGGGTTGTCCTGCGGATGGGTTGTCCTGAGAAGTCCTCAAAGGTGTAAACAAAAAGGAGAAATTCCCTTACCTCACAGAGTTACAGAGCTACAGATAAATCCACCAGTCAATTTTTAGTTTAGTTTGGATTACAAAGGCATTCAACCTGGGATGGCTGCTCAACCTATGAGAACGAGGTAAACCTCAAAACGTGCGACTGCTAGGCTGCGTATGTAAAACGTGTAGAAACTGGGATACTTGTTGTTGTAGCTCCAGACTTGTAGCAACTACAAAAAAAACTGGAAAGGGAAAAAGGCACAACGCTGTTTGTGACAGAAATATTTCCTCAGCTCACAAACCCGATGATCTTGGCAAATTAAAGAGCGTGCGCCTTGTCTTAAATATGTTCACTTAAACAGGGCACTGGTCACATCCGCGAGAACCATCTTCAAGCCACGCTGCTGCCTCCACTTTCAAAGTGTGCACGCACAAGCAGAGCCTACTGACATTGCGCATAACATGTTTGGACAGATCATCTTAAAGATGAAGATACTGTGGTGCAGTAGTCGCTCATCACTAGAAAAAGGGATGGCAAACCAAGAATGATAAGCGGCATTTGTTGTTGTGCTTGTTGGGGTCCACCAACTCAGCGCCTCTACAAACACCTTAAATCTGCAGTAAACTTTTGCATGGGAATAGCACGCCAAGTTTGAACAGCTCAGACATGTGACTCGCACTCGTGCAGTCCTTGAAAAGTGCTCAGCAATTGAGCAGTCCAGCGGCACCTGAACGAGGCTGTGAATTAAGAGCAGCCTGGACCACCCTACGCAGAGTGACGCTATTATGTATTAAGCAAGTAAAAGATAAAGAACGCAGATAGTGTAAATACTACCGGCATGGATTCGGCCTCCGTTACTCTCCACATCATCCTTTTGGGTGTGGGCGGCACCATGGCATCTACAACACTCACACTCTTAAGCCTTTCAAGGAACTGGGTCTCGATTATCATAGAGTTAAGAAGCTTGCCCCCAAGCTCCATGTGCACTCTGTGCTGCTAAGCTTGTCCATACCAGACGTGCCCTTTCCAGTACTGTTATCAACTCTCATCAGGAGCTGGTTTCAGGCCGAGCCTGCAACCCTCCTGATCCCCATTGATTTTCCCCTTCCTTTTGTGGTGGAAGAGCTTTACGGTACTCGGTACCAAAGTGGCTCCTTTTCCTTAATTAATGTGGGGAGTGGCTTTCACTGTCTGCGTAGTTTTTCTTTTCATGGATTGTTGTTTTGTGTTCTGCAACACCCAATGGTTCATGTCCACATTCTTGGAGTGCAGCCCAGTTAGTGGTAGAACGCTTCACACCTAATGTGCCCTTGCTTCAAAAAATGCAATTGAAGCGAAGACAGCGAGCTAGAGAACTCCCTGCCTGCATGAAAAATTCCAGTTCCCCATACTTGATTGACTACCTTACATGCCAGCAGGAATAACATAATAGCATAAGTCTTAGCGAGCCACAAAGAAGTGTGCGGTCTGTCTGCCAAAGCGTGTTCACGCACAAATATATGTTTCCTATAGGCAGAGGCAAGGAAAGGACGGGATGCATGTTCAGCACCTTATTAGCCATGTTCAAGGTCCTGTAGAATACCATGCCCAGATACCTGAAAGAATCTTTGTGAAAAAGGGTGGCACCGCCAACATTAAAAACAGGAACATTTTTACCCGCCAGTTGAAGTGCACAACCTCGGACTCAGAAATGCTGACACTCAGATGTTTATTTCTAGCGTTCATGTTAGGCCATTTGTAGCCTCGTAAGGGCAAAGCCCCCCCCTGCAAACATCCCTGCGTAGGCAATCTCAAACACATGCCTGGCCTGCGAATGGATACGCGACAAAAATCGATTTCAAGCAGATTTCAGGCTGCCTAGTAGTAGAATGTTTTCATATTATATAGAAGAAGGGCAAATTGCAAATTGCATCTCTGCAGCAGGGACATTCCAGCTGACCAATGCAATTTAAAATCAAACAAGGATATATCACCTCTCCATGTGCCACACACCTCTCCATGTGCCACACAGGCTGCCACACACCTCTCCATGTGCCACACAGGCTGCCACACACCTCTCCATGTGCCACACATCTCTTTATGTGCCACACAGGCTGCCACACACCTCTCCATGTGCCACACACCTCTCCATTATGTGCCACACACCTCTCCATGTGCCACACCTCTCCATGTGCCACACACCTCTCCATGTGCCACACACCTCTCCATGTGCCACACACCTCTCCATGTGCCACACCTCTCCATGTGCCACACACCTCTCCATGTGCCACACACCTCTCCATGTGCCACACAGGCTGCCACACACCTCTCCATGTGCCACACACCTCTCCATGTGCCACACACCTCTCCATGTGCCACACCTCTCCATGTGCCACACACCTCTCTATGTGCCACACACCTCTCCATGTGCCACACACCTCTCCATGTGCCACACACCTCTCCATGTGCCACACCTCTCCATGTGCCACACAGGCTGCAGCTACGAGGGCATGCTTTTATTTAGACCTGCACAGGAGCCTTGCTTGGCCATCAGGCGAGCCAGACAACACAGCCACTTAGAGCCTTGACTGCCATGCTGAGAGCTAGGGGGCGCGATATTTTGCATGCTAGCTAGAACAGGCTTAGAGACTGTAGAAGTGATGCTAAAGCTGTTGATCTCTTCCGTGCAGCCTTTAAAGACTTTGCAGTTCGCCAGGGAGTCTCCAGTTTCTCTGACTCAGGTCAACCTCACCCTTTGTGCTGGCTAGGCCAAACGGCTCCTTGGCTGCCTCACTGCAGCTACCTTCCTAGCAAGCAGGATTGAGTGAAAGCTAAGACATGTCTTAAGACAAGCTTGTCTGGGGTCTGGGGTGGCATATACTCCACCCCTGCTCTCAGTTTCCATTAAAGTAGCCCGCTTCCTATTGCCTAACCCCTTGCTTTTGGCTTATGGTCCTTTATTTTTCTCATAGCTCAGGGGAGAGTAAGTCGTAGACTGCTGCTCTGAGTCCGGGTCTCATATGCCTTGGAATCCTGCTATCCTGCTATGTATTTTTCTCCTCTACGGGTCTTCCGCAAAGCTGTTTTAGCCAGGTTTGCGCATAAGGGTGGAGCCCGTGTTATTATTTAGGGTGGGTAGTGATAGAGCCAGTTTTGGCGCGCCAGTCATTGCTATGGCTTAGTTTGCTCTTATCCTGGCTGGCTCCTAGCTTCTCTTGCCTTTTTGTCTGGGTACCCATTCAATTACGTAGGAACCCAGGCCTCAGTTTTAGACGGTCCCTTTATTGCCCCTATCTTTCTAGCCTTCAGTTAGCGGCACGCAATTTTCAAGTGCTTTTCTTGTTGGGTCCTACATATTTATCTGAACTAGTTTTTCCTGGTCGCCCCTCTTGCCTTCCTTGTTCGCCCAGCCAGGCCCTACTTCTGTATTTTCTGACTTGATGCATGATTTAGAATCCCTGTTATTGCATTAAAGTCCAAAGGCCTGCTATTTTTCTTTCCTCTTTAATGGATGGTACAATACACTGAATACTCCTCACATGGTGAGCACGCAAACATGAAAATTTTTAGTTGCAAGACATAAGCCTGCTGGTCCATTGAAGTTAAAATTTTTGCCCGTAAATTTAGACAGCAACAAACAGCTGGCAATGCAAAACCACCAAATTCCCAAACACTGGAAAAAGTAAAAGTAAAAGTCTACGCCGGAGAGAGCCAGCGTGCATGAAGGAAAGGCTCTCAACTAGTGCTCACACTCGCCAGAGCCCCGCCAAAAATTAAAAAAGAGAAACAACTGAGCCTGATGAGGACTTGGCGGGTTGTCAGCCATGCGATCCGGCCTGCGCCTAGCCCTCCTGAAGCCAGCCGCTTTATCAGTAACCCCCCCATCAGGTCCCCCATTATCACTGTTGTTGTTTAAGTGTATTTTGTGTTTTGTTTTTATGATCTTGTTTAAGCTTTTTATTGCATGGCAGTGTAGTTAAGTAGCTAGTTGGTGCACTTTGTGCGTGGGGATGCCCAAGTTTAGTAAAGGAGTTATGGTGTACTGATTGTAAATTGCGCCCCCGACTCTAAGAAGTATAACATGAAGTGTGACTTTGTTGTTTCGAGAGATGCCTCGGAGGCTCCTTGCTCGTAGACGCTGGATAAGAGGTTGATGTTGGTTGTGCGCTTCTTATAATATCTATTGCGGGTTTGTGTCTGAGCAGAATGTTAAACCTACATGATGTGTGTCCCTTGTTGGAATCTGTTTAAGGCCCAAACACCTGCCCCTTCCTTCAATGGGCATGACTAACACGCCATTTGGACGGCTTTGACGTCTAGCTGGAAAGTTTTGTTGTGTTGGGAAAACCCAGTCGGGAATGTTTCTTTCATTGTCATGTAAGGTCAGATAGCTTTTCACTGTTACAAGCATCCATTGTAAGGATTGCTCAGCCCAGCTTGCCTTTGCTGATCTCTTCACCACAGCGGCAAACTGTGTGGTGGTCTAGGTGGTCTGCACCCTCATTGCCAATAATAACTGGAAAACTTCGAATCAAAACAAATTTACCTCCAGCCATCCAGATGCTGTGCTGGTTGCTCCCCCAAATTGCAGCGCTGCCAGCCACCAACAAAGACACACTTTATAAGCAGCCCAAAACGTTGACAGACTCGACGTGAGATCCACCTCGTTAAGATCAATATTCTGAGAACATTAGACCTCAGAATCAGCTCAACGCTGCAAGGGAAGAGCACAAGCATTTCCGCACCATTCTGCAAGGAGTCTCTGTGCCTTTGCACATCATCCTTTTGGGAATGGGTGGCACCAATACATGAATCACACACTGGAGAACTTGCTTCCAAGAAATTTGCTTCCAAGCTTCATGTTCGATCTATCAACAACGCTGCTACCTTTGTCCATACCAGACATGCCCTTATCAGTACCATTACTCCTCACCAGGAGCCGGTTTCAGGCCAAGCCTGCATCTCCCTGATCCCCAGTTAATTTTTCCATTATAGTTGCGGTGGAGGAGTTTTACGGTTATGGTATAAGAGTGGCGGTCGGTTTTCCATTGCCTGCGTAGTCCATCTTCTTCTAATTGCTTTATAGTTCTAAGCTGTGAAAGAGTGGAAAATGGCATGCAGGTAAGTGAAAGAATAATTGTTTGGTACCAAGCACCAAATGTCGTCCAGCTCGTCCATTAAAAAAAAAATGGAAAAAGTATGGGGATCAGGAAGTTTGCAAGCTTGACCTGAGATCGGATCCTGATGAGAGCTGGGACTAAGGGCACGTCTAACCCCAAAATTTGAAATTACAGGCAAATAGGTTCAACCAAAACTGTTTTCTACCGATAAGCAACAATCCTGCTTATTTAAAAGCTCTTGCAAACTGCAAAGCGAGGTCCACCGCGCCCGCAACAAAACAGTGGTGAGGTGGAACAGCGGGTATGACGGAGTGAGCAAAGGTTGTTATGGAAAGTTATATCTGCAGTAAACCTCTGGCTCGCCGTATACCTAAAAGCACAAGCATGCGACCATGTACACTTCAAATTTGAATGGGTGTTGCTGTGTGAAATTATAATATGCGTGAAAAGTATCTGCACATCAGGTTTGAACGCCGAAACAATTGCCCTGGAATCTCTCGCGCAACATAAATTACTCCGTCCCCTTAAGCTTGTACTTGACACGGGCGTGCCTGGTGAAATTAGCCTTCAAACTCATTGTAAGCTTCAAATGCTCTTAAACGAAATCGCACTTTTCGAAACATGCACCTCGGACGGGTAAATTGTTTAATTAATATTTTAGTGGGAACCCACTTAAATAAAAAATAGATGCTTGCAAATTATCATGTCGGACGCCACGAAACCTCCACCCGTGCGTCTGGACTCAAACATCCTCCAAAGCCTCGTTGATATGGACGGAATTGAGCCACTCCCCCGCTCTGGAGCTGTCAGTCAGGGCGGTGCTTGCTTCTTTGCACCACAACACTTTTTTGCGCCAGCAGCGGCAGCAGGCGGTCTCCCCATTCCACCAGAGTTTTCAAGAGTTGCAGCACCCCCTGCAGCAGCCGCCCCGTCCTCGCGCAAGTACTTTAAATACCACATGCAGCGATTGCAGACTACGGCAAACCATGTATTATTCTATGTGAGCTTTATTTTCTATGATTATACGCAATCAAATGATGAATGACATGGCTGCTATATTCCTGGAGCTGAACAAAACCATTTTTCTAAACATGCAGGTGTGTGATGCAAACATGGACGCAAAATTGGCGATTGTGGTGCGCGTTTTTGTTGTACGTGCAGGGTGCCTTTTTGATCTGTTCGTGTCCAGCGCCTCCATAAATGCATCTTGTCTTGATCACACACCCTGCTAGCTGACTGATTTGTTTCTAAACAACTGAGCAATTTGTAACCATAAGGAGTACCATTAGCGTGATAGACTAAATTAATGCCAAATCGCTACAACTGATCCAGTTTGCCCGTAGGTCACACAGCAGGTCAGCCAGTCCTCTCCCTACAATAACACTGCATGCAGGGCACCGATGTTCGACTCACAGGACACTTTGTGTACTGCACTCTTCCGGATTTTCGTGAAGGCCCTCCCATTCGATGCACCAACCGTGCCCAGGCAAGTGAAATGAGGTGCATTGCATCATTTAGGAGGGTAGTGATATTGTGGATGGAGGTGTCAGCAACGCATGCAGTCCTGGACTATAGGGTGGATGGCTGAGACTTCCTAAATATTGGGTCAGTTTCTACGTCTGATAACGCCTGGTTTTTCTGTTTGATGTACGCAGCAGGCGATGGGAAACCGTTGGTTCTTTAAAAATGGATGATAGCAAATTTTCTGGTTGTCTAGATAAAAAGAGTGAGTGTAGGATGGCATCACTTTTAAAAGACCACGTGCAGACGGTAAGCACTGTCAAACTCCTTGCCGCAAAGCGGAAGAGAAGGATATCAGTGAGGAATGGGCTTAAGATCCTCTAGGTGCATGATCCAACATACCAATCAAGCAATGCCAGAAGTGGACGCTACTCGCTTTTTACAGGTCATGGCTTGGTTAGCAGGGCTGGGTGCAACAGAAGGGGCGGATCCGCAGGTGAATTTTTCTATTCCTACTTTGGTGCAAACATGGGGAAATTCTGTCAGCTTCACTTTGGACCTTCAAGATTGTTGCCATGTGACTTTTTATCTGCGTTCCTCTCACACAATGTGTTTCCTTGGCATGTGAACTTCCATCTGCGTCCCTCTCACACATTGTGTATTCTTGGCATGTGAATTTCCATCTGCGTTCCTCTCAAACAATGTGTATTCCTTGACGTGCTGCAATCCATTCCAGACCGTGAACGTCCCGAGTATATCAAGCCAGCAGTTGGAGATGCTACTGACTGCCGACCCCATGTTCAGCCGGCCTCGTTTGGATCGCAACTACACCCAGTGGCGAGAACAGTCCGGCAAAATGACAGACGGTAATATCTTGAGTGGCAAATTGCAATTTTTTATGAGTGCACTGATACTGATGCACTTTTAACGTAGTTACTCGTTTGGCCACACACTCTAACGTAGTTACTCTTCTTGGCCACATGGTTACTCTTTTTGCACACCAAACAGGTTTTGTGCATACCTCGTAATGCTGACATAGTTGTTTGTATTCCCCATCAAGCAACTGGCCACAAAATACCTGCATTGCACAGCAGCCTGCCAGCTTAAACAGAAGCACCTTTCATATTAATCGCAGGTCGCCACTTCAAGAACTTTTACCTCATCGATACACAGGTGAGAAGTAGTGGTTCAAATTGGTGTTATTTCAAAGGCTCATTAAACTTGAGTTAAAAAGAGGAACAGTATGCAGGCAGAAAAAATTTCCTCCAGCAAGACAGGAGGATTTACTTTTGATTGTGAAAACCCGAAATATACAGAAAATTTTGAAATGGCAGCAACAAGCAGCAGGTCTCATGTCATTTCCTCTGATTTCAAGTATCGATGTTTAGGATTCAAGCCCAATTTTCTGGGTAATGAAATAGCACATCATATAGATGCGTGACTTGATCGGTTGCAGAGTGATGTATGTGTAGACTGAATCTCAGCTTCGTGTGCCGTCCTTTGAAAATCACATCTTTGACTTTTACACGTCCCTAATCACAGATCAGAGCCAGAAGCACAAATTTGTAAAAAGCACCATGCGCTTCTGATTGCAAAGCGGAGCTGAGAAGCACATTCATAGCACTTTCTGACTTTTACACGTCCCTAATCACAGATCAGAGCCAGAAGCACAATGTTGCAAAGAGCACCATGCGCCCCTGATTGCAAAGCGGAGCTGAGAAGCACATTCATAACAGTTTCTGACTTTTACACGTCCCTAATCACAGATCAGAGCCAGAAGCACAATGTTGCAAAGAGCACCATGCGCCCCTGATTTAGAGCGGAGCTGAGAAGCACATTCATAACAGTCTCTGACTTTTACACGTCCCTAATCACAGATCAGAGCCAGAAGCACAATGTTTATAATGAGCACCATGCGCCCTTGATTGCAGAGCGGAGCTGAGAAGCACATTCATAACAGTCTCTGACTTTTACACGTCCCTAATCACAGATCAGAGCAGATGCACAATGTTTATAATGAGCACCATGCGCTCCTGATTGCAGAGTGGAGCTGAGAAGCACATTGTTTCTGCTGAAGATTCCCACCGACGTGACAGGTGTGGTTGTGCTTTGTGCTTTGTGCAGGGAAGCAGCAAGTAAAATGTAATGGTCAAAGGATTTACCCTTTGGTAAGTACAATGCTTGGTCCTTCTTTTCTACTTTGTATTTCCAGGCGCTACAACTACAAAGCTGTGCCGGAAATGGGTGGATTTGCCTTTGAAAATGGGCAGGCGGTCAAAGAGTGGCTAGTGAGTTTTTTCCAAAGTTAATGCGGTGAGCAGCCGTCATGTCCAAACAGGCGTAACGCAAAAGGCGCATGAACGGGCATGTGCATACGGATTCGTGCACATCTAGTGGCAAACTGCTTTTTTCTGGTTATTACAATAGTACCTCCAAAAAGGTGTAACATACATACAGGGCGCATGAGTGTGTATCTGATGACAAATCGGCTTCTTTCTGAATTTACAAAAGTGCCCCCTTTTCATGTGCTTAATAATTATTCAGCAACACATCAGATACAAGGTTGGCCAGTGCCATATGCAGGCAGATGGTAAAACAATGCAGAGTGTCTAGCACGGGAATTTGTAACCATTTGGCCATTCACAGGGTGCGTGCTTGACTCTGGCAAATCCTGATCTTTAAGCGTAAAACCATGCATTTTGCAACGCACAGGACTTTGTGGTGGGCTAAGCAGCATGGTCACAACAGGGTATATCTCTGATCTCTGACTAATCCTGGTCAATAACTGCGGCTTCTTTTCCTTAATCAATGTGGGGAGGGTTTTTAGATTGCCTGCGTAGTCTTCCTTGTTTGTCTCTAACTAATTTTCATAGTCTAGTGCACTTTTTGCGCGCACATACACACAGGACTTTGTGGTGGGCAAAGCAAGCAGCGGTCCGTCGACTGCCCGTGTGCCCAAAAAGGCAAAGAACTCCAAAGGAATCCAACAGCAGAAAAAGGCAACCACTGCAAATCCTCAAATGCCCTACATCCCCCCAGGTAAGCAAGTGTCTTTACAGGGAAGGGCACATAAGCAGCGAGTGTCTTCACAATGATGAGCACACGCACAGTGGCTTCACTTTGTACAACATTGAGGTATTTGACCACATTTCGGCACTGTCAACTTTTTTTGTATGCCACAAGAAAGGAAGTAATGCTGCCAAAACAAATCAGGTAGTTATTTTACAGCTCAATCAGTAGGCAGGGGGAAATAAGAAAGCACTGACGGCAAGGGCACAAGGAAGCTGCACTGTATAGGCAAGCAGAACTGAACTTGCCTTTTGAAAACATCCAGATATATTAAAGATGGACAAGAAGAGAAACATGCACTTTTTGCGAAAGTGCATTACACAAGTCGCTTGCCTGCAAGAACTAGAGTTCTTCTGCAAGCAGAGAACTCTGCAGTTGACAAGCGTACATGATTTCAGCTGTATCAAGGAGGGAAATGAGTTGATGAAGGGTTGATGTCATGACCAGAAGCTGTATCAGTCGAAGTACAAGACAGATAGCGCCACCAATACGCCATTTGAAATTAAGGAGAAGTATCCAATCAGTAACCGACCAAACACATGCCTCTGCCAGACGTAAGGCGAAGGCGTGTGTGTGTGTGTGTGTGTGTGTGTGTGTGTGTGTGTGAAGGCGTGACATTGACGAGCGTACATTATTTCAGCTGTATCAAGGAATGCAATGATCATGTACTTCCTTGATACAGCTGAAATATGTGAAGCAATGCATGTAGTTATAGCTCATGAGCTATAATAAGTACATGCATTTGAGCTAAGCCCTCAAAGAGGTACGAAAAGACAATTGTGTAATGCTTCATGTCGACGAGTGCTTCGTCCCCAAATGTGTGACTCATTTTGCATATTCTTGGTCTGCTGCAAATAGTATTGCTGTGTGAAGCATGCAAGGCTTGCTTGATCTGTCCTGTTCAGTTGCATCATCCTCATATGTAGCTCTATGCCTCGTACAAGCTTGTACAGCATAAGGTGATAGATCTATCGCCGTCATTTGCCTACGTACGCCAGCTTAGTTCTATGCCTGAATCCGACCTCTGCAGGGTTCTTGGATCCCTTAACAACAGGCTCTGAAAGAACACCCATGGAAATGGACGCTTCTTTCCTCACGCCCTTTCCAATCCACACCTCCACCCTCGCATCGGATTCTTGCAAGCCCTTCCCATCATCAATAGCATCACTCCAGTCTCCGGTGTGTGTGTGTGTGTTTAATCCCGCAGGTGATGGTCACAGCTGCTTACCTTTCCTCTGCTAGTAGTGCCGGTTTGCTGGGAGGTTTTTGAATGTCGGTTTGCTGGGAGGTGCAAGGTGTATATGGTACTATGTTGTATATGGTAGTAGTATTCTTGGCCTCCATTTTTACTGTCAAGGTATGTATATATCGGAGGTCTTACACATCATTGGCAAGCCAACGCGTGTTTGAATTACGGGTTTAAGGAACGTCACCCGCCCTCCATGATTGCTTTTAGTTTGCTGGGAGGCGTATACTTTAGTTTCGAGCATGCAAGGAACTCAAATTCATTCGAGTATAGAGCTTACAAGGGACGTCGCCCGCCCTTTGTGATTGCACGTTCATATGTTCCTGGCAGTTCCTGCACATCTTATGTGCTGATGAATGACATGACACCTGCTGTGAACCTTTGACTTCATGACATATCACACATCCCTTACCAATGAAGGATGTATCACTTACTAATAACTAATAAGGACAAATTACTCACTGAGAGCTTCAAGGCAGCTGTGCAACTTGACCTCTTCATTTCTATTTTGATTGCCCCCACTTCACAAACATTCCACCACATTTATCAGGTTACTAGAACGAATGACATCATCCATGTGCCAGCATCTGTTTTGCTCTATTTTTGCAGCTGAAAGCACAGTCGATTACAAAAACTGCATGCAGGCCACGGGCAATGCTGAGTGCCCACCCCAACTTGATTACATGGAAATCCAGCAGCAGGAAGAGCAGCAGCAGGCTGAGGAGATGCATTGGGAGCTTTGTGATGCAGCTAGCCTGTGTAATGCAACTGAGGTGTTTCACACATTCCAGGGTGACGAACGACTTCTAGTATGGATCACAGGTAATCCATTCTCTCTCTCTCTCTCTCTCTCTCCATCTCTCCCTCTCCCTCTCCCTCTCCCTCTCCCTCTCCCTCTCCCTCTCCCT
>Ga0307942_1001493_pt1 | contig 18680 bp, 22 predicted proteins | sample OrgLakmetagen175_FD_201846 | JGI IMG/M metagenome (GOLD analysis project Ga0307942, IMG submission 201846) | Saline water microbial communities from Organic Lake, Antarctica - #175 | ecosystem: Environmental > Aquatic > Non-marine Saline and Alkaline > Saline | place: Antarctica: Organic Lake... | reverse complement strand
CTGCTAGCTCGGCTCTGTTTATGGTTTTGTTGCTACTTGTCCCTCCAGGATTTACTGTGGTGATTTTGTTGGACTGTAAATGGTAGACTCCAGCTCCAATAGACTGAGATCCATTTTCTTTGTAACATAACTCCATATGTGAAGGCCCATTCTTTCCAGTTAGTGGCCTTGAGTTCTAGCAAGCGCTTTTGTTTTACATCATGGGAGGGGGCCTAGCTGTTTAATGTATCGCTTATGTTCCAATATTTGCTTCAGGACTTATGTCAATCATCCCAATCGTCCCAATTGTTTGTGGCGAGCGGTCATTCCAATGTTGTAACCAACACTCACCAGGAGCCAATTTGCTTTAGGACAAGCAGGCGCTTGCTTGCCTGAGCGCAAAATGCTGAAATACAAACAGCAGTGCTTTCCCCTGCAAAGAATGTTAGGAACAAAATCGTTACTTCTTGGCTGTAAGGTGCTGTTAGTTCCGGCAGATATAAAGAGTCAAAATACACTGTTTCAATCGAACAAGCCCTTGGTTCTGTTTGTGCTTTGTTGTATGAGATGTTGAAAGACAAACAACGGGAAGAGCCTGCTAGTCTGTTCTTTCATATGATTAAAATTTCGCTCTTTATGCACAATTTTACAGTCTTAGCCAGGCAAGTGCTGGTTCAGAGGTCATCAAGCAGCAGGGCCCGCAGCAAGGGAGAGGACCAGACGATGTTTGGTGTTCCAGACCCTCTCGTTGTGCATGTGCTGCTCCTCACACATGAGTTTTATGTATGGTAAGATTTGCCTCCCTCATATTTTAATCAATGCTGCTCCCGGTTTTTCCATAATAATTCAGTGCTGCTGGTTTTCCCATATTTTCTCAGCATGACTGGTCTGGTACAAGAGTATGTGTTTAAAGAAAATCTGCGGAACTGTGAACCCATTGACTTCAGTCGTTTTGCTGTGGACCTCAGAGAGAGAGACACTTCTTGGAGTTTTGGACCCCCTATTCTGATGGCTGCCCACGAGAGCACAACACAGCAGAATTATCACTTCTCACCTACAACCTACAACAGATGGTGTGCACTGCCCCCAAATAAGGCACTGACTACTCATTCTCCCTACAGCCTTCCCAAATGGATTACATGTACCTTAACCTTTCACGAGATGTCATTCACAGTGTTGCCCTTTTTGGACTGCGTGTCCACACCCTTCGCTTTGACACCGCAACATAGAACCCTAGGTCCTCCCCTGCCTGTGATTTGTGCGAGGCTGAAGATCATGTTTAGGACAAACAGCATGCTGTTTCCACTGCACACATCCCCATACAGTGTTTCTTCGCAGGAGATATGAGTCCTTATTCTCAAAGGCAAAAGCACAGGATCATGCCATGTTTCTAGCATATGAAATTTTGCACCAAAACAAGAAAAGAAAAACTACACGGGCAGTGAAAACCGCTCCCCACATTAATTATGGAAAAGGAGCCATTCTGGTACCACACTATACATTTGGGGCAGTACAAAGACCGAGCTAATACAGCCAACAGATGCTTGAGGGACATTGCGCTTGAAACTCCTCTCTTTTTGTCCACAGGCAGGGGGAAGGGGGACAATGGGTAGCCCACCTTCTTTGGTTACAATCCTCCTTTTAACCCGTCACGGACTGAACACATCCTAATGTCAACCGCCCTTTTTTTCTGCTGCAAACAAATCAGCGTGTTACATGAATTTGACTCAGCAGACCACAGGTCAGGTCAGATCTGAGGAGAGGGAAAGGAAAACATATGGTTTGGAGGGATGAGCACAAAGACGCGTTTGTTTCACACATACTTGAAAATGAGACTGTCCTCCAATCTTTTCAGAACACTATATGCAATCAAGAACATCAATCCTGCTACAAACACTAACTATATCTCATTACGCTTGCTGCTGATGCCGCCCACTGGCATGACAGCAAGACAAATGTCGCGCAGAATGCAGCTGGGCCTTCCATGGCCCCTTGGTATGACGCAACGTGCCATGATTACAAAAGACGCATCAGATGGAACAAAAATCACAACCAGCCTTTTGCTGAGCTGCAACAACAATACTCTCCTTACTGCAGGCTCAGGAAAAAACAATCTAAAAAGGAGAAGGCAGATGAGATGGTTGGACTCATTGACGCTCGCAGCCCAGAGGTATACAAGCTGGTGACTGCAAACAAAGGTACGACATTTCTCCTATTTTTACTTAGTCATGGACTGAGCACCTTCAATCACATTTTGTGCAACCACAAGAGAGCGTTCCTGACGTGCTACCTGGACGATCCAGCTTACCTACATGGCATCAGTTACTCAGTGACCAGTTACGATCTGGACAAGTTTCTCCTTCTGACATTGCAGTTCCACCCGGCCCTGGTGGCAGGTACAGGAGCATGAAAACTACCTTTCAACGCAGCAATGAGCAAGCACCTGTATACGAGATACCCCCCATACACACTCTGGCTACCACTGTCCAGAAAAACATTTCAAACATGAACGTGCAGTCCAGCCCAGGTTTTGATCCGTTCTCTACTTCTTTCATCAAGCACGCAGAGAAAACAATTTAGGATGATCGTGGTAAGAGACACACAGAAAACATTCTGCTTCCCCTTCTTACTGACTTGTTCCATCTGTTTCTGTCAGACGGTGTCACCCCACATTTTTGGAACAGAGTCAAAATTACGCCTCTGCATAAAAAAGGTCCAACTACATCCCCCAAAAATTATCGTTTGTTGGCTATCAATGGTCGTGCGTATCTATAGACTTTTCGCAAACCTGGTCAGGGACTTGCTGACGGACTGGGCTCTTGCTGAACATCAAATACCAGACTCTCAATTTGGTTTCTGCCCCACAAGGAACACCAACCAACCCCTCTTTATTCTTTGCCACATTCTCGCGACTGCCAAAAAGGATAAAATGAAGGTATACACTGCTTTCCTGGACCTCTTTGCTGCCTACGACAGTGTTCCAAGAGAGAAGCCTTGGAGACGCTTGCAAAAAATTAAGACTCCGCAATATTTGAGAGATAACATTCAAACCATGTACACAGGATGCCTCTACCTTCTCATTGATGGCGACAGAATTTCTGAGGAGGTTGCGCCCAACAGAGGCTTGAAACAGGGCTGCCCTCTGAGTCCCCTTCTGTACTCCCTTTATAACAATGACATAGACAGATTCTTGGCTGTACAGAGAGGTGCTGCCACTGCCCTGGATGCAATTAAAATTCCTCACTGTGATTATGCTGATGACATTGCTCTCACTTCAAACACGGCTGAAAATCTGCAACTCCAACTGAACAAATTCTATGACTATACACGTTTCAAAGGGCTCAACACTGACAAAACAAAAGTCATGGTCTTCTTCAGCAGGGGTAACTCTGCAGTTAACACCTTCACGTACGATGGCACACCTCTAAAAATTGTCACTCATTTCAAATACCTTGGATTCACTCTCACTCGTGATGGAAGTATGCACACAGCAGCTGACAAGTTCAGGTCTGGCATTGCCAGAGTTTACATAATTGGTGATAGCAAGGGTATTAAACGAAGAAAACATGCAATGCTATGGCTTTTCCAGGTCTTTGCTTTGAAAGCTGGTCTGTACGGATGTCAAGTATGGGCCACTCCTTCTCTGACGTATGATTCCTCAAAAATCATCCCCACACATGTCCATCTTGGCTTCCTGAAAAGACTCCTGGGTGTCAAGAAAAGTATTGATACTCACTGCGTGCTCCGCAAAACAGGTCAGATGCCCATTTCTACTATTGGTTCAGATGCATCATACGATTCTGGAACAGTTTACTCTCTTCAAACAATCCTCTTCTTGAGAAAGTTGTGCAGGCTGACCTTCTTATTGCAAATAGAAGTGATACATGGACTTATCAGGTTCTGCACGCACTCCAAGATTTCCCTGCATCACAGCAATTTTTGAATGCCATACGATCTAGAGAAACTATCCATCTAAAACAGTTTGAGCTCACTTTGCGTGAACGTATCATAGGGAGCTGGAGAGCTTGACAATTTGACTCCACATGATAATCACCATTCCAGCAAAACTATGAGGATTTACCACACACACTTTGGTGTACCTCTGGGGATTGCTCCTAGCTGGTGAAATGACAGACAAATAAGTCACAAGCCTGTGTTACCTCTCTACCTTTGCTTGGATATTTCCGACAATCTCAGCCGTGCACTTTCTTGCCTTTGCCTTTCTGGCCATAACGTTCTGGTCCAAAGAATGCGTCATAACAGGAATAGAAGGCCTTCTTATTTCTTATGAGCTCAGAATCTGTGACTGGCACACTGTTCAGGATGAGGAATACACTTTACTGGACTGTCCGATGAACATCTTGTTAGCCTTCGCACACAGCACCGTCAGCTGGTCTTCCCACTTCAAAATGAAGATGGCCCAACTCGTTTGAAGACTTTTGTAAACCAACCAGATATTTATGGTGTGGCCTCTTTTGTGGCTGAGTGCCTAGCCCTTTACCCTTTGAATTATTCTAGTGCCTTTCCTGGTTTGGTTCCAGCAGGCTTTTCCAAGCTTCCGCTCAGCCAGAGGCATATGATGGCGATGTAAACTTACCTTGCCTTACCTTTGGTATTACAACAACAACATACATTCCACTTTTTTCTGCATAAACTGACTATTTTTTATGAGCAGGCTAGCAGTCGCACGCTTTGACTGCCTTTCCTTGTAAAACCTTGTAGACCTTATTCAGTGCTGCAATGTCGCAAAAAACGTTGTGCCTTGTTTCTGTGGGTTTTGTTTGTAGGTGCTACAAGCCTGTGGTGCTACAACAAACACTACTCCTCACAATTATTACAGTGCTTTACTCATGCAGCCTAGCAGGCACACATTTTGAATGATGGCCTGCAACTTTTTTGATCCCCACTGAATTTCCTTTTCCTTTTGTTGGTGGAGGAATCCTATGGTACTATCCGGTACCAAAGTGGCTCCTTTGATTTATTAGAGATTGCTGCCTTGCCTTTGACGGAGTAACTCTGCACCAAAAAAGGTCATCAGCAAGCAGACAGAGATACGGCCTTCTTGACAAGCAAACAAAAAAATGATCTTGCAGCGTTACAATGAAATAAGCACCAGAGTAAAAAACTCAGCACTGGGCTTGTAAAAACTACATTTTCATATATACAATTAGCGGAAAAACCCTGGTAAAAACTAATTTTTTACAAAGTCCTTTTATCTTGCCTGCAAAGCAGCAAGTAGAATTTATATTGACACTAAGCATGCAACGAGAGATGTCCTTGTGTACAGATCCTCCTTGTGTACAGACCCTGGTGCGTTCCTGCCCTATTATACTTTAAACACACCTCCAAAACAATTATGACCTGCGAGTGATATGCAACAGCTCATTACTGCAAACAGGCCTACATACGTGCGTTTTTTTCACTTATTCCCTTGCTGCCAGTCCTCCTCCTCCACCATACCCCACCCATCGTGATTGGTCGTAGAAGGAGAGGTCGGTGCATGCTGCTGCTGACCATTGCCTTCCGAGAGGGAGGAGCTTGCATCAATGTCTCCTAGCAGGGGAGTGGCAAGAAGCGCATTAGCCTCCTGCCCACTCTTGTTACCTCCTGCAGAGCTGAAGGGGCTTTCAGGGGGGGGGCTGCCACTGCTGACTCGATCAGGCCCAGCAAACTGCTCGTCATGCTGCTGCCGCTGCTGCTGCTGTGCAGGTGGAGCCTGCTGCCCTCCTGACAATAGCTGCCCAACCTCCTCCTTAGCAAGCGTTGCCTCTCCAGCCGCCGCCGCTGCAGCTGCTGCCTGAAGGTGGCTGATTACCTCGACCGCTGCACCGTTCTGCTGCTGCTCTTCACTGGTCTCACCAGGTAAGGCTGCAGGGTGCTTGAGGAGGCCTTCGTTCATTTGTGGCACTTCCCCCTCCCCACTCCTGCCCTGTGCTGCATCCTTCTCCCCCACGGTGTCTGTTGCTCCCTTGTCACCTGCTTCATTTTGCTGCTCCTGTGCTTGCGCCTGCTGCTGAGTACAACTTGCGGTAATACCCCCCAGGGCCTCCAGCTCTTCTAAGTCGTCAAATGCAATGCACGGCTCTCGAGCGCGCGGTACCTTACTCTCTGCCGCGTCCTGTGTCGTGGATGAAACATTGATAGGTATATGAAATAGAAAGCCAGCCAGGCTCTTCCCTGCTACTCCTGTGTAGATCAGTCAAGCTGTGGTCGTGATTACCATCTAGCCTGACTTTCTAAGAAGGGCGAGGAATGACCAAAACGGCTTGATGACAAAATTACGCAACAAGAAATGCTGTGCAGAGCACACATTTTGCAGCTTACGTCATGCACAGATGCACCCACCCACTGCCTGTGCACACCTCACTCAGCATACAATGCACAGGCACTGCTGCAGTTCCCTTACCATCAGGCCCTTGACGTCAGCACTGAGGACGTCGACTCTCTTCAGCAGTGCCTGCACCTGCAATAAAGGCGCGCAAAAACACACCAGTATAAGGGCTGCGCTCTTCTACACATGGTGTCCCACACTAGCATGAAAAAAAGAGAATACAGTGGCTTTGATTGTCGTTGTTCTGCTGCAGTCACTCAACATCTTGACAGTCTTTACCACGCTTTAACCTGTCATAGCCACTTGCCTTGCCCAAAGCAGCAAGCCTGTGCTCCGCCCCCAGCTGCCCCACCTCCAGGGCGCTGCTCATCGTGCTCAGGTAGCTGCGTAGTTCACACAGAGTATACACAGCAGGAGCAGATGAAATGACGAGGACAGGGAAAGTGCAGGCCAACAAAAATGCCACAGAGGCAAGCAAGGGGCCGGCAGTAGTGGCAGTGCCCTTGCCGTACACCGCACACCACACCAACATACCTCTCACTGTAGCACTCCAGCTGCAGGCGTGCTTCGGACAGCTGGTCCCCCACAAATTTGGAAACATAGACTTCGAGCTCATTTTCAGTAGACAGGATTGCATCGTCCACCTGTACACGAATCATCCATCATCATCAGGGTTTACACGGATTTACGCAATGAACCTGTACAGGCAATCAAAGCATTCTCTTCAAGAGGCAGCGAGTAAAGTGCTCCTCCTGATACGGTCTGGGTGTGTACAGGAGCTTGCACACGGCAGCTCAGGTGCTTTGGCAGCTGCTTCTTAAGCAATGGGGACCTGCCTATCATCCAGGCTTTTAAGGATAGTAGGAAAAAATGTGCTTGTTCATGCATGGACAGCATTCCAGAAATTGCCAGATTAAACAACAATTGCAAGAGAGACTGAAATTACCAAAAATGCTTGGATGGGTTTCACACAAAGCTATGCGTCCGTGCAAGAGAAATGGTTTAAAAAGTTGGTCGCCATGATACACGCAACCCTTGGGTCTGTCGTGCACGTTACGACAACATAATGTTAACCACCAAGAGGCTCAGGATCAGGCATACCATGTTAATGAAGAGCTTGGTAATTTCAGCCGGTGCCAACTCGTAAACTCTGCAGGTGTAGGCCTCCACCTGTGTGTGTGTGTTGTGTGTGTGTGTGTGTGTGTGTGTGTGTGTGTGTGTGTGTGTGATTTACAAATAGGAGCAAGCTGGGTATCTAGACTTTCACGCTTCTCATGTGCTGTTGCAGCTGCTTATCATTCAAAAATAGTATAATAGCGACTTTTGTGGCCTTATGTACTAGGAAAGAAGGCAGGCGGAATGGACAAGACCGATGAAAAAAGCAATACCAAAAGCAATGCTCACCACTGTGCGTTTGCGGGGTACTTCCTCCCAGTAATTGCCCCATCTGCATGTAAGTACACATGCTGGCACTGATGAGTGGAGGTACTTATGCTTCAGGAAAGTGTGCACAAAAGTTGTCTCTGGAGCGCCGCACTCCCGGCAAAAACATTTAGCACTTCAGAGGGAGACATGCAGCTGCGCGGATTTCTCACTCACACAACCAGCACAGGATCCGTTTTACAGCATCCTCTCCACCAGAGCAAGGTCATTAGTTTCTGCTACAACTAGGTACATGTGCCTTGAGGCCAATGAATGACAGACACCTGCAGATGCCGCTCTGGCGCCTCACACGTTCGTGTACGTTCCGCGTACCCACACGAATATGGCGCTCACGGGACTCAATAACGCCTGCATATGGGTGTACGACAGTTGCTGTTGCTGCTACAGCTGTTTTGATCTGCTTTTGTTATTTAAAAGGATACTCGTAAGTCTTAAGCAGATTATTCAACTTGTATTCTTGGACCAACAAGTACCGCCAGTTGCAGTGCTGTGATCCCAAACTGCCTTGCGCCTGTACTGGAGAAGAACCACGTACGCACGCACCTGCAGCAATGAGTGCCTCCAGGCTGCAATGGAACTGGTCCACTCCTTGGGGAGCCAGAGCAAGCTTGACAGGAGCAAGGTGCACATTTAATGAGCAGCTCACAGCAGCCTCGACCTGCAGTGCGAGGGCCCGTGTTTGTGGATGTTTGTATACGTACATGCGTGAGTGTTTATGCATGTGTGTGTGAGTGTAAAAGAGCGTTCAGGCATAAATGATGTGCGCATGCAAGCGTACATGTCAATATGTCAATGCCCAATGCCAACAAAACTGCGGATCTGGCTTGGTTTGCATCATTGTGTTCTTGAATTCTTTAAAGGGGAGCATGCAGATGGGTGAGCCTTGCCACCTTAGCCTTCCCAAATGGACGACAAACACATAACACCTTTGAGGAGAGGCTTCCCAGGTGCTTGTTGAGCACAGACAGCAGCTCGGAGTGGCGAGCAGCTGCCACCGCTTCTAGTACAGACCAAAAGTCTGTCACCTCCACGTGGATCTGAGTGTGCATTTGCAGAAATTGTGTGACCAAAAATCAGCGAGTGGAAGGGTGTTTGAAGCAATCTTTTTGGAGGGCTACGCTGGAATGATAAGGGTTGCCCTTGAACCATTTTCTTATCGATATAAGAACCAAACAAGAGCTTCAGAATAAGAATGTGAAATGCGTAGTGTTTTGACCATTGATAGTACTGAAAATTCTCCTTCAACCAGCAGCCAAACAGAGTAAATAAAAACCTTTCTCTTGCCCTTAGCTAATCACTGGAACAACTTTCGAAAAAGCGTAATACCTAAGCTTATTCCATTATAATTCACAGGCAGATTTATGCAGCCAGAATGTGCACAGACGCGTACCTGCTGTGTGAGGTCCTCATGAAGCTGAGTGAGAAGCACGGCGAGCTCAGACTTGGACCTTGAGCGTGCTACCACGGCACCGGCTGCTGCCAATATGGCATCCTTGTCGGCACTGAAGCTGGAGTTTCCTACCTGCAGAAGTTGTATGCAGGGTTGGCCAGCTTCATTTCACGTGCAATCTATATACCGCCGCGGTTGTATTTAAAGGAAGATCTTAAATTTAAAGTCACTCGACGGCGTGTTTAAACGGTTTGAGTGTTCAATCAACAAGCGGGTAACCCTTTTCAGTACATACATGCACTGAGCGAGTAAGGGTCTGCAAATCTGTCCTTGTGTGTGCATGTGTGTATGCCTAACAGGTAAATCATAAACATCGAGGGCCCGTCTCTATGGCAGGACGTGAGCAGCGTGCGCGTACAAAAAAGACAGAAACGAGGTGGGTGCGTTGTTTGCAGGGTGTGCACGCTGACAAGTCGGGTGGAGAGCTTACTAATTCGCTAACAAGAAAAAGAGATGGTGCCTGTTAACGAAAAGACCAGGCAGCTTTGCATGCCGAGAAAGAGAAGCACCTACACCAATTAAGAAAATACCACAAGATGGGATTCACTTACTGATTGGGCTTCTATTGAACCAGGCACCGCATGGGTACGCGGGAGCGTGAAAATGGATAGGAAGCGCTCACGCACGCGCTGCCAGCTACTGCTGTTGTTGCTGCTGCTGATTGGGGGAGCGCAGGCGTGTTGAGGAGAGGTGTCCTGAGGAGAGACAAGAGCGAGAGGTGTGAGGAGGTACGGGGAGCGAGAGGAGCAAAGTGAGAAGAATGCAAGAAGGGGAAAGGGGAGAAGAGCAGAAGTAGCATTTTGGGCAGAGCAAGCATTACATTGCGTGATTTGTGAGCCTGAACATGCTGGCTTCCAAATGTCCTTACCAGCACTGAAATGATGTGCGAGAAGAGGCGGCCCCTCAAAGTTTGCAGGTGAGAACGAACCTCCGTCGTGACCTGAGTAACAGAGGCATGCGATACACTAACTTAAACACACACGATGCTTTATTTCAAATATGCTACCTGTGATAAGAGCGAAAATGATAACAAGGACAATTGAACCATACACAAGCATGCGTGTAACTTGCTGCTTTTAATACTGGTTCAGCTTATTTCAGCTGGCGCTGGGCAGCAACAATTGAAAACATCAGCAAGAGCGTACACGCATCAAGCCATTCACACGTTATTACAGCAAAGCAGCACTTCTGCATCGTGTTGCATACCCCGTCGGTGATGGCACGTGCATGGACGTGCACATCATCAAATGCCTGTAGCGTGGTGCTCAGATCCTCCCGTAGAGCTTGGGTACGTGCTTGCAGCGACTCCATACCACTGGTCAGGGCAGCAGCACAGGAGGCACTCATGTTGCGCACCTCCTGAGATCATAAGGAGTGGCATGTATACGTGTGTTTTGCACAAGCGGTTGATATGCCTGAGTGTGTTTTCACACCTCAGAGTAGCAGTTCTAGAGGCGCCAACGTTTAAGCACTTCCTGAGTATGACAGAGAGTTGACGCTATTGATGTATGTTTGCAACCTTGCAGCCAGAGAAACTACAATCAAACCTACTGCAATCAGAAGACGCATCCCAGCAAGTTTCATATCTGTCCTTGTCAATAAGTGAGAACATGCTTACGCTAAGAAGCCTGCCGAGGTCATCCACAAGGGCCAGCTGCTTCACAGACCCACTGTGGTTGTACAGGTGGCCCAAGACCTACGCAAGTGTGGGTGAGCGTCAGTGAGTGCCAGCACGTAGTCCTTTGCCAACTGACCATCCCCCCCCTAAGCAAAGCTGTTTCAGTTGCAGAGAGAGGTAGATATTTGGTCTTGAGTCAGTTGTTATTGATCGATTGTTCATCATGACAATCACCTACACAAGAAGAGAGAGGGGGAATATTGAAGCCCAAGAAGATAACAGTGAAAAAAGTCGACATTTCGCCACTGCCATGATCTTATGGTTTAGACGAAATGTGTGATCACAGGCTAAGCATTTGCCACACCCTGCTAGCTGCACACTTATAGGAATTGCAAAAGAGCTGTTATTGTGGCAGCCTGAGCACCATGGGTTGGTGGAGATCTCACCTGTGCTTCAAGCTCTGGGACCCCACTGTCCTCCAACAGAGCATGGGCAGCAGCGGTCGCCGCTTCCTACAACAGAACACACACGTGGATTGGCAAATGGTGGACACAAGCGCTTCAAAATGCAACAACGAGTCTGAAATGCCGGATGGACAAAGAGGCCAGCAGTTATGGGCCTTAAGAAAACCTGCACGTAAAGAGCATGCAAAAAGTGAAAAAGCGTGTTTTTCAAAGCATCTCTGCTGCTGGACAAGCTAGGGGGCAGCATCCATGCCATGGTCAAAAACATCAAAGCAGCGCAAAATCACCGTAATATTTTGTTTGTTTTGTACAAGGAGTCCCAGTGAACAGCCTTAAGATATCAGCTGCTGAATGGGCTTAAGGGCCAGCAGCAGAGTTGTGCAGCAACCTCAGGATTTAATAGAGAGCAGATTGTGCGAAGCATAAAGGACAAGCTAAGTAGGTGCACACTAAGTGATTGTGTTGGTGGAGTAGCACGGCAGCTCCAGTGCTGTAGGACTGGCTGTGATTGATAGTGAGGCTGGCAATGGCTGGGACGGGTGGTCTGTTACACCCTTAGCTCTGCAGTTCCTGTGCCTGGTGATTTTGTTTGTTTGAGCCTGGTACTCCAGTCTCTTTGTGACTTCTTTTCCAGAGGGGGTTATCTGGGCAAAAGCCAAAATATGCTCCTTTTTGCATGAAAGGTGCAACTACCCACACTTCACTTCATCAAATTGGACCAAACCTAGCTCCAAATTGATGCTGACTTTATGAGCTACCCGAGCATGTGTTCAGATTTAGACAAGTCGCCCTGGGTACAGAATGACAGGACTAAAGCACACGTCGTGCACCTGTACCCTAGATGAGTGCTTTCCAGGGGGAATGGCACATTAAATATGCATATCTCGCCAACCGCTTAGTCTTTTTGCCCCATTTCTCTTGCAATGATCTTTATTTATTATAAGGGCTTCAAAACACCAAACATCACTCAGTTTGGTGCGCTGGCTGGTCAGATACAGCATATGGCTGCTCAAAAAGTAGGGTTCACGCCGCGGCTGCTGAGGCAGGTGGCCCTAGCTGGTATGTTTCAAGCTCAGCTGCTTGGAATCTACATATCAGAGCTGAGCTTGAAACTTACCAGTTAGGGCCACCTGCCCTGGGAGCATGCAAAAACCGTACCATTTTTGGCCTCAGGTAACCCCCTCTGCTTCTTTTCTTCTTTCTAGTACTCTATCGGACCTCTCTGGCTGAGCCTGTTTTGTCTGCTGGTAAAGGAGTTGTACGGTTCTCGGAATTAAAGCGTTTTGATCAAAGTGGGAGTGGTTTTCACTGCCAACATGGTCTTTCTTTTCCTTGACACATATATACACACACGCAGAGTCAACAAGGCTAAGGGCAACAACGAGCAAATTAACGTAAATGGCACACAGGTAGCCTCATTTAAAGGGTCTGTTTATGCTGGTACCTTTCAGTGAAAGGAGAGCATGTGGTCCTTCCAAGCCTTTTTTGCTCACTCAAAAATGCTTCTAACAAAAACATTGTTCAACTCAAGAACTCACTGGACTGATGTGCGACGGAGAAGCAAAGCGACCAAAAGCCAACTGCGCAAAGCGTGCCCGTGTCTCTGCAGCAGCACTGGCGCCCTCCCCTGCAGCAATTTCACTGGCTGGCCAACCGTCCTTGAGCACACGCCGAGAAAGGAGCGCATTACGTGAAGAGAGCAGCAGCACCTAAAGGCAAAAAGAAGGAAGAGGTGAGATGAGCTTGCTTTTGAGCGCATACCTGGAATCTGGAGAGGTGCAAGGCATCTTGCAGGTATCGTGCTTAGTTTGGACGCACGTGTTGAACAGTTGTAGGAAGGAAAGAGTGGTCGGTGCGATTTGCCTAAGCCTTGCTCTCACAAATAAATCAAAAGGACCTACAGAGTAGTCTCAAGGCCGTACCTCTTACCACTTTATCCCAACTCCAAGGTCAATAGACAGGTTTTAAGAATATTTTGATAGCAACCTCTCAAGCTCGACAATTTCTCCTCACCTGGTCGGGCATGAGCTGGAAGCCCTCGCATTTCATTTGAGTTGTCACCAGATTTGCCACGTATTCCCGCGTTGCATCAGCATCCTGGCCCTCACTGACAAGGGAGGCGTCAAACTGTGTGGGCACACGAAGATAAAGGGAGGATGAATATATTTGCCACTTTTGTTAGTGCAGACAATTTTCCAGCAGGTGCATTGACAGAAATGGCTAAGCAGATAGGATGGGAGCAAGTATGGCATCACTTAAGAGAATGCCAAAACTGTAATGCACAGCGTGCATCGTCATCCTCCTTCCTAAGGGTTAGAATCTATGGATCACACCACGGAAAGACACCCCACTTTGAAAAGACACATGTATGGAAAGTAATTTACCTTATTGACGGCGATGAACAGCCGCTGCGAGAGACGCCGAATGAGCGCTGGATTGATCTGGCAAAGGAGAAATACACTGGTCAAGTGAGTGGAAGTATAAGGGGTAAGACAGCGAGCAAGAGACGGGTACAAGCATCTTCCTAACCAACAAGATATCAAGTTGCTACACAAGAGTTCTGCCGGCAAATTACACACCTGCTGCAAATTACGCAAGCAAGAAAATGCGTATGGTCATCATAAGATCACTAAATGCAACGGAGGCACAGCAGAAAGAGGAGGCAGACACGTACCTCCTTCAGTCTCTCGAACATTGTCGACTCGTCCTCTGTCTTGAGCTTGGTATAGTCTAGCAGGTACACGGCAGCATCCACAGTGCCCAGCAGGCGCTCGACCTGGCGAAACAAGGACAGGAGGAATACAGATTGAAGCCTCAGAATGCACAACGCCTCCTTTACCCTGTCATGGTAATACATTGCTTCCGTGCAAACACCTTTAAGAAAACGCATTTCACACCCACCTGATGCCTAAGACCGACCTCGCCAGCTTCATTAGGCCCAGGAGTATCTAGCAGTTGCAAGCGCATGGCAGAGCCTTTCGCTTCACCTCGGCTACCTTCACTGAATGCACGTAGAGCTGAAATGGGGGTATGCTGCAGAAGGAGGGAAAGGAGAGCAATGCAACTGTTTAAAACACTAAAGGTAGTGAGCCTACAAACGTTTTTTGACAGTATTGCTACCTTTGCTGCCACGCTTACATTGCCAAACATTCCTGCCACGGGATAGAGAAAGTGCTAATACCGCCGTCACAGAGGGTCTGGCAACCACTCACAATGGTCAACATGTTGCGGTCCACAGTCATGCCCTCTGTGGATTCAGCTATGGTGTCTGAGAGTCCTTGCTCAGCAGTCATTCCAGGAACGAAGGAGGGAGACGTGGACAAACAGGAGGAAGGGGCAGAGGAAAGAGTGTCATGCTGGCGCATCTGTGAGTTAAGCTCTGTAAGGCGAGCACGGATGGCTGTTGTGCCCCTGCTGGTGATAACAGCCTGCTTGACAGAAGGGGGAGACAGGGAAAGTAGGTGCTGGGGGCAGGTTTCCCCTCTGCTAAAGGGCTGGAAGGAAAGCATTCCTGCAAACAATGCAAGCTAGCGACTCTGCAGTTTTCCCCGCATTTAAAGAAGAGACACTCTCTCCAAGCATCTTACCCGTTCTACGGAGGAGCCACTGTCACTGAGCCTTTTCTCCTGAGGTTTGATGTGGGAGGAAGCAGACTCGAGGAGGAAGGGTTGCTGAGCGCGTTGCAAGGCAGAATGGACTACTTTGACTATGCGCGAAGTCTCGGGCACGTTGTTCATTGGCAAAAGCTCCTCCCCCACCAGCGCATTGATGAGAGTTGACTTCCCTGTTAATGAGTGCATGAAAATCAAGAGGCCAGTCAATCCAGCTTGCCAGAAAACTGCCAGAACCGTGCAGGGGTGGTAGGTACACGTGGACACGTGCATATGGAGTGAGCGGAAAAGAGAGGGCTGGACGGCATCCTCCCATTGCAAGAAGGGGAGAGAAGCTGCTCGGTCAAAAACAAACAAGAGGAGGTCCACTGCCTAGTTCAGTTGCGAGTTGAGCATTAACATTGTGACTCTTCTAAGGAGAAGGAAGGGAGAACACACATTGAGCCGAGGAATGAGATTGCGTGTCATAGCCTGCTGGTGTGAAAACTCCTGACTTATGACTTATGTTTGGCAGTTCTTGCCATGCTGCTATCTTTGGCTGCTATCTTTGGCAGATGCACTTCACAACAGAGGCACTTTCGCAGCGAGGCAAAGCACGAAAAATAACTAGGGTTTGCTCCGTCCTTGAACCTTCGCAGCAACCTGATTTGGTTTGGGCGAGCACCGCGCAGGAGAGAGATTCACTTTCCATGCGGAGGCGGAGGCTCTTGTAAGCGTGCTGGTAGCTGCCCAAACAGGTATCGATGTCAGGGATGGAGTGCTGCACAGGAACACACGTAGAAGCGAGGTACTTGACCAAGGGCACGCATGTGCAACAAAGCACGCTTACAACAACCCTCTGTCGGCCTCTTACATCTCCCCCGCATAGGTCGGCAAGGACGCCCCCGCACTGCTCCATTATGTCCCTCATGGCGCATGCTCCGTCCATGGTATGCACTTTGCTTATTAATTTCAAAATGTATGCTCGCAATTCAAAAAGTGAAGTCCCTTCTCCTTCCCGCTCGCACGTTATTATTTATATCTTTTCGTTGGAAGATGAACAACAGAGCAACTCGTCTTTTCCCACAACACATTCTAAGAAAGGAATAGCATTAGCCAGCAGAAGGTGGGAGGATATTACACACGCACACTCACACTCACATACTCACACAAATGCGCACACACACGCACACACACACGCACACACACAAACAAACAAATGCACACGCACATATACACACGCTTGTGCACATGCGCAAGCGCACACACATGCGCACATAAACACACACGCACACATGGGCACACACACACACATACACACACACACGCGCACACACACACACACACACACACATACACACACACACGCACACAAACAAACACACACACACACACACACACAAACACACACATACACACACACGCACATACAAGTAGGTGTACATGTGTACGCAGAAGCACAGAGTCGCACGCACATGTACGTGCGCACACATAAATGCACACGTACATGTGCACAATGCGCACACATGCAAGCACGATAGCTTTCAATCGAGACTGAATTTTATGTGAAATGCACATACAGGCAGAACTAGATACTTCTGTCTTGAGTTGCTGGTTGTTGCAGGTACACAAGTTGGCATTTTCTTGCGTTTAAGCTCATTGTGCAAACCTGGTCAAAGTGTTTGCAATTCAGCTTGCATTGCAATTTGTATGAAGCAGGAGGTTAGAAAAGAGGGCTGCTCAATGTACAGTGGAGCGGCTGCTTATCAAGCACACCACCCAGGTGGAGTCAACGAGATCATGGGTGGAGCGGCGATGTCAAACACGCAAGAAAAGAAGGTAGGCGCAGGCTGTACGCCTTGCTGTACATACATATAACAACATAGGTAGACCTGCACACATGTCAAGCCTAGATCCAGCAAAATAGGGGCAGATTGACAATGGCTGAAGAATATTCAGGAGAGCAAGGCTTGCATAGTCTACTTCACCCATGCTCACACACTTACAAGAAATCAAACGCACGTGTGGGTGCTTATCTGGCTGTGCAGGCTCTGCAGAAGCAGCAGAAGTTGGCGTATGGCATGGAGCTGCAGCAGCAAGCCAAGATGCAGGAGGAGAAGAAGCGGCAAGAGCGCAATGAGCGCCTTGGTATCTCCGGGACCTCCCCTGGTCGAGGCAATAATGTTGGACAGGTTCCTGCCAACTTCAGCCCTTCTCAACAACAGCAGCAGCAGAACCCGATTCCTGGGTATGGGTCACCCACAGTCCCTCCTCCCAACCTGTACGGTCCCCCTTCACCACAAGGTACTGACACACAGCTTTCCATTCCTGAAAGATAGCATCCAGCACTCCTACTACACAACTTAGCCTGTAGTCTAGCTTCATTTGATCTGTAAAAATTGAACAGCGCATTACGTTGAAAAACTTGATAAACTGAAGCACCTTGTTCATCCATTCAAGCATGCACACACACATACACATGCACATACACAAACATTCACACATGCATACACACATAGACACACAATTATTTTCTTGCGCAGGTCCCTTTGGCGCCCCCCCCCCTCCCTGGAGATCACCCCCTCCACCCCCTGACCCCTGGGGCGCTCCCCATGGTGGATATGGCCCTCTCTCACCCCCTCCTCAACAGTACCAAGGAGGTTTCATGCCACCTCCCCGTCAGGCAGGGCCTCCCTCCCCTCCTGGACATGCAGGTAGGTCAAGGACGCGTTTAAGCCCATAGAACAAACATTTTTGGTTTCTGTTCTGTATCAACTCCCAGCATCACTGAAATTCTGCCAACCCTGCACAACTACGCGCACGTGCACACGCACACACACACATGCACGAACACACACAGGTATCGGAGTTTACCCTGGCCACATGATGCCACAACCACTCCACCAACAGCAGCAGCAGCAGCAGCAGCAGCAGCATCCTCCCTATGGGGGTCCTCCCCCTTACAACCCGTGTAGCCCAGGTCCTTCAGCGTTGCCCCCCTACAGTGGTCAGGTACAATTGAGGGAAGCTGAAGCCCCACGTAGCTGTCCTACATGATCATGCGTAGCTTTAAAAAGACCTGTACCGGTACTTGCATCCATTGACCATGCACAATTTATGACACATGTCTGGCCAACTACAACAAGTGCAAGGCTCAATTATTTTGCTGTAATGCCGTAATGCTGCACAAGGCAAGTTAGGATACGGACCTGTTTGATGAACCGAAACAGCACATCTTTTACATCTAATAGCTCAGGTATATGATCTGGCAAGTCAGAGCTTTCCCCTGACACTGTCCTTTTTTGAATACCCTCCTCTCTCAGGAACCATCCAGAGGTCCTCAGGGGCCTGCACCGAGGGGAGGGGGCCTAGCTGGCATGCATATGGGAGGGCCTGGAGCAGACAGCAGGTCTGACGCACAAGCACGTAAAGATGCATACCGCATGGATCTGGAGCAGCAGGTGAGCTGGCACAGGGTGTTTTTGAACATCAAGGATTTTGTCAGCCATTGGGTGACATGTGCAGTTTGAAGATTAGCAGCCACATTGCGGCATCGGAACCAGGCTTCTTGCATGCCTAAAAAGAGTCGCTTCATGCAGGAATTGGCTAAGTCCAATTTTAGTTTCCTACACTTGCAGAACAGTTGGGATGTACCTCAGGCGCACACATGCATTGTACTGACCACCTTTGCCTATGTACCTCCAAAATAATACTCTTGACCATACTCTTGACCATGACATAATACTCTTGACCATACTCTTGACCATGACATAATACTCTTGACCATACTCTTGACCATGACATA
>Ga0307942_1001492_pt1 | contig 18681 bp, 21 predicted proteins | sample OrgLakmetagen175_FD_201846 | JGI IMG/M metagenome (GOLD analysis project Ga0307942, IMG submission 201846) | Saline water microbial communities from Organic Lake, Antarctica - #175 | ecosystem: Environmental > Aquatic > Non-marine Saline and Alkaline > Saline | place: Antarctica: Organic Lake... | reverse complement strand
GGGGGCGGGGGGTGCGCTGGGCGGGCCTGCGCACACTGGTGTGAATAATTCTCGTTTTCACGGTGCGCCCAGCAGCACCTCCACCGCCCTTCCCCATCCCCTGACACCGCAGGGCTGCCTGGTTGGTCAGTCTAAGGTGCCTTGCAAGTTTAGGGGGCGGGGGGTGGGCTGGGCGGGCCTGCGCGCCCTGGTGGGAACTTTGGTGGGAATCCACCAAACCTAGGGGCTACGCCCCATGACTGGGGCTTCGCCAAAAAGACCAGAATGTTATATACTCGTCGCCATGCTGTGGCTTATGATCTTATGATCTTATGATGTTGCATTCAATGTGTTCTCACAGTTCATTCGAAGCGCCAAGGACACTGCTGCAGCGCGCACAGCACTTATGGATGAGTTCCAGCTCAGCGTGGCTCAGGTGGGTTAGTGTGCGTGTGTGTGCGTGCGTGCGTGCTTGCTTGTGCGCATGCAAGCATGTATGCAATTGTGTGTGTTTGTGTGTTGTGTGTGCACAGCTTGCTATAAATACCTTGATATTTCACAAACCAGCAATCCGGTTTGTGCATGTTGATGTCCACACACTTTTACTTACCCTTTGTGTCCCCATTTTCATGTACCTCACCAATGCCGTGCTCCTTTCTTAGGCTAGACTTCGGCACACATGATAGGAAGGTGCGCATGCACATACACAGAGCGGCAATGAAATACACTCGATGCAACACAGATACACACAGCACACACATATGCACGCGCACACACACGCATGTAGGCTGATGCCACGTTATCTCTGCCCCTTCGACGATTGACTTCAATGGAGCGCTCTTCTTTGGAAGAGGAGGCCAAGCAAGTCAGTGAAAGGTAGGGTAGGGACACGGTTTGTGCATCTTGTTTGCAGTTTTTGCAACCTACATGAGCTCATCCTCTTCTCTACGCGCTACCCCTTCTCTTTATTTCTTCATTACCCTAATGTTTAACACACACGCACACGTTTTGACACGCTCGCACAGAACACACACATATAAACACACAAAGGCGCAAACACACAAACACGCACATACATACATGCGTCACAAACTCACACATACGCATACGCACATACACACACACCACAGCATTGCCGACTTGGAGGATTTCCTGGCAAGCCCGCCGCGTGTGTTGGCTTTAGTGGACTCAGAGGCAAAGGCCATGGCTGCTAAGCACGGCAACCCACGCAAAACTGCCATCATCTCTGAGGAGGTAGACCAAGACCCAGCTCCGGCAACAATATGCACTGCCTGCCGATGGGCTAAAACTGCAATGATGTTGGATGAATAGCCCTGCAGTTCTGCAGTCAGCCTCATATTTTCTACCACACATTCCCCACTGGTGCCTCTCTGTGATTCCTTGTCACTGCTTTGCTGCATCTGCACTGCACCGTTTGTGACAACCCGCCACAGCGCTGAAAGCCTCTGCTGATGCAGGCGCACGTGCATATACGTATACATGGCCCTTCACTTAAAACCTTGGTTTACAAGGCATTTTATTCTGCATGTTGCTGTTCCTAAATAGCCACTGAGAGTGCGACAGCTACTGCAGCATGTCGTCTTTGCCTGCGGATCAGGAGCTTTGTACATAAGGCGAGCTATGTACATAAGGCAAGCTTTGTACATAAGGAGCTTTTACAGAAGAGATGTGAAAGAAGAGCTTTGTACAGAAGGAGCTTTTACAGAAGAGCTTTGTACAGAAGGAGGGGAAAAAGAGGAGAAATCGATATGTCGATATGTCGTTTTAAAACAACCGCCACTGCACGTACACATATGCTTGTGCTTATCATCTGTTTCTTTCCTCCCACACCGCCAGGAAGCCTCTGGGCGTGTGGCAGCTGCTGCAGCTGCCGCCCAAGCAGCAGCAGCAGCTACATCTGAGGTTCTGCTTATGGCCAGCGCTCGCCGCTTTGTGCACCGTGTGCCTAGCGATGTGTTTGAAGCACAGAAACGAGGGGGCACAGGTGAACGGGAGTGTGTGTGTGTGTTGAGGATCAAGGGCTGTATTTATGTACACTGCGTGCCTAGCGATGTGTTTGAAGGGCAGAAAAGAGGGGGCACAGGTGAAAGGGGCTGTGTGTGTTTTAAAGATCAAGGGCTGTTTTAACACACACGCATTGTGTGCCTAGTGATGTGTCTGAAGCACATGGAGAGCAAGTGCAGGTGAGGGTGATTTAAGTAATGGATCAAGGCGGTATTAATTTGTATAAAGAACATGCATTTTATATATCTTTCTTTATTCCTGCGTACACACATGTGGGCTGGTACATACCAATACCGATTTTCCACGTACTCCCCTCTCCAGGCAAACTCGCGGCAGGGCTACGAGAGGGCGATTGCTTAACACAGGCAAGTTCAGTGTTCGAGCTGCTTGAATCCATTTCAAGCCAACGCCACTGATGCAGCATCAATTCCTTTCACTCGCACATCACATTTTTGTGCGGGTTGCGCACACTCACACCACCCATCAACACTTACTCCCGTTTAGGTGGTACGTTCAACAGAGGGCAACCGGGTACTAGTGATAACCAGCACAGGCCATGCCTACAGCGTCCCAGCAGCCTCCATACCTCCCCCCTCTCGTTCTGGTTATGGGACTGCCATTGCTCAGGTATTTTGCAGCAATTGCACGTGCATGTTACTGTGGATGTAGGCTAAGCTTTGCTGCAATTGGGTGTGCCAGTCGTTGTGGACGTGAGCTCGATTTGACACGATGTTGGGCACCAAGCTGGTTGGTCGCTCGCTGTTCTTTGTATGTGCATGTGTTGCATAAGTATGTCCTCACAACTTGATGCTACCTGTGAGACTCTTGTGTGGGGCCACTCAAGCTCGCTTGTTGTGCTGCAAGTTTCGTTTTTGTGGTCACTTGAACTTCATTGATGCCCGTCTTGCTGCGTATACTTCGAAAATTTGCAAGGCTGATCTCGTACTGCAATGTGACTGTGTGTGTATGTGTGTGTGTGTCTTGCTGTATATATACTTCGAAATATCTGCAAGGCTGATCTTGTACTGCAACTCGATTGGTCCTGTCTGGCGTGTTGGCTTTTCTTCTGTCTTTATATGCTGCATACGCAGACATACTCATGCACCCACAGACAAACTCACACATGCATCCACTTACATACATACACAAAACACACTGACACAGGCATTGAAACATATTCACACACTCACATACACACAAAGGTATTGGAACATACGCACACTCTCACATACACACAACACACAAACACAGGTTTTGAACACCGCGTCCAGTGTGCCTATGGTCGCCCTAGTTCCCTTGAAACCCAAGGCACCTACACCATCAAAATCAAGCCGATTAGTAGAAGCAACAGCAGCAGGAGCGGCCCAAGGTCTTTTGGGCAGTGAAGCGGCTGTATCGCCAGATGATGCTGGCAAACCGTCCTCTGAAAGAGAGGAGGGTCAAGAAACAGGTGTCCAAGGGGAAGGGACAGCCGCAGGGTCCAAAGGAGGTGGAGATGCAGCAGAATCTGATCAAGTGCGTGCTTGTCGGTGTGAAAAAAGTTGTTGCCGTGCTGCACGCTTGTGTGAGAAAAAAGTTGTTGCCGTGCTGCACGCTTGTGTGTGAAAAAAGTTGTTGCCGTGCTGCACGCTTGTGTGTTTATAGTTGAGTGCCGGCTTTCTGCACCTTTGCAGTGTACGTTTGCCATTTGTGTGTGCTCTGTACAGCAACTGCGCAGTAGGTGCAAGCTTGTCCTTGAGTTTCATGAGTAGCAGTCCTGACTTGCCATGCTTGCGCCGCCACTCCGCAGTTGTTGTCCATTATTCACTGAGTTTCAGCTTGTGGCCTTTATGATTCATGATCTGCTTTGCTTGCTTGCTTGCAGTTCCTGGTGCTCCTCACGCCAGAGGGGGACATTAAGAAAACGCCCATCACCGCCAACTACTACAACATAAACAAGACAGGCCTAAACGTGATGAAGGTGAGTTTGAGTTTGACGTTATGAAATATTACTAGTTACTTCCTGGCGCCTTTTTCTTTTGCAGGACAGGCACATGCACCCATACTGTTGCTGGTCTAACAGTAGAAGGGGCATCTTGGATTTCCCTTCATTTCGATTTTTTTGTGGTGAATCGATTGAGCCCTGTCTCTTTCCTTTTGACCTTGATAGGACTTGATAGGAACCCGTTGGCTGCGCAGCTGTTTTCGGCCTTCACGACATTGTTGGTCCTACCCCTGCAGTCCCCTCCCGTAGACAACGTCTTGCATTTATGACTGGTACAATCGCCCTTTTGGGCTGGGAAATTATTACTGTTCGCCACCACGGCAGTCTAATCTCACCCTGGAATCCTATACCTTCAGGTTGACCCCGACAAGAATCCTGTTGGCTGGGCTGCTGCCTGTGGCCCTAACGACAGCATCCTGCTTGCCAGCAGTAACGGCAGATTCTTGCTGTTCCCTGCCTCTGAAGTCCGCTCGCTCAGTCGGCAAGGGGGTACCGTGAAGGTATAAGTCAGGCTTGCGTTTTTTATGCTCATCTGCTTCTATAGTTGGCAGCAAGGGGTGCCATGGAAAAAGGGAGCAGAGTCATGCGCTCGTCTGTTCTCTTAGTTGGCAGCAAGGGGTGCCATGAAGACTTGGGGCAAGGTTTTGCTACTGTGCTTCTCCACCCTTCTTGGTGGGCAAGGGGTGCCATGAAGGTGTGGCAGGCTCTGCTTCATTGCGTTTCCAGCCACGCTCTTAGTATAAGCTTGTGACACTGAAGCTTTGAAACTTTCAAGCTCCAAGCCACTCTGATGATATAAGCTAGTGACATTGCATTTGAAGCTCCAAGCCAGCAGGTCGCATTTTTGACATGACGGGTTGCGGCAAATAATTAGTGATTTGAAATAGATCATGTTTGTTTCCTAGCCTTCCTGCTCTGCTGTCAAGGCGTGGAGAAGGGGGGCAGGTCAGGGCTCGTGCGTTTTATTGGCAGTATGCATATACTAGTCACGTTGCATGTGTGTGAAAAGCAGAGACGACGTCGACGCGTCAATTGTTTGTGTTGCTAGTCGCAAGAGGAAAAGGAAGTCGGGCATTGACCTTGTCATCCTGTCAAGTGCTTTGGTTGAACGTACGAGCAGCAGTCCTTTTATTTGTGTGAATATCTGCACCTTGAATAGCAGGCAGGGCCGAGGTGGTGATCATTACAGCCACACTTTGAAGTGTATCATTATGCAAACTCTTCATTGTGTGTATACGCACAACGTCATGTGCGTGCAGGGCATAAAGCTGCAGGCAGGGCAGAAGGTGGTGGGCATGACGATCGTGCCTTCAGGCATCGCCTCATGCTTAGCCACTGATAAGTTAGACGCAAATCCTGCTGGTGGGTGTGGGTGTGGGTGTGGGTGTGGGTGTGCAAATGTAAGTACGGGTGCAAGGTAGGTTGCGGTGATGTGATGGCTAATTTGCAAAGCTGTATATGTTTTTTTCACCGCGGTGTTTCTGAATGCGATATCGGTGCAACAGTCTGCAAGCTGGAGATCACAGTCACATGGTGCTGTGCTTATAATTGTGCAGGCGGTTCCTCATCACCAGATCACCCTGCGCGGAAGCTGTGCGTCCTACTGGTCACTGCCAGTGGTAAAGGTCGGTACAACATGTCAGCACGTCACCTTCACACACACACACACACACACATACACATACACACACACAAACACATCCACACACACACACACACATACACACACACATTGACACACACGGTACGCGTTGCAGCTCACTGCTTATATACTGCCGTCCAGAAGGATGCTCGTTGGATGTTGAATGGCAGCATATGTCAAGCACAGTCGCATTACTGGACCCACAAATGAGTACCCTGCACATAACCGTGTGGCACCTGTGCTGAGGCGCTTGTGTTTAGTCAAAACTTGCTGCTACTCCGTGCTCCGTGCAGGCAAACGTGTGGCACTGGGGGACTTCATTGTCATGCATCGTGCCAATGTAAGTGGGATTCCTCTTGTGTGTGGGATTACTCTTGTGCTTGCATGAGGCTCTACAAAGGTGCACCTCGTTTGTTTTAGGCATATTAGCATAGAGCATATACAATGAACAATGTACAAAGAGGTACGTCTTAGTGGCTGTGTGTAGATGATGGCCCTCCGCGTTGCTTGCGCAAAGAAATATAAACAAATGCATGGTCAAACAAGACAGACGTGGCTTGGAGCGGGTTGCAGTTGTAGAGAAACAGAGGTGAGGCAAGTCAAGCAAGAAGCTCATAACTTGCCTCTTGTGAACTTGCAGGTGGGCATGCCAGTCAATATTGGCTCTAGGGGCTCCTATGCAATCGATAAGTTAGCAGCTGTGAGCATGGTGTTGCCAGATGATGAAGTACTGCTGGGGTCAGAGCGGGGCAAGATCGTCAGGCTGCTTGCCAGCGCCATTGAGGTGGGTGTGGGTGGGTGGTTGGGTGTGCGAGTATGTGAGCGTCACATGTGTGCGTTTACCAGGTATGTTGTAGGCATTTGTGTGTGCACGTGTGTTATTTCGAAGTGAAGCATCACTCTGTCCACGATTTGGTGCAGCAGGCAAACAAAAAAATGTGCTCATTCCTTATTCTTCAGTAGCACTGCACTTTGAATTATCTTCAACGCACAGGCTGTGCCTCCAAGGTTCTTGGCGTCATCCAAACCTCTCATGGACATCCAGGACGGTGATTTGCTGCAGACCATTGCTGTGATTCCTTCTAGCAATTGATTAACCAAAAGATGCTTTTTGTCATATTTAGACACTCTTGTCTAATAGATAAGAAATTTGCCAGAGGGGGCTAACGGAGGAAATGCCTGAAAATGTGCATTTTTGCTATCAGAAGGCAGCCACTCACAGCCACTTCATCCGATCGACATTGTTTTAGTACCGAAGTGTAGCTGGCATTGAGAGCTACCCGAGGGTGTGTCTAGTTTTATGTGGGTCGCTTTGCGTGCTGAGATAGACTGGATTAAGCACACATGGTGCATTTAAGCCCTAATGTGGTGATTTCCATGGGAAAATGGCTCAAATCCTCATAAAACACCAACCACTCAGCCGTTTTCTTTCATTTTTGTTGCAATGATATTCGTTTCCAATAAGAATTCTACACCATAAAAATATTCCAGATTGGTGCAGTGGGTGAGTTGGTATGAACAATTTGTGGTAAAAAATGGCCTGCACGCCACAGCAAATCAAGCACACGCGCCAAAATTGGCAAGCTCCAAATTTTACATCTATGGACAGAGCAAGGATTCATATTTCATATTATCATATTAGGTATGTAAATTTTGGAGCTTGCCAGTCATGGCGCCCACTCAATTCACATTTAAAAAATACCCTTTTTTTAGGCTCAGTCAGCCCCCTCTGGAAATTTGCTGTATTGCAGTTAACAGTGGCATTTGGTTGTGATAAAGGGAGGGAAATAAAAACTATGCAGGTAGCAGTGAATATACACTCCCCTTGTTTTTAAAAGAAACCACTTTGGTGCCAATTACCAGACTCACCACAGAAAAGGAAAATCGAATGCATCGGATGCAAGAGGGTTGCAGGGTCAGCCAGCTTAACAGTATAATTAACAGAGTGCACATGGAGCTTAGGAGCAAGGTCCTTGGCCTTACTAATCAAATCCGCTTCTTTAAAGGCCAGGGAGTATGGAATGGAAGATGTCTGTTACGGATCTGATTGGATGCAAGGTTAAAACTTTCCATTAGTGCTGTGGCGTGTAGACCAGTGACTCCGAGCTGTAATTGGTGCCTGTTGCTCCTAGCAGGATGGTGTGGAGGTTTTGCGGTGTCTGAGTAGGTGAGTCACTAGCAGCTTATGTTGTTCTTGTGCATTTCTTTCTGCTTGCTTTTTGGGTAGGGGAAGTGTCTACACAGTACTTAATTTCGATTAGATGTATGTCGCGATTGTTTGGTTGTAATTTGGTTTCATTGCCAGGGGGTATGGATTGGCAGCGTCATCTGCTAGGTTATCACGGGCAAATCTTCTTGCATTATTGGCAGACTTAGTTTGTTGGGTATCGTTTTGGGCGTGGTTGCTGGGTCGGAGTAACTATGATTGCGTCTGGCTTGCTGAATTTCCGCCGCTGTTGTGCATTGAAATTGGAAGGTATAACCCAGGTTTGAATCATTTCTATCTGTGTCTCCTGTGAAGGGCGCATAATGCCTTGTTGTATCATTGTTCACGACTGCCTATGTCTGCTTGCGCTAGCAGGCACGCACCCTTTGTACCTCGTTGGGTCGCTATTAGAATCATTTGTGCAGCAGCGCTGTGCCTGTTAATAGTTATTTTATTTATAATGGGATGACTGCATGTAGTAGGTGCCATCTAGCTTCTGGCAGATGGGGCAGATTGGTGGGCCTTCTATATGGTTGCACTGAGCGGCACGTTTTTGGTTGTGTATCAAATCTGTGTAATATCAGACGAGTCTTTAATGGAGAGGAAGTTACAAGGGCCTTTTTTGTCTGCTGGTAAAGGAGCTTTACGGTACTCTGTACCATAGTGGCTTTCTTTTTAGTTATCAATATTGGGAGTGGTTTTCACTGCCTGCGGCAGTTTTCTTTTCTTTTTGATGCCGGTGAGGAGGCCCTGACCAAAGGGCGGAGTACTACATAGTGTGCCACCCACTCCCAAAAGGATGGTGTGGAGGCTCCTGGCAGCTGGAATATACAAAGATGTGCCCTACATTGTGTTCTACATCTGGTTCATGTGTCCTACATTGTGTTCAGCTGGTTCTGGGGACTAGGCTCCTCATATCTCATATCCCATAGTACTTGATTAAGATGGGTGGATGTTGCTCTAAAGTCTCTCAAGATCTCTAGCTCGTATGGAAATAGGTACTGCTGGTGGCCGCTGGTGCTGTGCAAAAATGCTTTCATTCTCCATCAATTGCCTCCTGCCACTCTGATTCAAAAAACCTTCCCATCCTTTAGTTCGTGGTTTCTGTTTTTAGTTGAGAGCGGAGCCTCAACTTCTGAAAAAGAGAGAAAAACAATGGGATCAGCAAGAGAGTTCCATGCTTGGATTGACGTATCAGACCAAGGAGCATCATGATGATCAGAATCATCTTTCTTAAGCATTTCATTAGTGATGTGCTCGAACAGCCATACTTGGCTTGAAAATACCTGCATCAAAAATACCACTAGCAGCTTCCATCTATGCAGCATTAAGACCCAGCTACCTCCAAGAATCTTTTGTTGCAGCATGCAGGTTGCTGATTTTATTCCTGAAATCACCAGTCACCATCTCATCGACCCTAGTTGTCCATTTCAATTGATGCGCTTTTGACGTGGAAGAGCTCTGTCGTGCAGCTTCTTAATTACACAATCACGCCTGCTGTTGTATACGATTTTCACCATGCCCAGAAAAGCGTTGGAAGTGAAAGATTTGGAGAATTCGAGTTTGCAATGTAAGCAGGAATTTAAATTTTGTGACGTTTGCTGATCAGAGGGACATGTGCACCTCACCGACGATCGCAAGGCTCTTAGTACAGCTATCCATACAGGCAGGGCCGCCAATAACGTCTCCCCTCACATTGCAGAAGCTGATTTATCTACCTGTCTGGATCCAAGCTTGTCTAAATGAACATGGCTGAAAGCTGATGTACAATTTACGTGCACATTTGATTAAGTTGGATTTGCTGTTTGCCACTCGGCAGCTATCACAAAATCCATGCCAAAGCACTGATCCTTCTCTCCCCACTCCCTCACAAATCTCTCCTCCAAAGCGCGCACGTCCTTTCGTAACCCAAGAGTCGTGCCCGGGTGTTTGCATTTGTTTAAATGGGTGTGTGCATCACGAAGCTGCCTCCATACCCACTGGGATCCATACATATTGGCAAATCCAGCCGATGTGTGTTTCATCCCAGCGTCTTGGAGCGTCTCACGGTACCAGTCAAGTGGAAACTCCTGCATGACATTGAACAAGCTTGCCAGAACATGTGCACGAGGAGTAAGAAGTCGACAGCAGTTGCACCACAAAATTAAGGGCCGCTACACGCCTCGTCCTTTTTGCCACAGAGCTCAGGATCCAACAATTTTAAGATTGGTTTTTACAGTTTTTTTGAAGTTGCAAGGATGGAAATAAATGCAAGGATGAGTGCAAGGATCCAGTCAGCCAGGTCTGGGGCACTTTCATGTGATTCTCACACTTACTTTTAGTTAAAATGCATGGAGGGGACTCAACAGGGTGAGCAAGGCGTTTGGGCAAGAAAATCTAAAATGAGACAATATGGAAACAAGCTTTGAGGTAGCTGGGTCTTAAGCTCGTACCTGCAGCTCTTAATTAATGGCAGTCCTGGACTATCTTGAGTCTAGTGTCTGAGAGCCTGCTAAGGCCTGTTACGCGATCTGGGGGAAAAGAGGGGTCCTGTTACTCCTACAAAAGATGGCTCACAATCAGGACCACTCAGGTGTGACATTCAATTATTAATGGAGCAGATAGTAACTCCATGGCGGTACCATGATACGCAATTAGTGGTTACTAAGAATGGTCTTGGACACGGTCTTGGACACTAGCCAGATATGTCCACCTGGCAAAAAACTATACAGCCGTGTATGGACGTTCTCCAGAAAGCATGATGGCAGCATCACGTAGTTCAGCAACAGAAACCTGTGCAACATGCAACATGTGTGAGTGGTGCGTGGGTAGCAACTTGGGCATTGGTCTACAGGCAGATTGGAGTGAAATGCAGCTGGTGTCAATTTGCCACCACGGATGGCAGAAAAGTATAGGCACGAAAGTATCAGCTCAAACAACACTTTTGATGGCTGGTAGGTAGGCATGTATATCACTAAATGGCGCGAGTGCATGCATCAAAAAGGATTGAGCGGACTTGACTCTCGTTACATGATACAAATAATCCTTTATTAAAACATGTAACAGAGCGTGAGGGTGGTATGTTTCTCTTATAAAATTGAAGAACACATTCATTTTAGACAAAAAAACAGCATTTTGCGCGCAATTACATCATCTTCCCAAAAAAAAGCACACATTTCACGTTTCATTTGTCCTTGGACCCAATCAGTCATACTCTCTGCCCTTGTAACAGCCATTAAAAAAAATCACACATTTCACGTTTCATCTGTCCTTGGACCCAATCAGTCATACTATCTGCCCTTGCAACAACCATAACAGTCATACTCTCTGCCCTTGTAACAGCCATTAAAAAAATCACACATTTCACGTTTCATCTGTCCTTGGACCCAATCAGTCATACTATCTGCCCTTGTATCAACCATGACAGTCATACTCTCTGCCCTTGTAATAGCCATAACAGGTCCCTTGGGTCATGCGCGCTGGAATGGCACAAACCCTAACCATGATGCACCCTACACAGACTGTGTGTCTGTAAACATACTCAACCTCCTCTTGTTTGACTTTTGTTATCTAGACAGGACTCACTGTCACCTGATCATCTGGGATGTGTTTTGGTAGGATGTCTTGGTGAGGAAATGGCTCCAAACCAATAATCCACAGAGTCCCTGTGTGTGTCAAACCAAGAGCAGCATACTTACAAGTACAGCAAATTAGATGCTTAACAAACCACCAACCCATAAAGTACTGCAAGCCGCAAGCTATGTTACGCACTCTCATTTTAAGCTGCAATTCTAAAACTTGCCCATTCCCAATAGCTAAACAGCAAGTGGAACAAGCATGCCTTTTCCTGTTGTTTAAAGCTGTTCTACTATTTCTGCTGCGTTCCTTGTTCCTTCTTATTTGCGGGGCATTATTCTAGACATTGTACCAATGCTTTTTAGTAAGCAAGCATTCCTGAGCATGGTATCTTCTTGGATTGTTGTGTATGAAGCTGCAGGTAGACAGAGATAGCTCAATCACACACCATTAGGAGTCAAGTGCTTTCTCAGCTCCTTGACGATGTTGGCTTGCTTGTAAGGCTCAAACCCATCAACAGCTGTAAAATGCAAGCAGTACCAACCTTTTAGCTTGCTACTGTTGGAAAGAAATGCAACGATAATGATATTAGAATTTGGCACAAATCAAAACATAGAAATATGGGCACATCAAAGACAACCCCGGAAATGCAGGTACTTGCATGCCTCCATATTGTAGAGCATACACAATGTATAACACATGCTATACAAATAAAGAGGTAGCTCACAAGCTGAGAAAATGCATGCGGGCCGTTATCTTCAGTTGCAACAGTTTCTTTAGTTTTTTACACACTAATGCAACTGGACCCCCCAAAAACGATTGATCGTGTCCTACCTCCTATCAAGTAGTCCAAGAGGATGTTGTCATACAGCTTGTTGCCTAGGAATGCGCCATCAGCCATCCATTGCTTGACGTGTATTATGCAGGGGATGTCTGAGCCTGTGCAAGCATGCACACTCAGGTGTGATTTTATTAAGCAAGGGTTTGCGCAGCAGCTCCTGCCGTGCACTGACACAGAGAATAGAAGAAACGAATTCATGGTAGTGGTAATGCAGCCAGCATGAAACAAGGCTGATTACAGCTACAGGGAAGAGCAGAAATAAGCATTAAGCATATTGTAAAACTACTCCCCGCATTAGGAAAGGAGCACATTTGCGTCAGATACCGGAGAACTCCTCCACCGCTGTAAACTGACATATCTGACAAAGCACATCCTCATAATGAGCTGTTAATGAGCAGGGAGTTGCTAGGCTGCAAATTGATATAACACGTTAGGTCTGTACTTAGGAACATTATAGCTCACTTCACCACTCCTTGTAGGTAGCATGTAACCATCAAGTTAGTCAACCTGCTTGCAAGCCCTCCCAAACATTACAGTTGCAAATGCTGACAAAATGCGTGATCTGTGACACATGAAAAACCTTGCCTGGATGAGGGTTGTGATGTAAAAGGCCGAGTACTTTGCATTAGGAAGACGCATCTGCTTGTCGACAGTATGTAAGGATTCTAATACATACCTCAGCAATGCCAAGATGCAAGGTCCTAGAAACGCATTGCACATCCACTCATGATCTAAGCCCGTTGCACCTGCCCAACACATTCATCTGATGATCCCGGTCACTACCGAACACTTCTCTTGTTCATTGCATGAAGCTGCGTCAGAATCATAAATTGATCAGCCATCAGAATCAGAAATTTGCAGCCATAATCCGCAGCTTCCGGCCCATGCACTCACCAATATGACTTTTGCGCTGGTAATATCTCAGCGCATCCCTTGCCATGGATTTACTAGCGGTCACAGCATCACACTGTGTTTTGCCTGGCAGCTTGGAAACCCAGCTGTACGAAATTGAGCCGGTCCTGCAGGGTAGCGTGTCCAACGCCGAGCATGGACCGGACGACAACTCTCTTGCATCATAATTTCAATCCACAAGAAGAAGTCCACAGCAAAGGGACTCAATTGCTGCTCTTGCACCCTACTTCTTGGGATTATTAAAGAAAAGGAGGAGAAATGGCCATGCATGCAGTGCAGTGCAGAGTAATGCAGTGCTCGTGCTAATGTAGTTGCTCAGCTGTATGCAGGTGCGTGATTGTCAAGGTGAAGGGTTTGTTTAATTGTACATTATTAACTGGCTGCCTTTATGCTAGCAGCATGATTAAATTGTGGAAAGGCCAGCACTGTCATTGCACATGAGATGGTAATTGCACGAGAGGTGCGCAAGCTGTCAATGAGTTGCAAGACCTGAAAATGTGACAATTGTAATTTGTGCTCACCCTGCATCTAAGACAGAGCCCCACGGGCCTTGGCCGTGTTGCGCCTCAATATAGCTGAAAATAGGATCAGGTTGATCTTGCCTGCAAGGAGCAGTGTGCGCGGACAAGCTTGCTCCTGGCTGTCTTTGCCAGTTGCACCAAAAAGGCAGGGCAGGCGTGCAGACGAAAAACACGTTACTTGCTTGCGATGACACCGGTGGCACGAGACCCCAACCCAATTTATGTCTTTGGTCAATGACGTCTGCTCGGCCGAACGCTTGCAGGCATCAAAGCAGACGCCTGTGTGTGTGAGAATGAGCACAGAAAGCGTGCCTCATTATTATTAGTGTTTGTAATGTCGAGTTACAATTATGTGCGCTCGTCATGCACGAGGCCAATAAGCGCTTACGCTTGCTTATCGCGTATTACTGGGTTGTGTAGCAGGTCAATGCCTGGCAAACCACCGCCAAGGAAGGCAGAACCTTGACGGAGAAATTGCCATATTTTTGCTGGTGGTAGTTTGCCGTTGTTTCATTGCCCTTATTAATGTGTCGCCATATCCATCATTAGCATCAGGACTGCATGAATGTAAATTCATCACCTCCGGCCAGGCAGATTGTTGGGTGGTAAAGTATAATGATAGCCTACCAGCATGCATGGTCGCTCCCGTGCAACCGAAAGCGTCGTTTTCCCGAAGGTCAGCCCGGGAACTAACCAACAGAAAGATTACAAACAACGGTAGCGAATGAAGCATTGCTCGCCATATATATTTCATTCACTCGATGCGCTTGATTGGGTCAACCGTGCCGGACAATGTACGTTTGTGTACCAACAATGTTCGTTTGTGTACTGGAATTTATTGTACCTTCAAATTGAACATTCAATTGTAAGCAAATTCATATTATTAATTTAAATGATAATGGTGCGCTCACCCATGCGTCTCTTGGCGCTACCCACCCTCGTCATGGCCGCGATGATGATGAGCACCGTGGAGAGCAAGGTGCACTGCTTCGGTAGGTGATGTAAAACGCGCGCCTAAAAGGCGTAGCCCCCGTTCCGACTTACCGGGGACGCGCTTGTATGCAATAATATTTATTAATCGCAAAATTATGAATATTTTGCTCGAGCATCGATGCAATCGCGAGGAGACCCCTGCTGATGCGGCCCTTCCACCGCTTTGTCTCTCTCTCATACTATGCATGCAGTGACCGCTGAAGAAGCTCTCACAGCAGACCATGCCCACGGCCTCGGAGGTTTGGACGACAGCGATCTATCAGTTGGATTTTACGGAGCATTTCAGCAACCAGACCTGGAACGGGTGCGTTGAGTGCTGTGCTGAACAGCCATGCAGTAGCTGAAGGTATACTTGGTCTGTGTGCTTGGTCTGATCGAGGTAACCTTGGCGCTCGTCAAAAACAATCTCCTGCTCAACTGATCTCCTGCGTGCGTGATTGTTCCTCGTACTTGTTGCTTTTGAACAATGCGCTTCCAATGATGTTTTGCAATGTTATTGTAGTCTCTCACCTGAGAGCACCACAGAGTGGGGAGTCAGTTGGCGGGGGAACCAACTATCTACAGGGTTCATCAATGATAAAAAGGCACGGATGTATAACCAACACAGACAGTTGTTACTGCAATTCAAACGTTTCCCAACGGGGTGATGGTGCAAGACCATGTAGCTTTATGGTTTAATTGCAGGGAGACGAGAGAATATGATGCTGTGGATCCAATGTACGCGCAATGTGCGACCTTCAAGGTCAAGGAGTTGGTGAGTAGGAGCTGGTGTGACTGCTGGAAGTTGAAAATGTTTTGTGAATGAAACTTAAGTAATAACTTGAGGCAGCTGCTTGAGGTGAGGGTTTCCATATACATTGCCTCTCGTGTGAGGGATGCTCCAGTTGAGCCTTGCATTAATGCCTTTCTATCCTTTTTTCATTTGCAGAGGACCTGCCTAACATGGCACGCAGAAAATGATTACATCTGCATTGAGCAAGGAGACGTGGTTGATGCTGACATCGGGACGTTGAGCGGTAGGTTGTTGCTCATTGCCACAAATGGGTTTTAATAATCTGACCCTACTTTCTGCGTTCCAATTGTGAGGGATTTAGCTTGCATTGCCATCAGTCCTTGAAAACGGTCAATAATCCTGACAGAAAATTTGGTTGAGCGACCGTACCTAGGCTCAAATAAAACATTGGTTTTGTGTGCCCAGTAAGCACGCTTTGGCCTTGTGTGCAGGGCACGTGCACATGGGATTTGAGGAAGCGCCAGCCAACAAAACTGAGGCCTTGCGCACGGCAGAGGAATGGATCAACCGCAGGATGCTTAAGTTTGGCAGGTAACTCAACATTTATAGGGTTGGCCCTAACTGTACACCATGTATGACATATATTTGGTGATCTCCCTGCCAATAGTACCGTATATACACCGTATACATATTATTCTGGCCAACCGTTAACATTCATCAAGCTAATGCAGCTAATGGTAATGAAGCTGGGAAACTTTACCAAAGCGGTTACAGGTCAATAATGCAGACTACCCTGCTTTTGCTATGCACAACGCACACCCACCTGCCTAGACTGAATCCTTTTGCTGTTGTTTTTATCAGGGGTCAAAACATTGCTGACATGACTGTTGGGACGATTGCTGAGGACGACATTTTACAAGAGTGAGTGGACAAAGGAAAAGGAAAAGGCGAGCACCGTTGTCAGTGTTAATGATGAGCCAGCTATCAACATGGCCAAAGTTATGTCTGCCTGACAATTGTATGGGACAGCAGCTGATTTGTCAGCGCTGCTGTTTTATATGCTAGGCATCTATCTATATATGTATATATGCTAGGCATCACAAAATATTCGCTCATTACATCTATAAGTGAAACGCACTTGCTGCCCTGAATAAAGTAAGCACCTGCATTTGTCAAGTTGTTAAGAATGCTGCTCATGTTAAATATCACCCACCCATGATTGACAATTCACATGTAAAACAGGCAGAAACGCATGTGCAATGTCTGTGCAGGTGTGCCGAAGACCTTTGCAATGATGCCGGCAAGCCAGAGGAGGAGGTACAGCTGGTGCTTGATGGACCCAGCTGCTTTGGTACATAACCTTTACTCCATTTTCAGAGTGACTGAGGTTGAAATTGAGGTGCCACAAGCAAGGGTGTGCAGAGGCAGTGTAGAGGCAGGCTTGCGTGCTTTTGGTGCTGCCATGCCAGACTGCAAGGCCAGAGAGCTGATTTTGATATCATAGCTCATTTATGAGCTTGCTGAGTGCTGTTTGTATTTCCACTTGCTGAGAATGTGTGCGTAGCAGCCACAAAATCTGGTCTTTGATGGTGCCACAGTCTTAACTTGCATCTCAATCCCTTTTCTTCAACTGTTCCTAGGTTTTTCAGGTTGGTTCAATTCAAATGCTTGGTCTTGGCAACATTCCATATCCCATCACCCCCCTGGCATTTGCAGCTCTGTACACCAATAGAGGCTCATCTGCCTTACTTCCAGACATTCCCTTTGCTGCTGACCTGTGCAGTGACGCAGGTTGGTCATGGATTGACACATGACCACAGCCATGGCAAGGATGTCGAAGAAGATACAGTGCAGTTCTACCCAGCGCAGATGAGGCCGTACAAAGCTTGCGTGTCTGTGACCATTCAACATCTGGTAAGCATCAAACTTAGTAAGTACCATGCACTCAGCGTACATACATTGACGCAAACCATTTTTATCTGAGCTGTTATCCCTCAAGTTTGGTCCACAGCATCACATGTCCTCTTTCTAGCATCGTGGCATTGTGGCACTCCTGGACCGCCTATCTGCCTGATCCACTGAGCAGGACGTTCAAGGCTTTTTCAGAAGCTTTAACACTTCACAACCTTAAATATAAGTCCGTTCTTGATGCCAATAACATGCTGTTTGCAATGTGTTGCGCTTACACAGGATGACTGCTCAAAGTGGGGTACAGGAAACGAGGCCCACGTGTGCAAGAAGCTTGCTCACAGTGAAGAAGAGGACCATGATGATGATCATGGGAAGCATGATCACGAGCACAAAAGGCGCCTGAGAGAGGACGATCATGACCACGAAGATGTTATGGTTTCTGGTAAGTCAGCTTGTGTGCAAAACATTTTCATAAGTACGCAGTTGCCAGAAATCATCGTAATAAGAAGCCATATTTTCTTAAAGAGATCCAGGCCTCTTTGCGATCTCTTCCCCTGTGTGAAAGTGACCTCACGCACGCATTCAACCGTCCATGCAACAGGGTACATCCACGTAGGCTTCCACCATTCACCACCAAAGGAGGCTGACATGGAAAAGCTGGAGGCGTGGATCAACCGGGAATTCATGCAGCGAGCAGATGTTGGTGTTATGCATAAGACTGTCCATCTTGAGCTGAAAGCCTTTGAGTAAGTACTATCACCATGGCATCACAGATTTCAAACACCGTTAGATGCATGGGCTGCAGCGTTTTTCCATGCACAAGCTCTCTTAGGGTTAGCTAACCCTAACCCTAAGAAGTGTACATGATGATTTGTGATGGCTGTGTACAACTGTGCTGTACAGGGAGGGCACCTGCACCTCAGACAAGACAACAGCCTGCAACAATGCAAAGAAGGACGACAATTTCATGATCATCATCGGTGCAATCAAGATCGCAGCAGAGGTGATCTCAAATGAAGTTATGTCAATGATTTGTTGTTGAACATTTCTTGCTCACCAAATGTATCAGTCCCAATGCAATGCCCTTGCAGCAGTTGCTGATATTTGGATGCCTGCTCTTGTGTCATTGACGTTGTAGAAAGCGATGACAGACAACAGCCGTGACGTGGACCTCATGATTGCTGTGGACGATGACGACACAATGGAAGGCCTGAGTAAGTAGCAGACTGTCACCCTTTCTCTCTCTCTCTCTCTCTCTCTCTCTCTCTTTTTCTCTCTCTCTCTCTCTCCCCTCTCTCTCTCTCTCTCTCTCTCTCTCTCTCTCTCTCCTCTCTCTCTCTCTCCCTCTCTCTCTCTTTCTCTCTCTCTCTCTCTCTCTC
>Ga0307942_1001490_pt1 | contig 18685 bp, 18 predicted proteins | sample OrgLakmetagen175_FD_201846 | JGI IMG/M metagenome (GOLD analysis project Ga0307942, IMG submission 201846) | Saline water microbial communities from Organic Lake, Antarctica - #175 | ecosystem: Environmental > Aquatic > Non-marine Saline and Alkaline > Saline | place: Antarctica: Organic Lake... | reverse complement strand
GGAGGGGGAGAGGGAGAGGGAGTGGGAGAGGGAGGGAGGGAGGGTGGATGTGTGTGTGTATGTTTCGTGCGTGCGTGTGTGTATATGCCAGCGTCTTAAAACCGATTTCCTCCTGTGCAATGCCACATTAAATTTAATACAAAAGCTGGTGGGGAGTCTGCTGTGGAGCCATTCATGAGTATGCATGAAAATTTAACCACTTACTTCGTTACCCGTTAATTTTGTTGGTGCAGGTCGATTTAGGGAACAGCCGCATCCTGCCTCTCATCCGTTTCCGTGGCAAGGTGATTGGTGGGAGTGTGCTTGTGTGTGTGTGTGTGCTTGTGTGTGTGTGTGTTTGTGTGTGTGTGTGCTTGTGCGCTCTTGGGTTTGTCTATCATTTTGTATGCACACCTGTGAGATATGGGAAGGGCCTGCATTTTCGAATCATCAAAATAGCGCTCGTGAGATTATTTATAATTTTGCGCACCAATGATATTTTAAAGGGCTTGCATTCCTGCATCGTCAAAACAGGCGCTCATGAGTTTGTCTGTGATTTTGTATGCACAGTGATAACAAAAGAGCCTGCAATTCTTTTACACCAAAAAAGTCCTGCATTTATCTTCTCCCCAAGAAAGGTCTGTGTTTATGTATCACCAAGAAAGGCCTGCATTTTTCTTTTCCCCAAGAAAGGTCTGTGATTATCTATCACCAAGAAAGGCCTGTGTGGCTGCATCTAGTGATCATTGCTTAAATTGTGCGGATACGTCTCTTGAATGCTCACCATGTGGTCTTGTCCTCTCGCTTCATCATCATCAGGGCAGGACCTACATGCTCAGTGTTGGCCAGAATCATGTACACACACTGTATATGACCATACATACGAAAGTTTCCCTGCCTAAAATTCCGTACAGTATACATCGTGAATATGTACATATCGTAGGTTCACAAACTCTTCGTGACACCAAATTTTAAAGTTGGATTTGGTTTTTAGTTCGGTTCTGAGGGTCTTGTCGGGAATTAATTTGTGGATTCGAGAGCCCCCAACTGCAGGCTGCTGCTGCCTGTGTAGTGCTGCTGCAGCAGCTGCTGTGCAGACTGACCATTGGCTGCATGGGGAGAAGCTGTGAGTGCTTGCATGTGTCAATCAGAGAAGCAACCTTTGCTTACCCACTTGCCAGCAACACTCACTCTCGATAAATGCCCCAGAAGAAGAGCCTGAAGGGGCTGTGAGAGGAGGAGGCTTGTTCTTGGAACTGCACAGGCGCGCCACGGGCCTCTTCACAGCCGCGCCCCTTGCTTTTGCCTTTGCCTCTGCCAGCTCCCTGAGCTGCATCTCCCTCTGCAACTTTTCATGGTCTCCCTGCTGAGCAGCCAGCCTCAGCTGGGGACAGGGGCTTCAAGACAGGGTCAGGGTTCACACCGGCACGCTTGAAGTTTTTTTTTTTAAATTACCCTCGTTAAGAACATTTAATTTTAAAGTTCAAATCCAGCTCGGAGAGGGCTCCTCTGAGAATTATTAACAATTTCTGTTTTTCCGCGTACTAACTATTAATATGCCAAGTGATCGTGAACTTACGGTATATATATGGGGCTCTGGCCAATTCTACAGATTTACTCCATGCGTTATCTTTTCTTTATTTTGTTAAATTAATTGGACTGACTGGATCACAACGACTGACCTTTTGCGCTCTTCTGTACTGCATAGGTGCTCTTTTGAACTGCATAGGTGCTCTTTTGTACTGCTTAGGTGCGCCATAGGTGCGATCTTTTGTTCTGCATAGGTACTCCATAGATGCGCTCTTTTGTACTGCATAGGTGCGCCCGATCATCATCAGCGGAACCCGCAAGTATATTGACCAGGTGCTGAGGTCGGCTGACCCTTACCAGAGTGGGATGAGAGAACGAGGGGTGTCAGGTGTGCCTTTTTACATGTGTGTGTGTGCTTTTGTTTATGTTCAGGTGGATGGAGGAGTCAGGACTGTACTCAGCATTTGTTTGTGCTTGTGTGTATGTGCGTGTGTGCATGTGTTTGTACGCATGTGTGTGTGTCAGTTTGTGCGTTTTGTGTGCAGGTGCAGGTGCGTGTGTGTGTGTACGTGCGTACGTGAGAGTGTATGCATGCGTGCTCATGTGTGTGTGTGTGTATGTGTGTGTGTGTGTGTGTGTGTGGCCGTGGAGACGGGGGTCATAGAGGAGAGATAGTTAAATTTGGTGGTCACTGGTAAGAGAGGCGGATGTCAGGTGTGTCTTGGAGATTGTGCACACGCAATTTTTACTTAGTTTTAAGCAAGGCGTGTTAGTAAGTTACTTTGAGTTGTCCCAATTTGCAGGAGTGCCTGTTGCAAGATCTTCCTTTGCACCTCTGCTGTGTTGTTGCCTGTGGTCCTAGATGACGTGGAAGCCGCCAGGTGGCTTATTGTTTATGCATGTGTTCATAGCATAGTTACCGATGCGTTTCCCTTCGTACATCTACAGTGGTGCCGGTGATCCTAGATGATGTGGAGGCCTCCAGGTGGCTGATCGTTTATGCAGTGATGTGTTCATAACACACTGTACCGATGCACTTCCCTTTGCACCTCTGCTGTGTTGTTTCCTGTGGTCCTAGATGATGTGGAGGCCGCCAGGTGGCTATTCGTTGATGCAGTGATCTATTTAATACACACTGTACCGATGCATTTCTTTTTGTACCTCTGCAGTGGTGCCGGTGGTCCTAGATGAAGTGGAGGCCGCCAGGCGGTTAGGGGTGGGCACTGGAGAGATCGACCCTGCAGAGAAGATCAGGAGGTTGAAGATGGAGATGCGAGGGGAGAAGCCTGACACGTGAGTGGTGGACGAGGCGTTTGTGCTACGACTTAGCGAGTGTGTGTTGTGATGTTGTGTCGTGTTGTTCTATGTCCATTTGTGTGTGTCAGATTGTGAGTGTATGCGTAGAGTATGAAACAGTGTGGGTGGATGTGCATGCAAGTGTCACTGCGTGCCAAGTTTGTGATGTGCACATGAGCACATGAGGCCTAATATGAGGCCTAACATCTCATGAGGCCTACTGGTGATGGACACATGAGGCCTTATGGACCTAATTGTGTGCCAAGCTTGTGATGTACATGAGGTGTCTACTGTGGTGTTAGCACAGTACTGGCCCTGACTCAGTGGCGCAATAGCAAAAGGACAAACTTGGACACATAAGGGCCTGGCATGGTTGGACCTGCCTCCTGCGTATCCAATCCTAAACCCTAAACATATGATATATAACGCCCTATCAATTGGGAAGTGGTTTGCCCTGCCCGCGTAGTTTTTTCTTTTCCTGTTTTCCCCTCTTCAACATATGACCACGTAACAATGAGTGCTTTTGTACAAATCATTGCACATCTGTAGGGTTGGCCAGAACCATATATATACTGTGTATATACGGTATTTTCGGCAAATTTAGACACATAAGGGCCTGGCATGGTTGGACCTGCCTCCTGCGTATCCAATCCTAAATTGTTCTTTGGACCTGCTAAATTGTTAGGTTCTTTGGACCTGCTAAATTGTTGTTCTTTGGACCTGCTAAATTGTTCTTTGGACCTGCCTCCTGCGTATCCAATCCTAAATTGTTCTTGCAAAGTTGCACACAGACCTAAAGTCCGTGCTTTGATTTGTTTTGCAACTTCCTCGCATGCATGTGAGTTCACCTGAACGTTTTTTTTTGGCTGCACGTGCATGCAGCTCCAAGGGGTTTGGCTCAGCAGCCAGCAAAGAGAAGAAAATTGAGGAGGAGAAGGTGCGGAGGTTAACCTCTATTAAAGCAAATTAATCATTGACCCCTTTTCTTGTAATGTTGTTGATTTCCCCTCCATAGACAGTACATATTTGTATAGAATGTGGTTTGATGTTGCAGACCATCGCAGGCCATTGCTTTCAACTTCTTAACAAAGTTTCTGTGCTTGCACACTCTTGATCCTGTCAGGGCAGGCTGACTGTGTTATATTTCCTTCGTTAGCCTAGGCGGCAGGATATCCTCATTTGCTTTGTCAAAACATGTCTTGCTTTTTCGCGCGGAGTGATACTGTCAGATCAAGCTGGCGCAGGCTTTCCTTCTGTGGCCTAGGTTGCAGATGTTGTATAGTGTGTCTGTTTCCTTAATTCCTTATTATCCTGTCAGGGCAGGCTGACGTTTCCTTTCCTCCAGTGACGCACAACCAGAGCCTGTCACAGACAGATGCATGTAGCAAAAAAATACGCAGGCTGACGTATCCTGTCTTCCAGTGACGCACAACCAGAGCGTGTCACAGACAGATGCATGTAGCAATCAGAATACGCAGGCTGACGTATCCTGTCTTCCAGTGACGCACAACCTGAGTGTGTCACAGACAGATGCATGTAGCCAAAAAAACGCAGGCTGACGTATCCTGTCTTCCAGTGACGCACAACCAGAGCGTGTCACAGACAGATGCATGTAGCCAAAAAAACGCAGGCTGACGTACCCTATCTTCCAGTGACTCACAACCTGAGCGTGTCACAGACAGATGCATGTAGCCAAAATATGCGCAGGCTGACGTATCCTGTCTTCCAGCGACTCACAACCAGAGCCTGTCACAGACAGATGCATGTAGCCAAAAAAAACGCAGGCTGACGTTTCCTTTCCTCCAGTGACTCACAACCAGAGCCTGTCACAGACAGATGCATGTAGCAATCAAAATACGCAGACAGTGAAACCACGTGCCATGCCGACCAAGGAAAAAAGGCGCTTCTCAGGTACAAGGACACACACACCCTCACACTTGACTGCTTTCTTCCCTTTCTTGCAGGCCGAGTCTGTTGGTGTAGCAGAGGAAGACAAAAAATGGAAGCTGGCACCTTTTCAAGTAACAGAGTGGAAGGTACGATTAACCCCCCCCCTGTTTGACAGTGGAGTATTTCGCGTACCACAAGCGGTGCAGGTCTGCCCACATCGTTGGATGATCAGCCTGGAGCTGACCTGTTTCACCTCCTGCATTGCACATTGCTAGTGATCAGGAATTGCAGCACACCCTCCCTGCATGCAGCTAACTATTCCTGCTTCTTTGGCCCATTGTACTGCCTACCCAGACAAGAAGCAGAAAATTATAATCTCGCACGAGTACGCTCCTCATTGCTGCCATTTTGGGGCATAGCAACACACACACATACACACACACACTCACACACACACACACTCTCTCACACACACACACACACACACACACACACACACACACACACACACACACACACACACACACACACACACACACACACACACACACACACACACACACACTCTCTCTCACACACACACACACACACACACACACACACACACACACACACACACACACACACACACACACACACACACACACACACACACACACACACACACAATGTGTTCACAGGACTGGGTGGATGCCCAACGCAAGTTCGCAAAGCTGCCCGTCAATGCTGCAGAGGCAGGCATGTATGTGCAGGTGAGTTTGAGCCACAGTGCCTGGTGCTGTTGTAGTCATACCAAATGCGATCACCTTTCACGACGTTTCTGCGATCAGTGCTGCAGCAAGCTTTTATTGACGTTTCTGCAATGTTTAATTCAGCAATTATTGCTGGTGAAACAATGTTGTGCTCACAGTGTTGTGGAACGTTTACTGCTATATTCCTCAAAGAACTCTTCTGCTATTTATCTAAGCAATGCACATTGTCACAAGTCTGTTTACTACTGTAAATAAAATCGATGTGTATAAGCGAAAACTAGAGGCATACATGCCTCTCAGTGTTGAGGGCGCGCTTAATGTTTTCACCTACTTTCCCCCAATTTTAAAACTAGCACACAATTGCTTTTCCTTACAAGCCATGACCATTGCAACAAACCTTGCAGATTCAATTGGATGGCACGGTGCGCTCCAGTGGCTTAGGCATCCCACCATGGGGGAAGTTTATGGACGACTTGCCGACGCTAGACTCGATCAGGACCACATTTACGGATGGAATTGGCCCCAGCATATAGGCTTATGCTGCCCAAATCATGTGCTTTCTAGTTTATAAAAGCATGAGCGCAATCCCGTATTGTAAGAGTTCTCGTTTTAGCAGAGGGGTGAGGGTTGTATTCTTTTCAATGTCCTCAGAAGTGGGAAAAAAAGAAAAGGAATTTATTTCAACGCAGGCCAGTGGAAACCACTGCCTCCCAACATTAATTAAGGAAAAGGAGGAGCTACTTCGGTACTTTATGCCCATACTTCAAATGCCTGATGATTCTGCTTGAAGTAGAAACGTCACAACTGTGTGCTCTCTCCTGGAACTGGTTCCCTGCTTACCCCAGCTAGTCTTGCGCGTTAAAATGCTGTATGCAATGCATGAGCTACGCGTTTGCCCTGTTCCGGTGCTCACTGCATTCCTAAGGTCCTGTGTGTTGACCTGTCGCGTGTGCCCACTGTCATGCATGCAATGTATGAGCAAAGCACACAAGCAGGATGGCGGTACGCTTAAAACCTGCCCAAAGCCAAGCTTCATTTGTCGACTTAAATATGATTTACACATTTGAAACCTTTACGTCGACTCTGAGGGGGGGGTGTAGAGGACCCTGAGCCGTTTTGTTAGGCACCCTTGTTGGGTGATTAAAGGGGGGGTCTGGGTCCTAGTCACAGAAATGCATGGAAAGCCCCAAAGTAGGCCGCGCGCAAGGGTGTGTTCAGGCAAATTACCAGCAATTGATTCTGGACTTGCAGCTCACGTATTGCATTATACTCAAGTATCTGAATGAAGTAAAGAAATGCTTTGGCAAAGGGTTTGGCCGGATTTGTGCACTATATATAAATATGTATGTATGACTTGATGGAAGTTATATAATCCCCCAATACTACCCAGTGGTTCCTTAATGCATGCTGAACTTTAACAGGAAAGACTTGTACTTCCATTTAGCGCTGTAGCTGCACCTCTCGGTGCCAATACGCGTCCCTTGAATGTATACAACAGCTTAAAACATAGCATTCCCAAGCGTAGCAGATGCTCCAATCAAATTCGTGCTGCGGAGGTTTAATCAAGTCAAGGGAGGACGCAGGGGGCACAGTCTCTTCCTGTATGGATAAAAGAGCATCGTTAGTAAATTTCTGAACCCGTAGCAAGCTTCGTACACTGAGATATAAATCAATCCAACCAAAAGAAAAACCATACCACTATGTCGTATCAAGATGTGTTGGTTTGGAACCCAAACTTTGGATGCAGAGGCATACAAGCCAAAGTGCTTGCAACATCCATCCTGCATCCTGTGTAAACAAGTGTTCTGTAATGAAATCCCGTCAGAACCCAGTTTTAGGCCCAACTGTCCGAACATTTGATCATTTCCTCGCAGCTTCTTATACAAATTTTACACATTGTGATTTTGCAGCGTGGGTGCCTCAACATTGCGCATTTTACTTTTAAAGGAAGGAATACCCAGCCACATGGAAGAGGAGACCCCAAATTGCCTACTGCTAACATTGTTGCTGAGAAATTGAGCACACAGGGTAAAAATGACAGAAATTGAGCACACAGGAATGGACTTTTTGCCGCAACCCCAAAAAACACCCTGCATCTCTAAGTTTAAGCATGCTGATAGAAAGGCAGGGGAAGCTCAAATCTTGCTGCCATCAGTATTTTACACTGCAGTGTGTAAGAAAAAGAGGAAACGTATGTCTGCTGTTGGTGTAACGCAGCCTGTATGAGCTGGCAATGAGCATGATGTTATATCGCTTTTGCGTATGAGCATCAGGCATTCCAGCAGAAAAGAAACAAAAACGCAGGTAGTGCAAACACTACCACCAGGGATTAAAATTGATGTTGTTTGTGTACTGCACCACCTAACGGATGCAGGGCCACACAACATCCCACCTGGATAATGTACATAAAAATGGCTTTTAAATGAGGATCAGGTGGTTGGGAGGCAAAGGTCTGCGCACCACCTTCAGGATTATTGCTCAAATACTTTTTGGGGTTGTTCAATGTCTCGTCTCATCTGTATGATTTTTGATGCGGATCTGATTGCATGTGAGCTTAGTTCTTCATGAGTGCTTTGGCATGTCGACTTGTTACTCCAAGGCTCTGGAGTTCCTTGTGTGGCTGCTGTAGATGGTGCCTGTTGCTCCTATTAGGAGGATGGTGTGGAGGGTTTTGCGGTGTCCGAATAAGCAAGGCATCAGCAACTTACGTTGTTCCTGCGCGTTTTTTGCTTGTTGAGTAGGATTAGTGTCTGTTCAGTACTTGATTTTATCTGTAGGGTGTGATTTGTTTAATTGACTTACTGTCACTGCCGAAGCATCGCAGTGTTCAATTTATTGATCTAAATTGTGCAGCCCACTGATTGAACTTTACAGCCCTACTATTTTACATGTCCTTTAGTTTTTAGGAACTTACCTGGTCCACTGTACAGAAAGACTTGCTAAACAATTTGAGCTAACCAGAGTACTCTTTCTTTGTCAGCCAGCGACGGCACGCCAATTTTGAATTTGGATACTGCTGCCCTTCTTTGAATTCTAAGCACCAGGCTACCCCTTCTTCGCGATAGCATTTGTCACACTGTGTCTCCGAAAACCGTTTTCAAGGCTTTCTGCAGGCCCAAAGGGCGGACGAACCTTTGATCTGCTGATCTTAGCCTTTTTTTGGCATAGAGAATTCTCTCAGGGTCAGGGCACAAACTTCTTATTTCATTACCTCAAGCTCAGTTCTTGCATGGGCACAACACACTGAGATGTGCGGGGCCAGTGCTGAAGGCCTGTGAAGGGCTGAGCACAGCACAGCCCTGTCTGGCTTTCCGGACCTGATAGCCACAGCCACTACCACGGCTAAACAGTGAGCTAAACAGCAGTAATGCAGGACACCAAGGACATTCTGGGCGTGAGGGGGGCAGCCCCGGCAGGGGGAACAGACGGACCGCCCGCTGTCAAGGCCAAGCCCCAGAAGCAGAAACGCCCCGAGGGCATGAGCCGCGAGGCGTTCGCGCTGCTGGGTGACTCGCACCCCATCATGTCTGCGCAAGAGCTGATGCCCAAGAAGAAGAAGGACATCAAGGCAAAGCCCAAGCCCAGCACTAAGGGCATCGTGACCTGGCGCTACCTGCCATTCAAGAGCTCTGCCCGCTCTGATGGCCTGGAGCTGCAGCGCTGGACCAAGAGCTACAAGGATGCAGCAGGCAGGTTCAAGGAGCCGGATGACTCAGACTACTACTTTGCCAAGTTCAACAAAAAGGTACGCGTGCCTTTCTCTCTTTGTTTATGCAACATGAACTGTTCTGGCCTGTGTCAAAATGTGTCTCTTTTTTTGTGCGCATGTCTGAGTTTGGATGTCCATGTGTATGTGCATGTATGCGCGCGCGCGCGTGCGCGCGCGCGTGTGTGTGTGTGTGTGTGTGTGTGTGTGTGTGTGTGTGTGTGTGTGTGTGTGCATGTACGCGTGTGTGTGTGCGTGCGTGTATGTGCAAGTCTGTGTGTGCGTGTGTGTGCGTGTGTGTGTGTGTGTGTGCATTTTTGTGTGTTTGTGCATGCATGTCCTTCCCTTCTTGCATTATGAAGTGTTTGATTACAATTGTTGCATGTGCATGTGTGTGTGTTTGTTTATGCATGTGTGTGTGTACACGTGCGTACGTGTTTGTGACTGTGCATGTAGGTATGGGGTTGCGTGCTTGCGTGCCTGCGCATATGTCTGTTTCGTGTCTTTGCATGCTCAAGTGCAATTGCTCTTCACCTGTACCACACATATCTTTTGGGTTGCCGTCTGTGTTTCTGGAGCTAATGGTGTCAAATGTGTTCTACCTCTAGAAGCAAACGTGTTTGCAGAGACTAAATTGCACGCTGTAGACTGGAGGCCCAAAAACCACTAACATGGCTTTTCCATTCTAGCTCGAGCACATCATCTTAGCGTTCAGTTTTTGACTAGCAAGCAAACCCCTACATACACATATTTACATATTTAGGGTTGGCCAGAGCAATGCACACGCGTGTATGCTGTAATTGTTTTGGCAAAGGAATTTTTGCAGCTGTTCAGTAGTACGCAGCGTGCAGATGTGAGTCAGGCCAACTCTCATCATAACATTATGCCACGTCAAGATCCCTCATACATGCCCCGGAGTGTCAGACTGTCAGACTGCATGCATCTGTCCCTGTTTTCACAAACCCATCATCAAATCCTCACAGGTGTCCGTCTGGAAGTACGACGATGAGGAGTACGAGACCTTGATCCGTCCTGTTAGTGGGGACTGGTCACGAGAGGAGACGGACTACCTGCTAGACATGTGCGAGCGCTTTGACCTGCGCTTTGTGGTGATCGCAGACAAGTACGAGGTGAGGCGTAGGTGTGCTTGCATGGAACTCCTGAGTTCAGTGTATAACACATGAACTCCAGTTCTTGTAGCGCAGCGGAAGTGATATGCTACTTGATCACTTTTGCTTCTTATCTGTGTTTGTTCTTTCTCCCTCTCATTATTTTATATCTCCTTGGTCCTCACGACTTGCTCTTAAGCTTGTTTTTCTTTTTCTTTGTTTGTTACCATGTTCCTCTTAGAGCAAGATGTGAGGAACTTTGAGCAGTTGTGCTGTTAACATTGGTAATAAATCCCCCGCCTACGGCATCTCAAGATGCAAACGAGAGAACTGTAGGGTGCACGTCATGTGCGTGCTTTGACGAGGGCTTTGGTGCTTTCTGGCAAGCACAAAATGAGAGGCGTGCACAATACAAATACGCTCATTCTTGCACATAATGGCAGAGTGATAGGGGCATGGTGTTTGCGAGGTAAGAATGCATTGAGGGGACACCACCAGTGGTTGCAACAAAAGTAGTAAAGTAAATTCGACTAGCTGACTGTTTCTTAATTCCAGTTTTCTTGGCAACAATGTCGTGACCGTACATGGTATCCTAAACACCACATTTGTAGGGTTGGCCAGAACCATATAAATAATAAATACGGTGTACATACTGTAAATTGCAGGAAAATCACCAAATGTACTGTCATATACGTTGTATATATGTAGGGTTGGCCAGAACCGTATATACACACCGTAAATGACCGTATGTATGGTGATATCCCTGCCAAAAATACCGTATATACCTATAAATGTATGGTTCTGGCCAACCCTATATATATGCGGTTCTGGCCAACTCTACACATTTGCGTTGCCCTTCTTGAATCGCAACTCGTGAACTCGTTTCAGCATCCCAAATCTCCCAACCGTGCCCCCAGCCTCCACCCTGCACTTTTGTGAAATCCACAGACATGGGCACACGTATCTAAATTGACAGCTGCACGTACCTTGCGTGGCAGCTGCACACTGCTCCCTACTTGTGCTCTGCTCTGCCCTCTGTGCCCTCAGCTCAGAGTGTGCCCCTGCCTCCACCCTGATGGCAGTAGGCCTGCAGACAAAGCGTGTGCAAGCAATCTCATACTTCCTTCCGTGACTGCTGCGTGCGGTTTTTACTTGTGCTCTGCTCTGCTCTCCATGCCATCAGCTCAGAGTGCGCCCTTGCTTGCAATGAGACCTTTAGACACAAAGTGTATGCAAGCATTTACCCTAACACACACTTCCTTTCGTGACTGCTGCATGTGTTCTCAAACTTGTGCTCTGCTCTGCTCTCTATGCCATTAGCTCCTCGTTTGTCCCAGCCCCACCCTGCTTACAAAGGGGTCCCTGCACGGAAGCGGTTCTTGAGTTGTAGGCAACAACCCCTGACCACTGGGGCTATTTGTGCACGCTCTTCAATTGGTCACTTGCATCAAGGGTTACAAGGCTTTCAAGGGTTACAAGGATGGCCTACAGCCCGAGTCTCTGGCTGATGGCAATTGGTTGGTGAAACAAAAACAACCAGTGGGGCTATTTGTGCACGCTCTTCAATTGGTCACTTGCATCGAGACCCGTAGACACATAGTGTGTGCACAACAGGTCACACCCGTACGTACATACCGCGCGTGGTAGCTGCACGCTGCTTTTAAACTTGCTCTTTGCTCTGCTCTCTATTCCATCAGCTCTCTATTCCACCAGCTCTCTTTCTCTCTCTCTCTCTCTCTCTCTCTCTCTCTCTCTCTCTCTCTCTCTCTCTCTCTCTCTACTCCACCAGCTCCACGCTTGCCCCAGCGCCACCCTGCTCGTAATGAGAACCCCAAACTAAGAAGCGTGCGCACGGCAGCCGTAGAGTTGTAATTAAGTTTTGCTCTGCCCTCTGCAGTTCGTGCCACCCTCCCCAAGCGTGCCCCAGCCCCCACCCCGCTCACTGGAAGACATCAAGAGCCGCTACTACCTCATCGCCCGCCGCTTGTTGGTGGCCAGGGAAGGAGGCGAAGCGCCGGTACGTGTAGGCTTGGTTTTTTAAAACCACTCCTTCAAACTTTAACTCGTGGCAGCCATGGGGTGCACACAGGTTAAGTTAATGCGTAGCACCGGTACGTGATGCCTGCTTTCTTTTGAACCACTCGTTCAGAATTTAGCTCATGGCAGCCACGGGGTGCACACAGGTTAAGTTGATGTGAAGCACCATGTTTGCCTGCCCTCCTTTGAACTGTTTTTTGAAATTCCCGCCCTATGATAGCAAATAATTAAAGTTGTTTCCCTCTGGGATTTATGAAATCTGTAATTGTGGACTAGGCCCGCCAAAAACAAATGGTGTGTCCACAGTTTCTTTTGCCACCACCCATTTTTCCTATCCTGACCTCCTCTTCTGCCATCCAGCTGGCTAACGGTGTTTTATATTGCGTAAGTATTTGCAAACTTACATGTTACTCCTTTCCTTATTTTGCATGTCGCCACTGACGTGCCGGTGAAGCCCTTCGACTTAATGCTACGTTTTAGCTGAAGTTTTGCTTCCTCTGTCTAACAGGTGCCTCTGATATGCCCTTTCTTGCTGGAAACACACACACACACACACACACACACTCACAAACACACACACACATACACACACACTCACAAACACACATACACACAGATCAGCATGTTCCTGATCTGGGTAACAAGGCACGTGTCTTGTACCTCTGGCAAAGACAATGGATATGTCACATGTGGCCAAAACCATATACATACATACATACATACATATATATATATGTATATATATGCGCGCCGTATATGACCGTATATTTTAAAATTCGCTGCCATGAATACCGTATATACACCGTATATATATGGTTCTGGCCAATCCTACATATGACCAACCTCTGAACTAACTCCGTGGCATTCTGTGCGGGTGCAAGTTGACATGGTTTTTGCTGCTTAAGTGAAACAGGTAGTAGCCAATAATGAGCTAGCTGGTGGAGCATACTGGCCTTGCTGTGTATTTGCGGTCGTGCAAGTTGGCAAAAGGCTTCCCTTTTTCCTGATGAACAGGTGGCCAATGACGTGCTGGTGAAGCACCCTACTTGTTCTGTTTATTTGAAGTTGCAGATTGGCATGCTTTCCACTGTTTTGTTGAAAAGGTGACCAATGATGAGCTAGCTGGTGAAGCACCCTACTAATTCGTATTGTTGAGGGTGCGGATTGGCATGCTTTGCACTGTTTTGTTAAAAAGGTGGCCAATGATGAGCTAGCTGGTGAAGCACCCTACTTGTTCTGTTTATTTGAAGGTGCAGATTGGCATGCTTTCCACTGCTTCTGTTGAACAGGTGACCAATGATGAGCTAGCTGGTGAAGCACCCTACTAGTTCGTATTGTTGAAGGTGCAGATTGGCATGCTTACCACTGCTTTTGTTATACAGGTGGCCAATGATGAGCTAGCTGGTGAAGCACCCTACTAGTTCGTATTGTTGAAGGTGCAGACTGGCATGCTTTCCACTGCTTTTGTTATACAGGTGGCCAATGACGTGCTGGTGAAGCACCCGTACAACAAGGAGCAGGACCTAGAGCGCAAGAGGGGCATTGAAATGATGCAGAAGCGCACGCGCCAGGAGGTGGACAAGGAAAACGCCGTGAGTGTGCTGTGCTGTTTCAAGCACGTGCTGTTGACAAAAATATTGGAAGGAAATCAACTGATATCAAGACGTTCACGCTCCAAAAGCTGACTGAAAAGAAGCCAAGAGCGTGATCCTCCATCACTGTATGTGCAAATGTGTGTGTGTGTGTGTGTGTGTGTGTGTGCGTGCGTGTGTGTGTGTGTGTGTGTGTGTGTATGTGTGTGTGTGCGCATATGCTTGTGCGCAGTTTGTGACATCCCCTGAAACGTTGCGCTCCTTTATACAGCCCTCCATATAATCCAAGAATCACAGTGCTTGGATCTTTACAGGACCTCGTCCAGTGTCAAGCGTTTTTCTTACGTTTTTTTTTTGCTGCTCCTGTCTCTTGTTGAATCCTTGTAGGAAATGTTTGCACTGCCCTGCATTCCCTTTTTAATTTTTTTACTTTCTGCGCCCTCCCAACTTCACCACAACAATGCTATACGCGCGGAAATCCACCCAACACTTCCTCTCCCCACCCCACGCGCACGGATCAAGCCGAACACAGAACAACATCCTTCTTACTATATGCCAGTAGTGATTATGCTATACGCTCTAAACTCGCTTTCTCCACCCCACGCAATCAGATCATACATCATCATCATCACCATCATCACAGATCATAGCTGAGGCCCGTCAGGTGGAGGAGGATCGCAGGGTGGAGGCAGAGACAGCTGCAGCTGCAGCAGCTGCTGCCGCCGCAGCGGCGGCTGCTCCCTCTATAGCCGCCGGTGCAGCTGGTACGTGGGCATTGATAGAATTAATTCTGACAATGTGGTTGCATATCTCTTTTTGTGAAGCAACAAAATGCAGCTTGTGCTGGGCATTGATATAATGAGCATTGACACTGTGAATGCATGCGTCTTCCTGTTTGTGAAGCAATGGAGTGCAGCGTTTGGAACACAGCAGACTGACGGCACTGTGCGCTATATCAAATCTGGGTTCCTGGGCAGCAATGCCCCAAACATACTTGTGCGTTCCTATGTAAAATGCTGCCCGGCTCTGCTGCCTTAATGCAGGACCTCAAGCACTTGCTGGCGCAGGCCGCATTCCAGGCGCCCCTGCTTCCGTAGCAACTGTACAGGTAGTTCTTTGGATTTTTTCTGTAGCAAATGTGCAGGTAAACCCTTTGGACTTTTTTACTGAACATATGTGTCAGGTGAAGGCGCTAAATCTGAGCGAGTAGGCTCTAAGATTTCAGTGTGCCCATGATGTTGTGATGTTTTATTGTGCATGCAAAGAAGGGTGGAGTCCGTGCAAAAGGAGACTTAAATTCGTTGGGGAATAATAAAGGGTGGCATGAATAGCATACCGTTTGAATGCATGCTTCTGTGGGGCCTGTGCGAGTGCAACTTAATGAGTTTCTTAGTGTAACGTCTGTTGTATAAATGCAAGTGCTCTCTGTGTGTGTGTGTGTGTGTGTGTGTGTGTGTGTGCAAACGACCAAGGAGACGCAGCTCGTAGTTTGTACATGGAGTCAGGAGCAGGCTGTTTCCTGACACATGCGTGAGCGTGCAGCTTTGTTCATGGAGGACAGCACTTGCTACTTCTAGCAGCAGCCATGCCCATAGCTAGTCAACATTGTGCATCAGCTCACTTTTACCCCTGTCTTTCTCTCTTTGCTCTTGTACCGGATTATTTAGCACCATACAGTGACACAGACATGCGGTGTATACACGTTCATTTCAGCAGTTGTAGATTCGGCTCCTCAATCCTAAAGAATGATTCCACTCGACTTCGCATGCACACAGGACTGCTTGTGCTCTCCCACTGTGTTCTCTGTGGATCCAGGGCCACGTGTGCCCTTTTTCCTCAGCGCGGACAGACCTACAACCTCACAACCCACCTCACTCTTTGCATACAGGACTGCTTGCGCTCTCCCACTGTGTTCCCTGTAAATCCAGGGCCACGTGTGCCCTTTTACCTCAACGCGGGCAGACCTACAACCTCACAACCCACCTCACTCTTTGCATACAGGACTGCTTGCGCTTTCCCACTGTGTTTTCTGCGGATCCAGGGCCATATGTGCCCTCCCTCCTCAACGCAGACCTACAGCCTGTTAGGGTACGTACCTCATACCTGCCTGCGTATGTGTGTTGTGTAGCTTTGGCTAGAACCGTGTTTATTCACCGTTATTGACCTTAAGCTTGAAGAAGCTTGAAGAAGCTTGGGTTTCATCCATCTGCCATGTATGCATGGCATGGCGAACCATAGTATTCTGTGGTGGTGTATATCGCATGTTTTAGGGTGAGAGAGGCGTACTTATGTGGCTCATTGTAAGTGAAATGTTCATTGAGGCGCAGACCACAGCAGTGTGTCATTGTGCAGACGCGTCGTGCTTGCCACAGTCATTTGCTCATGCTGTGATTGAAGGAAGAGATCATTCAATTCAAATCACACGCGCAGCCACCACCTGGCGTGTATGGCCGAGGCGTGCACGCCTTGCAGGCGGCCAACTCTGCTATGGCCAGCTTACCAGGAGGGCAGAAGGCCCAGAAAATGGCAGAGCAGGTGTGGACAATGCTTTGTGTATTCACAGTGCTGGGGGCACGACGAGTAAGAATGCACACGTGCTGTATGCAGCGTTCTCTTGCCAACAACTGGGATTGCCTGCAAGTTTGTAATGGACGTCCGTCAAGGGATTCGCTAAGTGAGCGGTAGCCCTTTGAAAGTTCGCTCTGGTATGGATCGAATGTTTGTCACCCAGCAAACAACTGTGCCTTTTGCCACACAGACGTTGCTGGATTTAGGCTGGCCTGGAGCAACCACTGGGCCACGTGTGGCCACTCGACCTGTATGTGCCGCGTGGCTTGCGCTGCGTGCAGAGGTCAATGCGCTGGTTGAGATGAAGCGTCTGATGGCTGGTCGATTTGGAGATGCAGGAGGGGATAAAAAGAAGAGACGGAGATAGCACGAAAGAAGAGCATTGCCTCATTGTATTAGTATCGCAGATTATGCAAACAGAATGAAATCAGGTTTCATATTATAATCGGATTCCTTGTTTTGGCGGAATACGGTAATTACAACTTTGACAATCAGCCGGAGGTCCAACTGATGGTGCGCTTACAGATTACAGGTTACAGATTTTAATCAATCAAGCATCGGTACAATGGTAATCAATCAAGCATCGCTATAGCCAATGGTTATAAGGATGTGACCTTCAGCCAGGTTGTTTGGGAGATCAGATGAGCCTCAGTCAGTCACAAATAAATGCGTAAGCTCAGTAAAGAAAAAGAAAAAGAAAAAACTACGCAGGTAGTGAAAACCACTCCCCACATTAATTAAGGAAAAGGAGCCACTTTGGTACCGAGTACTGTAAAGCTCCTCCACCGGCCGTGAGAAGGAAAGGAAAAATTCATGGGGATCAGGAGGGTTGCAGGCTTAGCCTGAAACCGGCTCCTGATGAGAGTTGATAACACTACTGGCACCTCAGATATAGAGAGAAAAAGTCTAGTGTTCTGCTGGGAAAGGAAATTATAAACAGGTTGGTTATTACAGCGAATAAGGCCGGGCCGCTAAGGAACTCTCATAGAAAGGGGCATACAAAAAGGAGTAATGTTTCCTCAGATCACAAAGAACCCAATGATCACGGCAAGAGAAAAGAATGTGTACCTCGTTCTGGACATGCATGTTAATCTTCACTAGAACACTGATCAGCAAGAACTTCCTTCAAGTTGTGTTGCTACTTTCCAAAGTATACTCGCACACAAGCAAAAACTGCTGACACTGTGCAAAATATGTTTGGATAGATCAAGATGAAGACACTGTGGCACAGCAATCAGCATACATTTATTAATTAAAAGGGGATTACAAACCATGAATGATGAGTGGCCAGTCTGTTGTTTTGCATGTCAGGGGCCACCAACTCGGTGGCTTTCCAAACACCTCCCCTCATCCTATGCTTTATTTCCGCAATAAATTATCCGAAGCAAAAAATCCAAAGCAAATAACTACACCGGATCAAGCAAATTCAAAACCTGTCCTCCCCCTTCATAAATGCCCAAGGCACCACCGAAGTAATCTTACAGCAAAACAGCGCCAACCCAGCGCTTCTGAAAGCAAATCAAGGTATAAAGCACACCGTGCCTGACCAGCCCCTCAAAAAACAACTAGATGACATGTACACGATAACCAGGAAAGCTATCACCAATACAGATGCCCTACACAACAGAAAATACAACAATATTGCTCGTAAGAAGCAGCCGCAGCTGATAAATAAAGCACCAAAGAAAGCTCACAAAGAAATCTTTAAAGATAAAAATGCACAGCCATGGGCAAGTCTCCAAGCTGTGAAAGACCCTGAAACAGGCAGAATTGAAACTGAGCCCACCAAACAAGCCCAGATCTTCGAAAAGTACTTTGAAGACTCCTGGCAAGCTATCAACATTGAACACGGCACCTACCTTCTGAAGAAGCACCTAGAAACTACCCATGGGAACACACAGAGGACGAGCAAGGAAGTAAACCTCCAGACCCCTTTAAATTACAAACTTATGAGTTCAGTGTGAAACACTTGAACTCAGGTTCTTGAAGTGTAGCATAAAGTGAGATGTTCTCACTTTCTGCTTTTCTCCGGTTTCTGCTTCCCTTCTCCATTCTTTTTATTCCTTGGAGAACACAACTCTCTCTTTAGCTTACGGTGGTGGTGGGGGTTGTTACACGGTCCTCAGCAAGGGCCTGACAGAATGAAGGAAAAAAACCTATAAGACTGGGAAAAGGAAAACTCCTGTCTATAACAGAAAAACCCTCCTTGAAAAACCACAGTCTGAG
>Ga0307942_1001488_pt1 | contig 18688 bp, 19 predicted proteins | sample OrgLakmetagen175_FD_201846 | JGI IMG/M metagenome (GOLD analysis project Ga0307942, IMG submission 201846) | Saline water microbial communities from Organic Lake, Antarctica - #175 | ecosystem: Environmental > Aquatic > Non-marine Saline and Alkaline > Saline | place: Antarctica: Organic Lake... | reverse complement strand
TCTCTCTCTCTCTCTCTCTCTCTCTCTCTCTCTCTCTCTCTCTCTCTCTGTGTATATATATTTCTCCTGGATGTTCATGCCAGAGGCCAGCCTACTTATGGTGTAGAATCAGCAGGTCTTCAGCTTAGATGTACTGAGCCTGTTCCCCTGCCAGCTCGGGCTGGGGTGAAAGCCTAGCACAGTACGTGACACAGACCAGGTCACTTGGCAACCTGCCTGACTGCGCTGCAGGTGGGCCTGGCAGGCGTGTGGGTGCTGCTCTCACTCCCATTGCCTTTGCAGGAGCACCAAAAGGGTTTGTGCTCCACGCTGGACGCAACGCAGGGAAGGAGGACAACGGTCCTGCATTACTAGGTGGGTCAGTAATGCACTGTAATGTACGTTAATGTACGCCTCACTAGATTTTACATGTATTTATGCCTCACTAGGTTTCTGATGTACACCTTCCATAGTCAATAATGCACGCCTCACTAGGTTTATGATATATGCTTTTTGGATTTGTGATGCACGCTTCATTGGATTTGTGATGTACGCTTCATTGAATTTGTGATGTACGCTTCATTGGATCTGTGATGCACGCTTCATTGGATTTGTGATGGACGCTTCATTGGATATGTGATTCACGCTTCATTGAATTTTTGATGTACGCTTCATTGGATCTGTGATGTACGCCTCACATCCTGGAATGTGTACGCACGTGGTTTGCTTGAGTATGAGAGGAAGCAAGGCTTAGGGGTGCTACCTTGTCATTTGGCTGCTGTGGCCCTTACTTCTTATTATGAAGTGTATGAAGACCGAAAAGTCAAAAATGAGGAGTAGGCTGTGGGAATCTGCTTATAAAAAGGTGGTTGAGGTGTTTTTCCTTTTTGGGTTTCTGATTTGACCGACGCCAACACACACATATGCACTCTCACTTGAAACACATACTTGCAGACGATGCATGGTTCTTTGACTTACGCAAGGCAACTTGGCGGCTGCTGGGGATAAGCGGCTCTGGTCCGTTGCCCTCTGCGCGGAGGTACCACGGCTACACCCACGGATACGTGGGGGTTCCTGAGGCAGGGGGGCGGGGGCTATGGGGGAATGCGCACAAGACGGAGTCGGTGCTGGTGGGCGTGATAATTGGGGGCAGCGTGGACTCTCCGTCTCATGTGTGTACAGGTGAGCGTGGTTTGTAGATAGAGAAGAGGACAGGTGGTGGGGGTGCGTGCTGTTGGCTATGAACACCTTCACTCATCTTTCACGGATGTAAAGACCCTTAACAACTGTTGGAAGATGAATAGCTGAATGATTGAAGAGAAAACGAAATGCTTATGGTGCATCCATCACGATACAGGGACGACTGTTATGTATGGCGTTATTAATACCACCTACCACCTGTTTACCTTCTTTTGCGTGTGTTGGGAATCCGTACCGCCGGTCTTCCTTCCCTCTCTGTGGTTGGGAGTTACGCTACTCAGCACTGACGTGGCTCCTTTTATTCAATTAATGTGGGGAGTGATTTTCACCGCCTGCATAATTTCTTTCCTTCCAAAGCAGAACAGTATAAAAGCACGATCTCGGACTTCAAGCAGCTTCAAACCATAGCGCACATGTTGCTTTCACAGGTGATGCCTGGGCCTTCACAGTAGACTGTAGTGTGAGCCACATCACGTGGATTCGGCTGCCAGACATTCCATATGCCATTTATGACATGCACGCGGCTGCTCACAAGCAATCAGTTTATAGTTTTGGGGGGCATTTGTGTAAAGACTCCAAGAAGGACCTGCCTTTCTCTTATACGAACCAGGTGGGTTCTGATGGCTTGGCTAGTTGGCTAGATATTTTGCGACATTGCAAACGCTCTTATTATATGGATGTGCTACCTTACTTTTTGCTGTGTGTATATTTGAAGTTGCTAGAACTGTTCCCACTCACTTTTCAAATTGCATAGTGCAGCGTCAAGTGCAAATATAGCGTGAGCTTGCTCTGAATTTTGCTCGTGTTGATTGTGCACCCAAAAAGTTTCAATTCTCTGGAGTTATAAGGCAACGCAGTTTTGGGGCGCTATGGCACGTTTGGTGGAGGAGTGAGTTTAGTGGAGGAGTGAGTTTGGTTGGAGGAGTATGTGGTATGGCATGTTTGGAGGAGCAAGTTTGGAGGAGTGAGTGGTATGGCACGTTTGGTGGAGGAGTGAGTTTAGTTGGAGGAGTGCGTTTGGTGGAGGAGTTTGTGTCACCACTACTAGCAAAGTCTTTTTTTTCTTTTTTTCTTGAGTTTGGTGGAGGAGTTTTACGGTACCCAGTACTAAGCGGCTCCTTTTTGAGTGACTTCTTGACTGGCTTAATTTTGAGTTTGAGCGCTTACTGCGAGTCTTTGCTCACTATGCGCTGATCTTACCATCTCAAACTTCTACTTTTGCTTTTCCTGCGCAACCAACACATGCAGGTGTGGAAACTGAATCTGGCTCCTCTTGTCCTGCCACACATAACAAGGAGCTCCTCTTGCCACATCCAAGGAGACAGATCCATGGATTTGAAAGACAATGAGCTTTAAGGGCGAGTTAGCTTTTTCTGTCAGCAACAGCACTGAGTTGCAACAAAAGAAGAAATTACGCATGCAGTGAAAAACCGCTCCCCACATTGATCAAGGAAAAGGAGCTGCTTTGATTTCAAACACCATATAACACCTTATGACACCAAAGAGGAAGTACCGTTGCTTATTACATTAGCTACAGCTGCTTTTCCTTTTTTGTTTACTCCTGGTGATTCATATTTGTGAAAGCCTCAGAGGATGCAAGCCGCCAAGAACAGTGCTTGCTGAATTCCACTGTTCCTTGTTCAATCTTTGGATGAGAAGAGCGCTAATTCCCCCCTTCTATCATTGTACGTAATTGCTAGACAAGGACAACATTACGCTGCATAAATTAAGCAGAGTTCAAGGAAGTCTCTGCAGACAATGGCTAGCTTGGACCCAGTGAAAGAATCCAAGCTTGTTCAAAATGCTTGCGTATTGACTTGTGTTCTATGGGCAGAACGACTTCTACTTATGAAGAATGACAGTAGCTACAAGCGCATGTGAAGTTTGCTTAAACTGACAGAAGCAGCCAAATGTAAGCTGTGTCACCAACACAAATGCTGTTCAGCTAATGTAGCTTAATTCTCGAAGGTTGTCCTCAAAAACCTTTGACCAAGCACTCGAACGAGACGCAGGTGAGAAATGTGGCCCTCTGACACCCAAAAATTTCCACCTCGCTTCAAAACAAATCCGGAAAAGCAGCCTGACCAGTGTAGCCACGCACCGTGACAGTAAAATCGTAAAATTAAACAGTGGAAAAATAAATCGTGATTTCCCCGTGTGCTGAAATGCACTCGTCGTAGCTGGTTGCAAGTTTATCATTAACACGATGAAATGAGAAGGCTACGCTAGGAGAGAGCAATGAAACAGGAGCATTCATACACAAAACCGGTAAGTGACGTAACGGCCAGCCGTTTCACTAGGCCTCACAATGCGCACCACCTGGCCTCGTTGCAACCCAAAGTAGCGAGCCACGGGGTCCGCGTGCTGTGCAGGTGTGTGCAGGAGGTGAAAGCAGAGGAATCATTGAAGCAAAAGTCTAGAATTGGACGGAATTGGCAAGTGTTAAGAAGTTAAGACGGAATGCAAAGTAATCCTAATAGACCTGAAGAGATTATCAATTGGTAATAATTTGCTTAGGTACGGCAGCAGGGGCATTTCAAGCGGCTGCTGTCTGTTTTTACGTGGCCAATTTCTTTTAACACATTTCTGAAGCAGAGTTGTATGTTTGCCGTTTGGTAGTCGGAATCCTCCTCAGACTAAGGCAGGCACGGTGGGAGCGGTGTAATGCTGAGGTAGTGCAAGCAGCGTTTGCTTAGTATACCTTTCGATAGGCTTGCACCGAGCGACTGTGTGGTGGAGAGCACGGCAGGTTCAGTGCTGTAGGGCTGGCTATAAGACTCGGTAGTTTTTGTGGATTGGCAGTGGCCAAGATGGGTGGTCATCCCTGTAGACCCTTAGCTTAGCTCTGCAATGTCTGTGCCTGGTGCTCTTGCTTGTTTGAGGCTGGTACTCCAGTCTCTTTGTGACTTCTTTCCTCCTTCTGGTACTCTGTTGGACCTCTCTGACTGGGCCTTTTTTGTCTGCCGGTAAAGAAGTTTTACGGTACTCGGTACCAAAGTGGCTTACTTTTCCTTTTGCTGGCCGTAAACTGAAAGTGGGCATTCACGATTTCTAAAATATGAACAGCAAGGGCGCATAGATTAGAAACCTATGTGCCCTACAGCTGCTGTCCTGCACTACTATAGCAGCTGCCCTAAAGTTGGTGGACTTGTTTGTCAAAGTCTGCCTAAAACTCTTTTCTTCCCTCCCCTAGCTTAGTAGCTCTTTTCTAGGACTGTCGCTGAATGAGGCTGACTCAACTCTGAAAGCATACAGCACCTGGGAAATACATACAGCACCTGGGACATACATACAGCACCTGGGACATACAGCACCTGGGACATGCGTGCACACTCACCTGTATCCGTGGAAGCTGTGTGTCCTTGACCTTGTATCTATCCAGCAGCACCTGCTTCTCTTCCTTCAACAGGATCCTATGCTCTGGCACGAGCACATGTTCTGCACAGAGGAGGGCCATGGCACAAGATAAGAGTGCCGGTGAACGGTGGGCTAATCCTTGATCTCACGTGCATGTGCAGGAAGTGAGGCAATCATCACGGGAGTGTCAAGAGAGGGCTTTTGAGTGGAAGTCTAAAGGGTACAAACTACGTCCTGCATACATACTCGCACTCCTCACACTCAGTGCGCTCATCCTCCACCTATCTGCGCAACGACAAGCAAGCATGCATGCAAGCATAGGCAGCTGCATCAACCACGCAGCACACGCCAAATTGCCAATACATCAGTGCCAATGATCAACCTACGAGGGGTTGTGCAAAAGAAAGGCACTGGCTCGTAACAAGGGGAAATAGGTTAAGTTAACGGTAGTGAAAACAACTCTCCCCACATCAATCAAGGAACAGAAGCAATTTTGTTACCAATTACTGAAAAGCTCCTCCACATGTACAATCAAGGCACGTGGCCTTGTGTGTTACCTGTGATGTTTACCAGCAGCTCGTTCTCTGTGAACTGCTCTATGTGCAGCTTTGGCATGAGGTCGCTCAGGCATTGCTTGGCAAAGGGAGTCAGGTTGGAGGAGATGACCATGATAGCACGCGACACGCTTTCCGACTTCATGCGCTCAGCAACAACCTGTGTGTGCGTACGTGTGTGAGTAGTGTGTGTGTGTGTGTTTGTGTGTGTGTGTGTGGTGTGTATATGTGTCAGTGGCGTATTTGTGCATGACATTCACCAAGAAGCTATAAGATTGCTGAGCAATGGCCATCTTGTTGGTTCCTTTTTTTGCTTGCTGACACCTCAATCTGCTGAGAAGGAGTTGCAACACTGTGCGCATGACCTTAGGGGCGTTTTTGGAAACGGGTGCTCATTAACCTGACATGACACCGACCTCTGTTTGTGGTTTGAAAGCAGTTACTATGAGTCATGTAGGTTGTGGTTTCTGTGAAGCAGCATCTGCAAGAGGCAGACGTCTGGGATACAAGTGTGGGCCCATGCACATGCAGGCAGTGAAATAAGGAGTTGGGGAATCGTTATACCAGAGGGAACGTGGGGAAACTGGGGTGGCGCAAGCTGCGCGTGTTTATGTTTCACTAAATACGTCAGCCTGCAAGTATTCCTTAGGCGGCTGCTGAAGTCGATACAAGCGACTGCACGTTACTTTGTCTCCATCAGAGGCTCCTCAGACAGTAGCAGTCACAAGTTTGCCGTAAATATTTCCTGTCGAAATTTGTCTGTGGCCTTGTGCCGCACCTTGATGGTCTTGACGCCCACTTTTTGCTCCTCAGGGAAAAACACAAACATCTACGGCAGCGAGCAAGCAGGCGTAAATGGTTCGGATGAGAACATGAGACATGATGCGCGCGTGTGTGTATGTGTGTGTCTATGCAAACGTGTGCGTACCTAAGTGAGCATGTCTTGCATGACATGATGCATGTCTAAGAGTGTGTGTGTATGTGTGTGTGTGTGTGTGTGTGTGTGTGTGTGCGTGAGAGCGTGTGCGCGCGTATGATTGAAGCCGCACCTGCTCTGTCGGGTCATCCTGCCGTGGCACAAGGATGGTGAGGTCATCCTTACGAGGATTCTCACCGTAGCGCTCTCTAAACATGTCCTTGGTCAAATTCAGTTCCTCCTGCAGAAGGCAGTCAAGTTGTCACTGAAGGTCAATTGACGCCGTACACTCACACATGCACGAGTGTCACGTGATAGCAATAGGTGTGCTGTAACAAGTGTTTATTATGACCATACGTAGGGTTGGCCAGGACTTTTTAGTGTATCATATGGTAGTAGTACAGTCATTGTCATATACACATACTTTATGGGTGCACATGTTCATGTACCCGGCCGGGCACACGAGCATTGCACACTTTTGTGATGCACCATGTATCCCTATCTTTGCGACTTGTGTTGCATCAGGCTTGTGTTGCATCTGACGGTGACACATCAAAACAGACATTCAGTGGAAAAGAACATGACAATGCCTCCAAACAAAAAAACTTCTCACCGTGCTAACCAGGTAACCTCTGTCCTTGAGCATCTGCAGGCAGGTGTGCCTTATTCTATACAAGCGGTTCAAGGCCTCCATCCTAGCTTTCTTTTCTCCTGCTTCTCGCTCCTACAGCTTAAAAATTGCCTCAAGACGACCTTGCGTTAACAGCCTGCGCATTGCGAGAGCACGCACATGCCCAAATTTGTGTGTGCATGCTTGTGTGCGTTTGGGCCATGTACATGTGGGGTGTGTGTATGCGAGTATTTGTGTTTGTGTGTGTGCACGTATACGTGCGTGCGTGCATGTGTGATTGTGTGTGTATGTGAGTATGGGTGAGTATGGGTGAGTGCGTGTGTATGTGCGTCATGTGTTGTGCGTGAGCGTGCATGCGCGTGTGTACATATGTGTGTGATATTTTGATATCGTGCACGTGTTTGTCTGTGCGTATTTGTTTTTGTACTGTGTTTGCGTGCATTTGAGCACGTGTGCGTTTATGTGTAAGTGTATGTGCGTGTGCTTATGCGTATGTTTGTGTCTGTGTTCGTGTGTGGGCGGATATGTGCATGCTCGCGTTTGTGCATGTGTGTATGTGTATGTGTGTGTGTGTGAGTGTGTGTGTGTTTGTGTGTGTGTGGTGTGTGTGCGTGCGTGCGTGCGTGCGTGTGTGTGTGTGTGTGTGTGTGTGTGTGTGTGTGTGTGTGTGTGTGTGTGTGTGTGTGTGTGTGTGTGTGTGTGTGTGTGTGTGTGTGTATGTATGTATGTATGCGCGCACGTGAATGCATGAGATTCTAATGCTTAGAGCCTGCTTCAACCATGCATGCATAGGAGAGGGGGATTTTTGCGGCACAGACAATCTGATCCTGCCTCAGAGTGGGTACAGAGACGGCTCTTCAGCGTCCTGTGCTTCCTTTAGGATGGCCTGCGTGCAAAGAGGAGGGTAACATTTTCAACGTAGGCAGGAGTAGCAGGAATGGCAATGTGGCAAGCCAGGATTGCTGTTTAACCTACCTAATGGTATGCTTCTTCACAATTCCTCTAGAAATTGATATGACAATTAATATTTAATTTTGGTAATTTTAAGGCGTACCTACGGTATACAATTGTAACTTGCTTCAACCTGCCTTGACTGATGAAGGGAACTCACTAGGTTTCAGGGCTTTAGCTCCCCTAATGGAGGGCCAGCCTGTGAAGACACTGTTTGTCACGCTTCGGCGTGGCTTGATGGGCAAGGCTTACTTCCACAAGCGGGTCTTAGCTGCCTTGGGTCTGCGCACTCGTCACCAATGCGTGGAAAGGCCTAACAATGAATCCATACGAGGAATGGTGGCCAAGGTGACACACACACACACACACATACACACACACACACACACACACACACACACACGCGCGCACACACAAGCAAACATACACATTCACAAGCACACACATATACGCACACATTCACAGACACACTTATACACGCACACACGCACACACACAAACGTTCACGCACATGCACACACTCACACATGTACAAACACACACGCACGCACATACACACACACACTTACACAGATACAACATACGCAGCACTCAAACGCTCACACATGCAAACAAGTAAACCCATACTCAAGCAGCTAACTGCACTCTGATATCAAATATCCTTGATGAGTAAGCACAATTCATGTGTACTCCTGCGCAGGTATCCCACTTGGTAATCGTGGAGACTGATCGCATGTTCTACCTGCAACGCATGCGCGACTACTACCAACAATGTACACGGGACCCTGTTGCTGTGGGCCATGGTGCAAGCGTAGCTGCGGCCAATGCTCGCCAGAATCAGGTATGAATGACTCGAAACGTTTGTAGGTGTAGCACTGAAACCTGGATGTGTTAGCATTTTCCCAAATACAAACTCACTTTAACCGTTTGTAGCTGTTTCATTAGACTGAGCTTTTTTGTAAGAATTTTGTAAGAATGATAAAACGGTTAGCACTTGCCGTCAAATTCATAATATTCATATGCACGCGTGCTCACGTGTCCACCCCCCACAATAACACACACGTATACGCATGCACTAAGTCATACTTACACAAACACGCCCTGCCCTGCCCTGCAGATCATGACCACCACCCCCCGCCTCACCAGCCCCCGTGTGCTGCCCGCGTCCGTCCTTAACAAGCTACCCCCTACGTTGCGTACCCAGCAGCTAGCCCCCTTACACCCTGCACACTCGGTGCTGGTGGCCCCACACATGCATGAGCACATGGAGCGGCTGCCGCAGCAAGGCAAGAGGACCTCACCCCCTGCTGAAGGTGGGTGTGTGCCTTGCTGTGCCCCAGTGATTGTTGGAATCCATGTGCGGCCAAATGGGGGGGCTGGGGCGGCTGGAAATGGTGATACCTGACTATGCTGAAACCCTCCTCTTAATCCATTGTTTTGTGATGCTGCAAGGCATGCTGGGTTGCTTTATCGGTTGCTGTACGTTGGGATGGTTGTGTGCATGTAAGTGAACGTGTGTGCGTGCGTGCATGCATGTGTAGTGGTTGTGTATATGCTCATATCTCATACCAAATGCGCAGGGTTGTTGGGTGCTATTTGCATCGGCTCCGCTGTTGCATGTTTGTTTTTACTTGACATACATAATATAATTGTTGCAGGCAGGTTTTAGGGGCTTCTGTAAACAAGTTGAGTCAGTGTTTAACGTTCACACACATACACGCACACACACACACATACACACCCACATACAGGCATACGCACGCACGCACACTCTCACACACATAAACATACAGGTGGTGAAAAGGCCTATATATACGGCCCAGCAGCTGCCACAGAGACTGCCTCCGCCTCAGCTGTGGTGCATCGGCTCTTGAAGCAGCGCAGCCAGATTTTGCAGAACCAAGACGGAAGGCTGTTCAGCGAGCGCGTGATGCAGTTGAATAAAGCTATCATGGAGGCACGGGAAAGACAGTACCAGCAGGTTGGTCACATGTTTGAGTCGTTGACAGCATTCTTTCCTGAGATCCATGCTGGTAGCGTTACCCTACCTGCGTTCTATTCATCCTATTTCTTTGTCCATCGGTGCGTAGATGTTGTGAAGGGTGCACAGGGTCAGGAAACCAAATTTCCAGATTAAAGGGGTTAAAATCATCTCATTAGGCGCCCCAGCTTTGTTAGAGAAAGGCGCCTACACAGTAAGTGAAAGCACACTTACTAAACAAGTTGCAGCTATCAACCACATTTACTTCCACTTGCGCCTTATTACTATAAATGGTACTTAGTAGGTGCCAGACCCATCAGCCCAACAGGTGGCTGCCAACCATTGTATTACTATTAATATAATCTATTACTTATTACCCATTCATCAATGACGTGCTCGAGTGTGCTTCCTGGCTTCTATGTACTCCTATTCACAGCCACACACATCATGGTGCACAATGCACACACAGGAGGTGGCTCAGCGCTTGCATGCCATAAAGGTGAAGCAAGTGCTAGGCGGCAGGAAATTGAAGAGCCCCGGCCATGGCGCAGGAAGTAGGAGGGGCATGTATGACGAGACAAGGGCAGCAGTGAACGCAGCAGCTCTATCGCTTGGCCATGACAGTGGTGCCTCATCTACTAGCACAGCCACTAAGAGGCAACAAGCCAGTAGTTCCGTGGCAGCGGGAAGCTGACACGACTAATGTTTGTATTTCGTGCTGTTTTTCCCAGTCCAGCAGGACCTTATTTCTTTTCACTTTTTATTGAAGAAACAGGAATTAAAGAAGTAAGAAGTGCAGGGTTGCCGGACAAATATACAGAGTTTACAGAGTAAGCCATCAGTCAAAACGCGGGACTGCTAGGCTGTTGCGGACAATTATACAGCCAAAGAACTCAGTGGTTTGCCTGGGTGCGACAGCAGCTCAGAAGATCATACAATTACATATTGGATCGAAGAGAAATGAATGGTGCTGGCTTGCTCTCTTTTGCGAGCGCGCTGATAGCCTTGAATGGGGGGGCCTTGGCGTCACGTGTCAGTTGGAACAGAGCCATTTCACTTGTGCATAGGAACGCGCCTGGGACAAGGGAAGGGGAATGGATGATTGACAAAGGTTTCATGTAATAAGGAAAATAATAATTCACTCATGCAAAAAGGCATGCTTTACATGAAAATGTTGACCACAGCAAAGATGTGGACATGGATGCTTCTGCGAACGGCCCTCCTGATCGACATCAAGTGGCTTACAAATGTTATTTGTTTAGGCGCTGGCAACTAAGTGCTGCTTCGTTTGATCACGCTGGATGCGCGTGCGAACACCACCAGCATAGCCTTTTCCTTTGCAGCCTGTTGACCTCAACAACCTCAACAGAAAACAAACCCACTCCTCATCACATGATTTGTCACCAGTGGTGCATGGCGCCAGCACTAATGCAAAATAAGGCACCAGAGTCGGTTGATGAGCACGTCGTTTTGTTGTTGTGACTGAATTTGACATGACAGCACAAGAATAGCATGCTAAGGAGGAATACTAGGTCCTACAATGCCTTGCTCTGCACAAGGATACAGGCGGCAAGATGTGCGACCCTCGTCCATCTAAGTAATAATCTGCCAGTTATCATCTTAAACAGGAGGGCAAAGCAACACCTGCAACAGCCTGCCGGATATAGCCAACTAAAGGATTTCTTTTTTTCCTTTGAGAAATTACCAGAGGGGGTCTACGAAGGCCTGAAAAAGGGGTACTTTTGAAATGTGAATTGAGTATGGGCGCCCCAGCTGGCAACAATCAAGCTCAGTACCCAGAGGTAGCTGCTGATAGCACTTGGGCTTAAATGTTGACAGCCGGGGCAAAAATGTCTGTTTTCCTGCGGCTTGAACCCTATTTTTCACCACCATTCTCTCATATCTCACCACCCACTGACCTGATTTGTGTCATTTCCACATGTTTGTCAAACACGGTCTGCATCAAAAAAGTCACATTTCAGGACATTTGCTCCGTCGACCCCCTCTGAGAAATTACAGCTTTTATTTGAAATGGGAAATGGGTCTTGACATCCAGAGGGTCATCACCATCACGCTGCAAAACTTGTTTCAACTATATGTACTCTAACTAGTATTACTCTCTCATCTGGAGCCAGTGTCAGGCCAGCCTGACACTCTCCTGAATCCCAGTGCCATCGAATTACCCCTCTTGTTCCTCACGGCGGAGTATTTTTGCCTCGATGCATAAATCACATGTAGAATCCTGTCACCAATTATCTGATCCAGAGACTCTCCAGTAGAAAAACGCACATTTCACTGCCTGCGTAGCCTTTTCTTTACTTTGTGGAAACACACAAGAGACAGTCTTGCTCCCTTGCTGCAATAGGTAAATGCACGCTACTGGATTAATAATGGCAGTGCTGCAAACACGCCATACAGCCCATCTTGGTGATCTTGTTGCTTTGTACGCACCTGCATTTGACATCCGTTGCAGGGCAACCGAGCGGTCATGCTCCTTCTGGCTGCTTATTCCGTCCAGGAGCAAATGCACCTACTCATATGCAATTAAAAATCAAGAAGAGGCGAGCCATGACTGTTATGATGCATAGCAAGGCTGAGTGAGACATGTGGATCGTCTCATTACTTGAACGTTGAGCGAGCACAAGTACAAGAGCGACTGTACCTACTTTATTCCTTACTAGTCGTCCCCATGCAACCCCCCCCCTCCCCGCAAATAGGGCCAATACCCCTAAAATGGGCATGTCTCCCCAACCACTCCACCGTTTTGGGAGCTGAAAGTTGTGTTGGATAGCCTTATTTTTTCTTTACTGCCTGCAAAGAGAGCAGGCGCAAAGACCCAGTGGGTGGCTCGCAATAAAAAAAACCAAAAGGACTTGATAATTTACTGCATGTAACAGACAGACAATTCCACCAAACTTCAACCAGACCACCGATTGGCCCCATTTCAATTATAATGTAATTAATATTTTAGACCGCAATTGTGAGAGCAAAAACCGGACTGAAACTCGCAGCAGGTATGGAGCGACAGATTTTTTTATGTCTGTTCCCCCTGTGTCCCTTGTGTGAGTGCCTCCCACTCGCCGGCTTTCCCAGTACCCCTGTCCCAAATTCGACCTTGCAGCATTGTTATACAACATTTATAATGCCTATACCTATCTTGAAGCAGGGGTCGATCGGGGCAACTTCAGAAATGCACCTTTTCCCTGCCAAAGTGGGTGCAGAATACGCACCGGGCCCCACACAGCCCCTCAGAACGCCGAATTTCCAGCAGATGTCAATGGTTTAGATATAATATCAAGTATCTTGCATTCAGATGAGGTATAGGGGGCTTTGAATAGGGTGAACTGCTTATTGGCACTGTTTGGGGTGACTTTGGCGTGGGGACGACCTGCTTGAAATTCATAGTGCAGTAGCGCACAAGAAAAGAAAAGCTCACCCTACTCACCTCGACCCCCCTCTCTAGCAAGTCCAATGTTGTCTGCAGCACACACACATGAGCCTCAATGCCCACAAGTAGCACCTGCATGTCAAGTGGTATGAGACATAATATTAAAACTAATTGTTTTGCACATTTTTAAGGTTGGCCAGAACCATATATATACGGTGCATATACGGTATTTTTGGCAGGGAAATCACCAAATATACGGTCATATACGGTGCATATATACGGTTCTGGCCAACCCTACACATTTTGCACGCTCCTGATTACTGTACGTAATGAATACTTTCATTGGAAAAGAAGCAGTCTGATTCCTGACTCTTTACTCAATCCTTGTATCATCACAAATGGTACAAAGCTGGCGTGCCAGTAGATATTGACCAACCTGCTTCACTTGAGCCATATTCTGGAGATGAGCATCCACCTCGGGAGTCATCATAGAAAACAACGTCTTTTCAAAGACGCGGTGGTGGCTCGTGCCAGGAGGAGGTAACGGGCCTCCAGCCAGCGGGAAGGCTGGTGGCATGACCTGAGCAATAAAAGAATGAAACTAACAGCCACAAATTCTTGCACACCGGTACCTTAATTGCTCCTTACTTGATGTGGAGAGTGGTTTTTGCTGCCTGTGCAGCTATCCTTTTTTTCCTTTTGTTCTTGCACCAACACTTGCTAAGCCAGTTCAGTCAAGCGGTGGCAAAACGCTGAAAGCTCCGCACGCACATTACGCATGTGACTGATTTGTTATGACAAGAAACTTTGCCTGCTGCATCTTCTGACGATAATGATTTCCAGCAAGCATCGGGGTCAAGGAAGAGCAGTACCTCCATAAGCTCTTGTGCGGTGTGGCCCAGCGCCTTGGGGTATTGCTCTGTGACCACTACTGGCAAGCCCAAGGCAGCTGCACCTCGCAACTGCGATGATTTATATGTGTGTGAGACAGGACTAGTTCATTACTTGCACAAACTTTCATGCATATCAATTTCACGTTTAATGCAATTTGCTACACCACAAATTAGAGCGGGGCAATCTTTCTGGCTAGAAAAAGTGGCACATATGGTACGAAACAGCAAGCTGAAGCGTGAAAAAATCCCTCACCGTGCGGCGTGTGGTGTCTATGATGTTGGGGTATCCGGTGATAACATTGCGAAACTGTATACACATCAATGGAGAAATTGGAGTCTACCCGAGTGTTCTTTGCTGCTTGAACCTGAACGTACTCTCAGTTTTTGAACTTTACAAAGGGCTGAATGCTTGCAGCAAGCGAGCCAAGCTGCGACAACTCATCATCACCCAGTCTCGTGTGCCCGCCCCCCTTTGAGCTGATGCCCTCACCTTATCCTGTATGTCACACACAAACACAGCAGAAGTGCTGGGTAACAACTTTCCCAGTTTGCCTGACAATGCTGCCATTTTGCTGCGCCAAATCTGCTTAAAACTTTTGTTTTTATTTTACAAATTAATAGAACCCACACAATTAAATGCTGCATAGAGGGGGCATCAGGCTTTTCAGCCCATTGGGCAAGAAAGCCACCCGTATTCTTCTCCCTCCATCTTCAGGTTCATTACCCTTCAGACCCACCTCTGAGCCCCCCTGCCCCCGCTCAACAAGTTCTAGCAAAACCAGCGCATCCAGTCCTCTTCCCGGCACGTCTAGCATCCGCTTCCTTTATGAGCCGTCTCACGCCCGTCTCAGTTTCAGGACATGGCACCAGAGAAGGCTGCAACGTGTGCCAACCAGCACACGGCCGGAGGTGGACGTGATGGTGGAAGGAAGACCATTGGGTGGCCGCATGTCAAGGTGCAAAGCGTGCACACAGACACACACACACAGACACACACTCATACACACGCACACGCACGCACGTACACATACCCACACATATGCACACATACACACGCACATGAGCATGTACACGAGCACACACAAACATGTACACGTGCACACACATGCACACGCACACGCATACGGACACATGCGCGCACGCTCTCATGCACTCCTGCACTCACATGCATACATGCACTCACACATGCACACACGCACACAAATATGCACACACATGCACACGTACAAGCACATGTGCACACACGCGCACGTGCACACGCACCACCCCACCACGTACTCACATACCACTACCACACATACGCGCATGAAACGCCTGCAGCAAAAAGCTGGATTCCCTGTGTCAGCAAGTCAAGGAGGACACAGCACTCGTGCTTCCCGCAGCGCTGCTGGCAAAGTTAGAAATCAGGCCCGACTTCAAGCTGCCACGTGCGTGTTTCACACATTTCAAATGCTTTTTCTTTGACTGGAGCACTTTTGCAGCCATGTGGCTGCCACACAAACTGCATTAGTACAGATGGCAAACACTCCATTATGCTTCTTTTTGCTTCATCATCTTTTCCTCCAATGTGTACTTCATCATGGGACGCCTGCGCTTGAAATCACCTTCCAATTTAGGCCCAACTGACTGTGAGTACCCATATCCACTCTTACTATGGTTATGCTCTCCCCCAGTCGCAACAGAATTGCGTGCGCCCGTAAACGTTTGTAATGCATGCGTATGCTTCACTCATCTGCCGAAATTGATGACTCACAAAGTGGATGCACACAGTCAGAGAGAGCACAATCTGGCTATGGCTGAATTCTACAGGTGTGGGAGCTGTGTCCCTAGTGCTGTGTGACGACGCACACATCACGTCCCTCAATGCTACGCACAGAGGCAAGTCAGCACCCACAGACGTGCTGTCCTTTGAGCTGGATGACGACATGGACTACAAGGTCAGGGTCGTGAGCTGTGTGTGTTTGCTGCTGCTGATGATGATGATGATGATGATGCTGCTGATGATGATGATGTGCATTGTGTGTGTGTGTGAGTGTGTGTGTGTTTGAATAGGTGACGTGAATGAATGCGCTGATACCTATCCGCAGGAAGCTCTCACATAGTAATTAAATTGCTGGGCTAAGTTACTTAGAATACAAAATGCGTTGTGCAGGTGACGAAGCCCGCTTAAATTACAGAGGCTTCTGCTTCCATTCAGTGCATAAGTATTATGAACAGGGCTCTACGCCGTATTTTTTAAAATGGCACCGTATATACGGTACGGTATACGCCGTATCGTAGCTTTTACCGTATAATACGGTATGAGCAAAAGTACGGTGCCAAACCGTATAGTTTGGTCCCACCGTACAATACATTTTGACCGTAGGTAGGCCGTTTGGCTCCAATTCCGGCCCAAAACATTTCTTTTCCTTTGCAACAAGTATATATGAACACAAAATATTAACTAGGAATCAGGTACCGCGTTTGACTTTGAGTTTCCATGCAAGCCCCTGCTGGGCCCTTTCCCCGAGCTGATGCAGCCCCAACCCAGCCTCAGGGTCGTTCATGGAAGCATTGTGTGGCGTCAGCACATGGGAGGAGCACAGCGGGGAGCGAAAATGGGAGGTTTTGGGGCGGAGAGGCCATTCTGAGGCCATTTTTGCACTTGCAGTGCCAGCTTGGCACCGTTCACAGTACCGTATCTTACCGTAAATACGGTGCCAAATTTCAAAAATACGGTAAAAAACGTTCTTACCGTACCGTACCGTATTACCGTACACCGTACCGTACACCGTACTGCAACAGCCCTGATTATGAAAGAAGGGGGGGGAGTTGTCGTTATTTGCCTACCGTGAAGACAGCAGTCTCAGATTTTGAGCGTTGTTTAGTGTTTTGGCACACAATGTTTTGTGCTGTGGGAATGTGTTTTTGGCACACAATGTTTTGTGCTGTGGGAACCGTGCTGCGGAACTATTCACCGCATCTCATCCCAGCAAATTCAAATCTGTGATGCATGTTGTCCCTAGCCCTTTTTGCATTTTGTGCATTGCATGAGTTCCTAAGGAGGAGGCCAAAACTAGTGCCATGTGCGTCAGTGCATTTCGTACGACGTGAAGATTCTGTCAGTGTGTGTCTAACGTTTATTCAAATTCAAGGACAAACCAATCTGCAGTGATTTTAATTTTTGTTTTCCGTGCGTCCTGTTGGCTGCTAACCCCTGCAGATGCACTTGCCAATCAAGCTGCTGGGCGACGTGGTCATTTCATTGGACACGGCGCAACGCCAGGCAAAGGAAAGGGGGTGAGTGAGCGCACGCGCGATTTCAACAGCGCCCGGTGCCGGTGCAGAGTTAAGCATGCAGGGTGGTGGCAATTGTGCGATTGTGTCCATATGTTCACAAATCTGCTTGTGACATAAGTTGCTGAACTGTAACTCTGGTTATAATTTAGATAGGATGACCTTTTCTGTACATTTAGCTATGTACACACCCCTACGCCTTCGAGGAGACGGCGACGAGGTTGAGTGCCCACTGTATCTTTTGTGATCTCCACTGAGCACGCAAACACAACAGATGTCAGCGCGCTGGCTGTGTTGGGTGCATGTGTGCAAAAGAGCAACTTTGCGTGTGTGTAAGATCGTTGTCTGTTGCGCTAGTGCCTTGATTTCCTTGGACACACACTTTTTGGCGGTTGGGGCCCCTGATATTATGGCAAAATATTCCTTTGTTATGCATACCTTTCTTCATGAGTGGCCTGTTCAAGAGAAAAGGTTTAGGCAACACCTACCTGCTTTATGCTTGACCTGAAACATTAAATGTGAGTGTGAATTATCGACGAGAGTGTGTGCCTCTGCAGTTCCTGCTTACTCTTGTCTTGCCTTCCTGTAAAACATGTATGTCCAAGCTTGTGAATGGCCTACTCCACAATACAATACAACTTGCTGTGTGTGTGTGTATGCAGGCATGAGCTGTTGGATGAGCTGCGTATTCTGTTGGTGCATGGAATGCTGCATCTGTGTGGCCTTGATCACGAGCGGAGTGACAAGGTGGGTGCTACCGTGCCTGTGCGCGCAGGTGTCGCGTGTCCACACGTGTTGCAAGGCATGTTCAGGCTACTGAATTGCATCCGACTTGATTTAATCTCTGCAGAGCTGCATGAGGACAAAACTGAGACCACAAGGCATTCTCCACAGACATTTCAGAACGTGCACACGCACACAAGCACACACACACATACACACACACACGTGTGCAAACAAACACAAGCGCAAACATACACACACAGGATCTGGTGGCCATGGCCGCAGCAGAGCAGGCCATCATGGGTCAGCTGGGCTGGAAGGGGCAAGGCCTGATAGATGCGGCGGGGGAGGGAGGTGCGAATATCAGTGATCACTCTGTCAGCAGCTTTTGTAGCAGCTTCTTGTTCATTAGCTTTTTTAGCTCAAGGCACATCAACAGATCTAGCACATCCATCCATGCTTCAATTTCTGCTTTCCAAGTACGACCCAGCATTATGAGCTAAAATATCTAGTTTCGGTGTGATAAAACTTCTTGTATGTCCGGCTGATAGTCTCGTACTGGTAGTTGTGTGGTATTACATGAAACGGGAGTGGCTCTCTTTTTCTCTCTCTCCCTGTCTCTCCCTGTCTCTCCCTGTCTCTCCCTCCTCTCTCTCTCTCTCTCTCTCTCTCTCTCTCCCTCTCTCTCTCTCTCTCTCTCTCTCTCTCTCTCTCTCTGTCTCTCTCTCTCTCTCTCTCTCTCTCTCTCTCTCTCTCACACACACACACACACATACACACACACATACACACACACATACACACACACTTGTCACATTGTACACAGGCACATACATACA
>Ga0307942_1001486_pt1 | contig 18693 bp, 20 predicted proteins | sample OrgLakmetagen175_FD_201846 | JGI IMG/M metagenome (GOLD analysis project Ga0307942, IMG submission 201846) | Saline water microbial communities from Organic Lake, Antarctica - #175 | ecosystem: Environmental > Aquatic > Non-marine Saline and Alkaline > Saline | place: Antarctica: Organic Lake... | reverse complement strand
AGCTGCAAACTCAGCCGTCAAAGGTCCCTCTGGCGCTGATGTGTGCTTTGCTGTTTAAAGGGGTTGCTGTCCCACTACGTGCTTGTATGATGCTGCTGTATAGCTGCTGTGCGCCTGCTGCTGCCCCAAACCCGATTCGCTGTTTGCCTGAGATGGTTCGGCCCCCCCGCCCAGCGACGAGGGGGCAAGTAAAAATGTGTTTAAGGTAGCGCTGTTTAAAATGATATTAATTCTTTCCAAGGGGAGAAAACAAACTCCCTACTACGAGGATAACCATCTGCCGCATCTGCCTTGAATAACAATGAAAAGAAAAGAAAAACGCAGCAAAACACTCCCTGCATCAATTAAGGAAAAGGAGACACATTGATTGGCCCAAAGTGCCGTGAGTCTCCCCCACCAAACAATGGTTATAATCATTGTATGGGGGGCGGATGACCTTCAGCCAGGTTGTTTGGCTGATCAGCTGCTGACTAATCTCGGCCAGCCACAAATAATTCCATAAGTATTAGCGTAAATGTGTAAACACTACCGCCAAGAATCACCATCGCCCATGCACTTCTTCAAAGTAATTAAGTCCCATGCCGGTATCATCGGTAAAGAACATGCCGACACCCTTGCTAAAAAGTCAGCTACCACCTAATCCGACATCGCGGACACCTCCATCAGAACAGCAGGCCCTGAGGGAAATCCCTTCTACAACATCCACTTGCTTACAAAAGAAGACACAGAAAACCAAACACAAACCCATAATCATACCCATACAACAAACATGGCCCATCCTCCTCCCCCAAGGCTTTGGCACCTACCAAACCACTGTGACACCCTTCAAGCCCACATGCATCTTCTCCATAAACTGGGAAATGCCAAAACTGAAGCGAATTACCATGTGTACTAGCAGACCCTCATAAAGAACGGCACTGCCAATGGAGCCACTAGCAATGCTTACCTAACATCATCCTATGTCCCCTTTAAGACCAAATGCATCATTATGAAACACAGAACAGGCACCCTTTATATGCGGCATTGTTCAAACTCTCAACAAATCAAACCTGCCCCCTCTGCCCACAATTAGACAGTGTCCTACACATCCTTTTTGGGTGCCAACACACGCATATAAGGAACATGATCACTGAAAGACATAATTTAGCATGCCGCATGATCCTTAAGGCTATTAGCGAAACAGGCTCCTTAGGGTCACGCGTCTCCATGGATATAGGCAGCAACGAACGGATGACCATGCGGAATCTCCAGATTCCTGAAACAGCTAAAAGTTGAATTGTTCCCAAATGGTTTCTCCCACCCTGCTTCTCAGACAAAGACAGATTTACTCCAGCCGACAAGATTTCGTGATGGTTAATCCCATCGCCATCAGAAAAGTCAGGGCTGTTGAGTTAATGGGGTTGATGAATCAACCAAAAGCGGTAATTTCTAGTTGATCATTGATTCAAGCGGAAACCAACTGCTGTTCTGGTTGATTCAACTAGACAGTTAATTCAAGCAGCAATCAATGAGAAACGGTTGAGCGATTTCTAATTGATTCCTGGTTGATCATTGATTCAAGCATAAATCAACTGCTGGTTTGGTTGATTCAACCACACAATTGATTCAAGCAGTAATCAAGCAGGAGTGGTTGATCTGAGAATGATTTTAGGTTGAACGTTGATTCAAGCAGAAACCAACTGCTGTATTCAAGCACATGGTTGATTCAAAGTGCAGATCAACTGCAAAACATGAAAAAAGCACATGGTTGATTCAAAGTGCAGATTAACTGCAAAACATGAAAAAAAGCCCTAACATCTTTGCAATCATCCCAAATCAACCAATAACTCAAGATTTTTATATTAATGAAAGCAAAAGCAGTGAAAAGCACTCCCCACATTAATTAAGGAGCCACTTTGATACCGAGTATTGTAAAGCTCCTCCACCGCGAAAAGGAAAGGAAAAATCAATGGGGATCAAGAGGGTTGCAGGCTTGGCCTGAAACCGGATCCTGATGAGAGTTGATAACAGTACTGGAAAGGGCACGTCTGGCGGACAAGTTTAGCAGCAAAGTTCACAGAGTGCACATGGAGCTTGAAGGCAAGCTTCTTAACTCTTTGAGAATCAAGACCCAGTTCCTTAAAAGGCTTCAGAGTGTGAGTGTTGTAGATGGTGTCACCCACACCCAAAAGGATGATGTGAAGAGTAACGGAGGCTCCTTGGAGAATGTTGCAGAGATATTTGTACTATTTTTTTGCTGCGTTCAGCTGATTCTGAGGTCATCTTTAGATCGGTGCTGTCTGGGGTTGGTGGCTCTACTGGTGGCTCTACTGGTGGCTGCTGGGGTGCTCCCAGCCTCCCTCAATTGCCCCCTGCCACTTCGAAAAACCCACCCCCTACATTAGTTTATAGTTTTTGTGTTTTTGCAGCGTTCGGAAAAGTCAGGGCTGTCAATAAAGCAGACCTATGTCAATAAAGTAGAAGAAAATGCTAGTTAGTACATTGTTTCTCTTAGCGGCAGTTTGTTTAATGAGATATAGAGATCACGCAAATGGCACTACAGCTCCCGCTCTTTTTCTCGTGACGCCCATCTATCGACCTCTTCTGCCTTCTCCGCAGCCTTCTTTGCTCCCTGCTTGACAGCATCGGAAGCATCCTCTGCAAGAAAACAATACCAAGACACTAGTTTTTGTGATGAGCAACAAAATTTGGCTCAAATCTGTAGTTCCTGCCGTCTGCAACGACAACAATGCACGCAGCTTACTTACAAGCGTACAAATAGCAGGCTTGGGGATAGTGAGAACACAAGTTGCAGTTTCTTGTACAAGTAGCTGCTTCTTGTACAAGAGGAGGGAAGGGAAGGCAGGAATTTTATGTTACTAAATTAAAAGCTTGCTTTATTTTTCGAATAAGTCCATGTGATTGGTCAAGTATGACATGGCAGGTAGACATGAATCTCAGTAGCTAGTAGAGCATTTGCATGTGAATCAGTTGTAGCCTTCACCTGCGTTGTTACGCAAAGAAGCATTCAGGCTCTCCCCTTGCTCTTTGGCTTTAGCTCCAGCCACATTTGCAGCGGAGCTTGCAGAATGGACGATCTCAGCAGCTGCTGCCGATCCCTGAGGTCAAGTAAAGAAAAGGGCTTGCCTTGAGCAGCTAAAAGCATTTTACCAAGCAGCAAAAGGAGGGGAAGAAGCATCGTCATGCTGCAATATTTTGACCCTAATAAGTCTTTGCCCTGTGCCTGTTGTAGTAGTACGGCTCTACAGGCAGCTGGGGGAGCTTCAGTAGCGTCTGACCCCGGGGTCTGGATTTTAAAGGTTACAACGTTGACGCCAAATTATAGCTTCTTATATTTTTTGCGCAGTGAAAAATAGAAGACCAGCGTCCAGTCACCTTTGATTCTGCCACCTTGGCGTTCCGCTTGGCAGATTCTGAATGACAGGGCATATTCAGACATGCATGCTGTTATTAGTAACTGTTCCAGTGTCGCAAGCAAACATGCTGCTCACTGACTGTGCACCGTTCGTTACCTTTGGCAGCCTCAGTACGCTCCTCCTTAGAAGGGTATGACTTTCCCAAAATGAAGTCTAAGGCTTTTCCCAACCAGGAGCGCTTGTCTTGTGCTTGATCTGCTAATGTGAACACTGTGCCTGCACGTTGTATGGTTGCTTGCAACTTTTTAGCTGGATAATATAATGACAAACTATTGTTTGAAACACAATGAAGATAGATATTATACAAGCTGCTCGAGAGCTTCTTGCTTATTATTACCTGCTGGCGGCGGGGATATGCCAAGTCCAGTAGCTGCTGCCGCCTGCAACTTTTCTTGCGCAGGCTGATGAGCCTAGCATGGCAGAAAAAAAACCTAGGCTGATTATGAGTCATGGGGGGAGGATGCGTGGGGGGTGGATGGGTGGGGGGAGGATGCGCAATCTACCGCGGATAAGGAAGCAAGGACGAGCAGAATGGGAAGCAAAATGTGCATCTAAACAATCCTACCGCGGAGGAAGAAGCAAGGACGAGCAAAATGGGAAGGAAAGCGTGCATCGCTCCTGAAGTCAAATACAACAGATTAATAATTTAATATAAATCTGTAGGTTTGGCAATCAGACGACCAGTGTTGACAATAATTGTTTAAAATTTTGACCGTATACCGATAGCAAATTCGGGCACTGTTGAAATCGCTATTATTGTTCGATTTCTGGTTCTTCGAGGGATGTATTATTGGACTGATCATTGTAGTGCCGAACATTATTGAAAATTCAGATGCAAAAATGAATTGACAACAAACAGGCATTCTACCCTTTTAACCTCGGAGTCCAAACATGCACCTGCTTGGACCTTTCCGTGATGCGCCCCCAACAACATGGTCCAAAGAGGAGATTGAGCAGTGGAAGATGCCTGAAGAAGACACGCATGAGGGTTTCAAGCTCAAGTTCAGCAAGTTTAACCCGACGCCAGGATCTGGGCACACAGGAATGCACAGCACCCCTCCGAACAACTACCCCTTCTATGCCGAGTCTGAGCGGTACCAGCCTGTCCTACAGTCTGATGGGGGCCAGTTGTCTGGTGCGAGCAAAGCCTTGACTCCATTCACAATGTTCACTGTATGGATGTGGCAAAAATAACACGCCTTAATGTGCTGCAGAGTGGCAGGAAATGTACACCCCCTCCAAGGATCAGGCAGAGACAGATAGGGCAACTGCATACGAGCTGAGCGTACCACATGGTGAGTGATCTCGTCCTGGGTTCTTTTCTGTCTGAGAAAAGAGCGGTGCTGACAGATGAGAATCAGCTCTCTTTTTTCTAGCATGGGCATCAATGAATTAGCAAACACAACCACCATCCTCACATTACTAGCAATCAAATCACACAGAATGAGGAGTGAGCTTCCTATTTTCAAAAACACATCCACACACTTTTGTCATCGCTGCTTCAAACTTCTCAGGGTACATTCCGGCCGGATCGGCCCTGCAAAACACGCAAATGATAGATCTCTGGGTCCAGAGCGACTTGCACGACGAGAATGAGTATGGCAAAGAGGTGAGGGGTGTACTCAAACAGGATTTCTTTCATTGGTACTACAGGGGCTAACCTACACCGCCCCCTTTTCTGCGTTGTACATTCCTTCTCCAAAACGCGTCTGGACCATGTTAGTTTTGTACTACCATTGTTTCACAGGTGGACAGCAGTTCTGGGTGCCACAAGGGTGGGCCATTCAAGATAACTGTCAGTTCCAAGATCCGTGTCGAAGACCTGCGTGTGGTGATCAGGGTGAGCAAGAAAGGAAAAAGAGAAAAAACAAGCAGTGATGATTCACTCCCCACATCAATCAAGGAAGTTGATGCCTGCGAGACACCAGGTTTCCCTAAAAGTACTGGGATCAACTGTAGGCACCGCATTTTGTCACTTTTTAATGTGCTCGTCCCTTTCCCCTTTCCATTGCTTGAATGTTGGATTTCTGTACATCAATCCATGTTTTCTTCTACGGTCAGCAGTTTACTCTTCAATTTGGTCAGGCTGCACTGATGTTCTTCTTGCACAACCTGCAGGACGTAGGCGGCATCCTGCCAGCTCTGGCACGTTTGTCATATGCAGGCAAGCACATGGAGGATGCTCAGCGGACTTTGGAGCATTATGGGGTGGCATTCTGGCATGCTCGCTTTCCCCACTGGCCGATAAAGATTCGTAGGTTTTGATAGATTGCGAGGTGGTTGCTGATTATACGGTAGTTTTTTACTGGACGGATGGTGATCTTTCCTTGCCTGTACCAAGAGAATGAGAGTGCAGACGTTGTAGCAAAAAAAAATCTGCATTTCTACTGATGCACATGCCACATATCCTGTTACTGTTATATCAGTAGAAGGCTCTCCATTTTTTAAGATCCTAAAGGAGGAAAACCACTCCCCAAATTGAATAAGTAAAAGAAAGTCACTTTGGTATCAAGTACCGTAAAACTCCTTTCCCAGCAGACAAAAAAGGTCCAGTCAAAGAGGTTCAACATGAGAACCAGGCTCAAAAGCAATAGGTGTAAAAAACTGGCTAAGCTCTAACATGTGACCCGTCCCAGCCATTGCCAGCCTTGATATTAATCACTCAGCCAGTCCTACAGCACTGAATCTGCGGCGCAGTCACGTCAGCAATTACCGCTCCCACGCGCCTGCCTCAGTCTAAGGAGAAGAACCAAACCCCAAGCGATGTGCACCCCGCACACGCTCCGAGCTCTAGAGCCAGCTGCCTAGCCCATGCCTCTCTGCTGCTGTCTTGCAGCCCCCTCCCCAAACCCCCCTCCCGCCTTGCTGCTTTGACTGCATGCTGCTGCTGCAGCCTCTTGAGCATTTAGCCATGCACCCCGTCAAATTAGGAGGGTTATATTTTACTTCTTTGAAAGCACACATGTGCGTATACACACAAACTTGATCCTAATTTAAAAAGTGTTTCGTGCCATCAGCATCAGTCCACAAAATGCAAAAATTTTTGGACAAAGCAGGTAGCACCCATGCAAATAAATTAAGGATGTCATTCTCTGCCGTACGAATCTGATATACAACCAAAGGCAAATCATTACTGGACGAGTTATTATAATAGCAATTTAACAATGGTGCACAGGGTGCTGGCCTGCTTGCACAAGCAGATGCTGGCCTTGCATCAAGTTGTTGTTGATATCTGCCTATGATCCAGTTAAGGCAACGTTTTTTTTTTGCAACATCCTATTGGGAGCAATAGGCATTCTTTTAGGTAGCTACACAAGAGAACCACTCCGCAGCCTCAAATTATTAATGTAAATGTCACAACACTGATAGAAAATTCTGCGTACTGACCATTAGGTCCTCAAGAAAGAGAGTTCGATCCAGACAAGCCAACTTATGTTGCCCAGGCGAGGCGCACAACCCCCACAAATACGAGCAATACTTCTGGTGGTGGGATGCAGGCCTACTGCTTGCCCCAGACTGTAGAGACTTTCCCTCTTATATTCTCCGGGTGGGATGTTGTGCGGCTCTGCGCACATCCATTGGATTGGTGTAGATCACAAAACAACATCCATTATATAACAACGGTTTTCTCTTTGGGCTACATTCTAAGCCTGCACATTCTTTCTTGGATCACAAGTGGCTGTAATTGGTAGTTTGCAAAACAAGCCTTGGTGTGCTTTCTATTGTACTCAGCATTGTGGCGTGTATTTTACCTTTGGTAGGGGCATCTGCCCTTTCATCGCAACCTCAGCTACCTAGTCATTTCTTTCAAGGGTTTATTTGGCATTTTGTATCAGCACGTGTATATAGATTGTGTGTGTATGGATGCATTATGTACTTGCCAGCAGATTAACATTCCACCTTTCAGCGGATCCACCTGTCAGCAAATTGATAATTTCACCGTGACCAGCCCTGGTTCGATTCTTAATGCAAAGAAAAGAGACGTTTGATTAGGGTGGCTGTGCGTGCAGGGTGGTGCATGCATGCAAGTATGCAAAAAAAAGGACTGTGTGCAAACGAGACATGCTAATAAGCGCCCAAAGGCTGCCTTGCTATGCTACGTCATCTTAAATGCACGCAGCCGACACCATTGGCTCAACCAGCCTGAACTGCTTATCTTGATCAGCATTTCCACCCACCAGCAGCAAGAGGTGTGCAAATGCAAGGCCTGGGGGTGGGGAGTGGTTTATAAGCTAGATGAGCCATGGCCGCCATGTGCCGCGCCGGTGCAAATTTGACACCAACCTTCCCTCGCCCCCAGAAATTTGCTGCAATAAGGTGCTCAGAATGATTGGTTGCCTGCTCCTGACACCAGTAATTCCCCAGTAGTGATACCATGCGCCACGTGCATGTTCAAGAAGTGGTGCTCTACGAACCCACGTGCACGAGCAAACCTATAGGCCTCCACCTCCTGTCTTTAGCAACGCACGCTATACAAGACTTTAACGCCTGAACAAAGCACGCATCCACGCTCCTGAATTTGTGCTGCTTCAGGAAATGGTGGTTTGATCTGCTGGGGTGCAAGCTGTTTTTGAAATTAAAGAAATGACATCAAAACCTGCTCAAACAGGCTCTACACACACAATAATGAAGGTCGCAAACAAGGGATGGGATGTGTGCAATACTTTGCGGCTGTGTGAGTGTTAATGGACACCATGTGTTATTGGCTGAGCAAACAAGAAAAATAAATGGACGTGCTTCCCTGGGATTCAATTGCTTACTGCCTTTATTAATACTGTAGTGATTCGGTCAAAGCCTGTTGGGCGTGCGTGACAGTGAGCGTGTTGATGTTATGGGGCCTTACATTACATTACATTGCTTAGCTGTTCAAACTTCTCGAATTTACTCACTGTATCCTCATCCCTCCATGCAGATACCTGCTTGTCAAAACTATTCATTTACGGTCTGTAGAGCAAAAGGGTGATGACCTATTATTTATCATGGGCGATAACCAAAACCACACCAGAGGGGCGCTTTCCGGACACTGCACCTCAGATATTACTTGCTGCATGACAAGGCCTGCATCCCTGCGTGCTGGAAGCTAGGAAAGCTGAGCCCTCTGTATAAGAAGGGTCCCTTTTGGGACTCCAACAATCATCGCATGTTGGCTGTCAGTGGCATTATGCACCGTTATGTTGTTCGCTCCTTGCTTACTGAATGGTGCGTGGCACCTGGTAAAATTCCTGACACCCAATATGGTTTCTACCCAGGCTGTAGCATTCTGCAAACCAAGTTCACTCTTTGGCACCCACACAGCATGCTGCACGCACGAGCAAATCCGACATATCACCAAGGTTGCATGCCTAAATTTTTGCTTTTAAGCAAGCCTGTGACACCATACAAGGGATGCACTATGATAACATCTCCGGCGTACATGCATGCCTGTGCCTATGTTGTCCGTAATAAAGGACATTTAAGATTGTGATGAGTACGCCTAAGGGATTAGCTAGGGTATGGCTCTCTACAGGACCTTATCCACGGCTAAGTCTGCTGATGAAGGGCGTACGATTCGTCCATTTCTTGCCTCTGCCTATTGGGGATGTAGATTTGGCGTGAACATGCTTTGACAGACAGAGCGCCTACTTCTTTGTAGCATGCACCTCCTCATATTTAGGCTCTACAGACCTGGTATCAATTTAAGGGTTGAGTAGCATGCACCTCCTCATATTTAGGCTCTACAAACCTGGTATCAATTAAAAAGCTGGCTTGAATGAGAATGAACTCACCTCTTCTGCTTCCTCCAATGTGGGTTCTTGGAGACACAGCTGCTTGATTATAATCTATCCAATGCAAACATAAGTATCTGCCTCTTGTCACGCACGAATGCACTAGTTCACTGCCTAAGATGCATTTCAGTAAGACAAGGTGTGAGGCACGATCGTTACTTTGTCACAAGCCTTCATACTCTCTATTTCCACCCCAGGCACCTTCAACCCTTCGAGCCAGCTTGCATCAATTCTATTGGCAAGGTGCATTAAGGAAAGATACAAACCAGCTAGAAGCCAGTAACTCACAAAAGAATGTCATATGGCCACGACAACAACAGCGGCTGCTGCAGACCTGGGTGGGAGCACGATGGCAATTATGACTCCTGATTCCCCTGCCAAAATAATTCCTGCTTATTTGCCAGCTTACCAGAGGCTACGGGGATTTACAAGGACTTACGGAGATTTACAAAGGGTTAATTGGCAGTCATGTTTGGTATCGGAACTGTCTTAGTCTTGCTGGGCTCAGTCAGCTCAAATGTAATAATAAGTTGTACAGTGGATGGGGAATCTCAGACCATTCAGCTAATTCCGCTCAGGCAGGATTAAATTAAAGAAGAACAATATGAACACTTTACTGTAGATCACTCTCCGCTCCCCACATTATTCATTTAAAAGGAGCTGCTCTGGTATTTATTACTAGCGCAACACTAGAAACCATCAATGCACACAGCCAGCGTGGTTAAGGTTAGGAGCATAGGTGCTCGCATCAGGCAGCCCCCCCAACTTCTTTTCTGCGTAGAGCAGCAAATTACAAGAAGCAGTGCGACTCAGGCTCCATTTGCTTTGTGAAGAATTGCCATCAGTAAGTTAGAACTCAGTAACTAGGAAGCAGTTCGATGAAGTTCAGAGTATGAGGGAAAGTTAGTAACAATTGATGGTATGAAAAGTTACGAAGGCTTTTGGGAGAGCAGTGTTCTCTATGCTGTTCCTTTGCAGTATTTAGCTGGCTCTGGGGTCTCTTGTTGTCACGGTACTTGCCCTCATTGAAGTTAGCCTCTCATTGCCACTTACAAGGAATCTGAGTACAGTGGTTAGCGATCCAGAACTTAGGAATGTAGAAGGGGGAAACAAGGGGAAATGTTGTATATTATTATCTACAATCCCTATGCCAAAGTTTGTGCAATCGCGTTTACAGCCATCGTGGTTTGACACTTGATTCCAACATAGTGTCTTGTGTGGTTCCAGCTTTCATAAAAAAGACTGTACACACTAGTACTGCATGCACATACGCATGCCATTAAAAGGGGCAAGTTACTTCCACAGTTAGTGTCTAAATTAAATGCAGGCTACTTGTCCTTCAGACATCCCAAGTATTCCTTTTCAACGAGGTGCTTTGCGAGCCTTATGACTTATTGTTGGTATGGCCTGTTTCTCTTTCACATCTGTAGCATGCGTAAATAATGCACAAATTACTTATCACACATTTCTAGGGTTGGCCAGAACCATATATCTACGGTGTACCGTACTACGGTATATATATATATATTTTTTTTTATGGTGTACCGTACTACGGTATATACGGTATCTTCGGAAGGGAGACCACCAGATATACAATCATATACGGTGCATACATACAATCCTGGCCAACCCTACACATTTCCAAGTTAACTCTCTTGACCGCTACGCTACATTGGTATTAAAGGTCGTGCCAGGTTAACCCTCGCGCATGTGAGGTTACCAGTGATGTATAAATTACTTACCGCATTTCTCCAAGTTAACTCTTTTGGTCGCTACACTACAGCATCCCCTGGCAAAAACCCTTTAGAAACATGGGCAGTTTTTTTACTGCTGATGGATCTTCCAGATCCTGGGTTGAGAACATCTCAGGAAACGTAAAGAGAACTGAAAACTTGGGGGTCTAACTTACATAGGAACACAATTCCTAATCTTACATCTCGAGTATGCCTTATACAACGCGCTGTGTCAGATCAAATTACTGTCACTGCAAAGTATATGATACAGCACATCTACTTATACCCCCCTAATCTAAGAGGTTTGTGTAACAAGCCTAGAAGATTACGTGAATATGTGCAGAGGATGATGTTGTGCAGTGTGATATCATGAAATTAGAAGTTGAATCAGTCCATTTGCTCCAGTGATGTAGGGAGCACATAAAACAGCCTCAAGGATAACAACCTCTGCTAGATTTAAGTACCCAATTTCAGCTCCAAACACTATAAGTCCTCAACTTTGTACGCCTCGAGAAATCTCAACTTAAATCACCAGCTGCTATAAGAGCCACTGCAACATCCCACCATGCATTGCCAAGTTCCTCACAAACCACCAAACTTCTCAACTTCACAACTTAAGAAGAACCAGCTGCTGTAAAAAGCCACTGCAAGAACCATGCCCTCTTCCAACCTTCCAGACAACAAGTCCAAACCCCTGCCATTCATCAACCAGACAACCAACCAGCTTTTTCTTCAAGCTTTTCCTCTCCAAACTCTGTCATTCAAGTCAGCCAGCATTGTGGCTCGGACGCATGATGGTCCTTTGTACACTGATACACACAGACCTTGTGTCATGTGCGTGGGTGCAAGACGATATGGCTGCACAGCTGAGATGCTAGCCTATACTACACAGTCTTAATGGTAATGATAGTGCCTTCGGACCAAGAAAGGCCTCGAAGGTTGAAAAACCATCCAGCAGAGGAGTGAGTTCTTTGCATCGCGTGGTCTTTATTGCTTCTACCACTTCTCTGGCTCATGCCCTTGCGCTCTCTGCACACATGTATGTGTGTCTACTGCTCTGTGTCTACTCAGCTTTGCGTGGCTGCCACATACACTGCTGCTCCATCCCGGAGCTGGGACCCATGACTCAGATAAGACCTCTCGGCCTCATTGTTGTTACACCTTGATAATATAAACGAACGAACAAATAGAATCGGAGACCTTACACGGCACAGGGTCTCTTGAGGATCCCCTCTAATGGTACCTCTTAGAGTTTACATTTGTCAATTGATCATGATTACCAAAACTATCAAATCCAGAAGATAAAGGTTATCAATAACACTGGCCATCCAGCTTATTGAACAAGACAGACAGAAACTCTCAACTGTCAACCAACTTAACTGCTCTGTCACACGATTCGTCGCTGCCAACGATTGGGCGTGACAGCTGCTACAGGGTCAACGAGCAGTCCAATTTTCTTAGCCGTGTTACGTTTGGTCACGTGATCATTTGATTTGTTAGTTTCTTTTCTTGTAGCGTTCAGCTACGGCAATGAAGGGTCTACATGCAACAAGATCAAGTGATTAATGGTAAAGAAAATATAAAGGCAGGTGAGCCTTTCTTTAATTGGAGTACCAGTAAGCAACTAACATGTATGTGGCTTCTAAACAGGCCCAAAGCACAGCTGCTAGCAAGGGAAAATGCTGGAACAAGGATAAAGAGCAATTGGCCCTCTCATTGCGTGACACGCAAGTGTAGTGTGATGAAAGTGTTGCATGGGATGAAGAATTTGCATGTGATGAAGGTGTTGCACGGACTTATGCATTATATATTATTGCCAACTCTTATAATACCTCATTGCTACCAGCAGCCTGTGTGGTACCTGCCGCCTGTGCAGGCTGTAGGACATATTGAAGTGAAATAAACAGTCGTAAAAGAGTTTAAGGCAGAAAAGCGCTTTTCTGCCTTAAACTCTTTTACGCCCACGGTATTGCTAGCAATATCGTGGGCGCATTTCCGCGGCGAACGGTTGAATCAACCTACTTATTTTGATTTTTTTACAAGTGCACCTGAGTGCACCAAAAGAAAAACAAAAGGAAAATTCAAGAAGGGCAGGTTCCTCCGTTGCTGCCTGAGATAAGGTGGCGACGCCTCGATCACCCCTACTACCTATTTCGTGCGTTCCAAATTGGAACGGACGAAATGCTGAGTCCCAAACAACATTTTTTGTCGCTGTGAATAAACTTGATACCAAAATCAGTATTGATGCATAAATTGTGGCGCACTTTGGTCGTGGTCCCCGGGCGGACCGATTTATTAGAAACGGAAGGAAGGAAGACGGAAACCTTCAGACATAACATGTTGGACACGTTGCTTTAATTATTCATTCATTCATTCTTCATGTACTGATACTAATGTTCTTGTAGCAAAATGCATATTCTTCGCGGACTTTTACCCCTCTGTTTTCACCTGTTGTTGCCCACGAATGTTTTCGGAGTTGAAATAAGCAGCGTATCCCCCCAAAGGTTGAGCAGAGCGGGAGGTAACAGGTAAAATCCCCTTTTGGAAGCCTACTGGAACACAGCACAGGGCCTGTCCCCGCCCTCGCACCTTCTCTGCCAGCAGAGGGGTCACTTCCTATTATTCCATGCCGGTCCCTCCAATGCTACTTGTGCTTGCAAACCACACAGGCTAGAGCTGCGAGGGACGGGGTTCTCTGGAGATAGGCTCTCCGGCGGGAACAACGTGTTCGTCGGACCCTTCCCTTGCAATGTGATTGACCACTACACCACGGACACGTTGGTGGGTCGGAGGTCTTCGCTGCCGTGAAAACAAAGCGAGCTTGCATGTCACTGCTTGCATGTCGGGATTCCTATCTACCACAAGTAATTGTTACTCCTTGCAGGTCACATGTGAGACAACTGCAGGAGATATAGGAACATACGAGGTAAAACTCAAGAAATCCTGCTGGGGAGTGGAGTTCCTTCCAGGACACACGCACACACACAAACACACACATGCACGCACGCACGCACGCATGCGCGCGCGCACACACACACACACACACACACACACACACACACACACGCATACGTGCACGCACACACACACACACACACGCACACACACGCACACACACACACACACACACACACACAAGCACGCACGCAAGCACGCACACACACACACGTATCCACACGTACACACACACTCTCGCACGCACGCACACACACATACACACACGTACGTACACACACACATACACACACGTACGTACACACACACACACACACACACGCACACACACACAAACAAACACACACATACAAACACACACACATACAAACAACAGCGTCTACATACATAGAAATGGCCATTTTACATTCGTACATGCACATACATGCATTTAACCACAGAACATACACTCATTCCAGGTGCATGCCTCCACGCCTTGAGCTGATGCAGTCTGTCTGACGAGTTTTTGGCTGCCTTATACAGGTGTCTGTTGTTGTTGACGGCCAAGACCAGGATACCTTGTGCTGTGTTGACTACGATGAAGGCTACTCTCCAAGTAGGTCCAAGTCAGTAGGAGCAATAGCGCAGCTATGTGTAACTACAGACTAAGTTACCGTTGCATTGCTCATGTCAAATTAGCAGACCTGCCTGCCCCTGATGCACGCGCACAAAAATTTACACATACACGCACAAACAACACACACACATGACACATGACACTACACACACTCTCTTGTCCCCACCCCTCCCATTTTACCCAGCCTTGAGAGCAGTCCTGCCCTCTGCTGGCCCTCCTGGCACTGAGGTCCGGCTGGTCGGAACTGCGGGTTGGAGGATCAGGCGCGACTGTGACAATGAGGATGCTGGCCCCAACGATGATACGTGTGTGGGGGAAGTCGTGTTTGGAGACTACCTCTGCAATACTGGAGCAGGAACAGATGACGCCTCATCAGTCATTGACATCCAACCCAACATTCCTCGTTATCCCAATGGGAACCAGTATGCTGTGAGCTGCACACTGCCTGACCCCAGTGAGGAGACAGACTCAATGGTGAGGGGGCTCATAGACAGTCAGAGTAGGGTTTCTAGGTTAGCATCACCTCCTGAAAAAGTTGTGTGCAAATGGAACCGATCTTGTTCCTCCCACGTTTTCCTCATTGCATCATTGCCAAAGCTTGCTGGGCGTCACATGTCTTGTGCCTCCTGAAGCCTTTGCTTTCACTTCGGTGCTCTTGCCTATTTGCGTGTTGACATTGCTTGCGCCTGTCAATTATCGCGTCCTGATTCCCACCTCAGCAGACCTTACCACTGTTTACATGCAGATGCCTGGACTGGCAGCAGCATCCAGCTTGAATGTCAGCCTTCACTTTGAAGCCAGCCTCAGAGGAGGCCTGACACGCATTGAGCTTGATGCGTACCAAGGAACACGCACAGGTGGGTACTGGTTTTGAAGGACGTGCGAAGCGGCTGAAGATGAACGTTGAGTTTGCCAGTCCTGCGTTTTGGGTCCTGCTAATCGTCTGACCTGCACGTTTTTACTGCATACCTAAAAAATGAGCACCGACACCATCGACGTCACCAACATCAAGCCTGCACCCTTGCTGCGCCCTCCCTCTCACAGGTGACTCCTATCTGTTCCAGATGTACGCTGTCGTGGACTCCGTGTCGCCCAGCTTTGGGTCTGTCGCAGGTGGCACGGAGGTGACTTTGACAGGGCGTGGCTTCCCAAATTTGTCACTAGGCTTGGGAGACAGTGTGGATGTAGAGGTGGCAGGATCTTACTGCAAAGTGCTGTCCTCCAACTTCACCCACATCATCTGCGCCACGGGAAAGGAGCCAGCTGATGCATCTCCACCGCCTGCAATCAACGGCCTCTGGCCAGGTAGGTTCTGCTGCAGCGCATTAGCTGCTTGGCGTTGTAGCAATGTGCACTGCCCCTGGCTGTAATGCCTGGTGGTCTGGGTCTGGGTAGACTCTGGGATAAAATTTGCCAGCTGACACAGGTGCCTTAGGAGAGGCAGGTTGTTTGAGCGACACACCATTTTATGACCAGCTCCTTCAATTCTGCTAACCCTTTGCCCACAGGCATGCGTGGCCTTGAGATGGAAGTGTACATGGATGCGGAGGGCGATGTCGGAAGCGCCAGCGACTTGAACAAGCTGAACGATACCATCCTGCTCACAAACTCAGCGGACGGCTCTTTTGGATCGATTGAAACCGCCTCGTGGGAGACGCCGTTGAACGTGACGCAGAATGGGGCTGGGAGGTGAGGCTGTGTCTGAGATATGTCTTACCGATTGTTCTTCAGGAATTGCCTTCAGATTGAAGAAATAGGTGAAACCCTCCAAATAATAGAAAAAGTAAAGAGTTAATGGTGGGGCTGTACATGTGATCAACATGACACCCTGCATCGGGCCGCTAATTCCTGTTGATTGCTCCAAAAGGTCAAAATCCCTCTCAGCAACTTTTGACTGTGAAAAGGTGGCACAGTTCCAAAGTGTCATCCTGTTTACCTTTGCAGGTACTGCTCAAAATCAAAGGCCTTCTTCAAAGCCCCAGTGACCGGCTCCTTCCGCTTTTTTGTGTCCACCAACAACTATGCAACTCTGCACGGTGCCTGGATGGTGAGTCTTGTGTGCTGAAATGATAAGTGCATCATCCGAGCAGTACTGCTCTTGTGTAAGGGGCTAATGTCATGTAAGTGCCACAATAGTTTGAAAAGGTGCCTTAGTAAAAAGGCACGTAATATGGCAAGGGATAAAATGTGAAAATTTTGCCCTCTTACAATGCCTTATTTTCAATGTGAAGTTGAAATGGCAAAAGCAAGAGAATGCTCATTAGAACCTCTCTCAGGCAGCCAGCGACACGCTTGATTAGAGGGGTGCAGTTAGGCACGCCTTGGCTGACACTCACTTACTGCTCCTGTTGTAAGCATAGTTCTAACCATTCCGACGCATCAATTCCACAGGAAAACGGCACAAACGTCTCTGAACAGCTGGTTAAGCAAACCTCAGCATCCTCCATTGACAACTATTGGCAGTACCCAGATCAGCAGTGGTCGCAATATGTCCATCTTGATGCCAACCAGTCTATTCTTTTGGATGGGGCTCACTGCTGCAACCGTCACGGAGGCCATTTCCAGGTGCGAGGATAACCAATTTGCGGCAATACAAATGCTGATTGCACGTCTGAACCCATTTGAGCACTGCATGTTTTTTGAAGTCAGTGCTAACAAATGCATACAAAGATAATTCATGTCTTGGATACACTCTTTGATCAAAATTTTCATAGACTCCTGCAAATACTTGGCTACCTGTTTGGTTACATGAAATAATCTTCATCTTCTTTAAACTTTTTTACGTGCTGGTGCTTCTGTACAGGTGGCGGTGGAAGTACCGAGCAACGTCGGCACAGCCATGTCGCTCCCAGAGGTCCAAAAGATCACTGTCGATGGTGATAGCCAGAGACGCTCGCAGGTGTGTGTAAGCGTGAATGTGAAATATTGCGTGGTACAAAAATTGGCACAAGGGTAGCCTAATAAAAATTGTTTTATTTGCCCTCCTACTGATTTTTCTATTCTAAGGGTGACCATCCTGTGTTTCCTTTTCAATCACTTGCCGGGGGTCGTCAATTCGTTGTAGTTTGCTTGCTCGTCTTTTTTTCCCAGTTTGCTTGCGGTAATGACCAATTATTTTGCCTTGCAGCCTCTTGATACTGCTACGCAAGCCTGCTGGATTAGTGATTTAAGCAATGAAAAAATGACCAGAAGTTAAACAATCCACAGATGACGAAAGCTAAGCATGCACAAATGACAATATTCTGCCTTGTCAACACCACGTTTTAAAATTGCCTGTTGCAGGTCATCAGCTATCTTCAGGCACAGGCACCGAGGACACTGTTTTAAAGCTAAGCAATGCACAATTGACAAGATTCTGCCTTGTCAACACCATGTTTTAAAATTGCCTGTTGCAGGTCATCAGCTACCTTGCAGGCACTGGCACCGAGGACACTGTTCTGAATGTGACCGTCACTGCTGACCCAGACTATGCTTGGATGCTTGTTGAGCAATACCCTGCCGCTCTCACTTTCAAGCCCTCTTTAAACGGCAGCAGCCTAGGCCAGGACTTCACTGTGCCCGTCACCGAGTCTGAGCAGAGCGTGGCAAACCTGCTTGCACAGGTGACGAGGGAAAAAGATAGCTCAGGCGTTTTTGAAACTGCCTGTCTAGCAGGTTAATTTGTATATAAGCTGTTGGGGATTGAGAGTACAAGCTGTTGGGGATTGTTACCTGATAGCAGCCTAAAAATACATTGCTGAGCCTTTAAGAAGCCAAATTCTTATAAATTATATGGCCTTATCTGCTCTTGCATACGCAGGCTCTCAGCACTTCTGCCTCAAACATTGGAGTCTTACGCTGGGCAGACGTGACCACTGTGATTTACCAAATTGGCCTCGACTCCGCAAAGTAAGGGACTAACATATCATTGCATGATATGTGTCATTGCACCTCTTAAGTGAGCCGGAGTCATCTAAGCAGCATAACTCGCCCAGCAGCAGCAGTTGTTTTTGGTGGGAAATTATTCCACTGACATGCATGTAATTGAATAATCCGACATGTGACTAATTTATCTGCTCCTTTCAGGGTTCCTGGCTTTGCTCTAGAAGTTGAGGTGGTGGATCGACAAGACCCTACTCCCCCATTCCAGCTCCCGTCCATCCCTCAAGCCTGCATTCCCTCACCTCCTCCCCCTAGCATGCCTGCCTCCCCAGCCCCCCCTCATCCAG
>Ga0307942_1001482_pt1:0-17500 | contig 18712 bp, 17 predicted proteins | sample OrgLakmetagen175_FD_201846 | JGI IMG/M metagenome (GOLD analysis project Ga0307942, IMG submission 201846) | Saline water microbial communities from Organic Lake, Antarctica - #175 | ecosystem: Environmental > Aquatic > Non-marine Saline and Alkaline > Saline | place: Antarctica: Organic... | reverse complement strand
GAACGGCAGCTTCTGTCCAAAGGTACTCTTTGTGTCATCCCAGCAGGCGTAGAAGCGCAGCACCTTTCCATCTAGCTGGTCCTGTGTGTGTGTGTGTTGTGTGTGTGTGTGTGTGTGTGTGTGTGTGTGTGTGTGTGTGTGAGAGAGAGAGAGAGAAAGTGTGTGTGCGTGTACCTGCACACTTACCTGCACTTATACCCACGCACGCACGCACGCTCACCCAACACACACAGCACACACAACATGGACCACGCTGTACCTGCTTGCTTGTGTCCTCGTCAAATTTAAACACAGCGCCTGAGCCCAAGGTGTCGCCATTAAACAGATCGTCCTCTGGGCCGCGCTTTGCCAATCGCCGCAGCTCCTCTGCCGCACGTGCAGCCTGGGGGTATCGTGTACGATGCATGTTGGACATGAAGGATGAGAGATCTTGACAGAAATAAGCCAATTTGTACTGGCCCCCACTAAAGCTGTGGACACCCACACCCACACCCACATCAATTTCACACGATCATTAACATATACAAACGCAGTTCATCCCTTACACTAAACCCACACCCACACCCACACTCTCACCCAAACCCTCACCCACACCCACACCCTCACCCGCACCCGCACCCGCACCCACACCCACACCCACACCCACACCCACACCCACACCCACACCCACACCCACACCCACACCCACACCCAAACCCTCACCCACACCTTGACGGCCGCATCGTACTGCCCCTCAGGGGCCGCAAAGTTTGTCTGCTGGGGGTGCCCCAGCTCACTGTAGAACGAACGCGTGGCTTGGTCACAGCCAGTGATCATGAACCTCCTGCTGTAGATCACCAGCTCTTGGCCCACGCGCAACTCTAAGTGTGTCAGGGGTTGGCCGTCGGACATCTTTGCCCTGTGGTGTGTGGTGACGAGTGCCTTGGCCGTCTGGTACGCATCAGGGTAGGCACACACACATACACACACGTACTCAACTGTGTGACCGGTTCCGTCACAAGCCTGACGTTTTGAGTTGCCAGCCACACCAGCACCAACACACACACACACAAACGTTAGACACACCTCAAAATTGTAACAGGGCACAAGTACACACACACGCGCACGCACATATGCACATACACATCATCACACGCAAACCGCACACACACACACACACACACACACCTGTGTCGGCTGAGGTACTTGCCCTGCACCAGGCCTGAATTCACGGCCTGTGGCTCCACCATCTCCATGCTGCCGTCCTCCATGTGGTAGAAGATGTCAAAGTAGCGTACCCGCACCTGCAGACCAGTCACTTTGGCATCAGTGCTAAAGAAGGAAACAATGATTCCTCAGGCAGAGCAACCACTCCCTCCCTACACTTGTGAGTGGGGAACTATCACACTGCTTGAAGGAGGACGTCTAGCAATGCATTTAAGTGCTTGCTCATATCTGTGCTGTCAAGGCGTTTGCTTGCGTGCAATGATGGACTTGTAGGCAGGGCGGGTGACACACTCTCGTCCGACACCCAAACCATTGTGCCTGGTTCTGGGGATCTGACAGCGCTCTGGTTCCTCGTACAACAACTGGTGTGGCCCCTTTTGAGGCCGAGATCAGTACTGATGATATGACAGCGTTCCAACTCCTCGTACAACAACTGGTGCGGCCCCTTGTGCTGGAGATCAGTACTGATGATATGACAGCGCTCCAACTCCTCGTACAACAATTGGTGTGGCCCCTTTTAAGGCCGAGATCAGTACTGGTGATATGACAGCGCTCCAACTCCTCGTACAACAACTGGTGCGGCCCCTTGTGCTGGAGATCAGTACTGATGATATGACAGCGCTCCAACTCCACGTACAACAACTGGTGTGGCCCCTTTTAAGGCCGAGATCAGTACTGATGATATGACAGCGCTCCAACTCCTCGTACAACAACTGGTGCGGCTCCTTGTGCTGGAGATCAGTACTGGTGATATGACAGCGCTCCAACTCCTCGTGCAACAACTTGTGCGGCCCCCCATAACGCCTGTCCACGACTGGGAGCAACCACCGCTTGAGCTTCCCACGAATGATGTCACGTCTGACAAAACAGCCAATAGGACCTACTAGTGAAACCCTACATTCTCATTAAGACAGCTATAAAGGAAAGAGGGAAGGCTTACGTACGCAGTAAAGTTGTCCCCCCCCACACCATAATCCTGGACTCAGGATAACGTACCTCTTCCAGGGGGCTGTGCAACACACGGTCGCACGAGTAGGCGTGAAAGCGTAGGACCTGCAATGCACGGCACGTTACAGTGTGTGAGTTTCAACCTATGGGCATGTGTTCGTGTGTGTAGCTTAACACGTGTTCACTTTGTGTGTACACCTGTCTACTGTCTACACCTGTCTGAGCTGAAGACATATATCTACACCTGTCTGAGCTGAATACATAAGCATCTTCTTGCAAGTCTTGGTATACATATGTGTATGTCCATTGTACATGTGTGTATGCGCAATTGTGCATTTGTTTGTATACGTGTGAGTGTGTGTGTGTGTGTGTGAGTGAGTGAGTGTGTGTGTGTGTGAGTGAGTGAGTGAGTGAGTGTGTGTGTGTGTGTGTGCTCATGTGTGTTTGTGCCTGTGCCCACTCGCCTTTCTGTTGTAGATAAGCCATCCTGGCGTCTTCACCCCCGTCCATTGCATCGCTCCTCGACTAGTGGCGCTGCCCAATATGGCATTCGCTGTGGGTGGGGGAGGGTGCATGTGAGCCTGCTGCTGCTGCATCTGCTGCTGCTGCACCTGTGTTGTCGTGTGCGAGTGTGTGTGTGTGTGTGTGTTTGGGGCGGGGAGGTTAAAGGTTGAAGGTGTGGGGAGGGGTGGTGGGGACAAGTGTGTGCGTGCCTATATGACTTAATGTGCATTTTGTCTTCTGGACAAGCAGGGACCGCTAGTCACCACTATGTTGCTGCTGTTAATACACCTGCGTCACGAGTGCATGCAAGCATGTTTGCACGTGTGCATGATCGTGCAATAACATGCATACGTGACCGTGGCTGCACCTGCTGCTGCTGCTGCTGCATCTGCTGCTGCATCTGGTATTGTGACGGAGGCAGGTGGGCTAGAGGAGGTGGCAGTGAGTGTGACTGGGGGCTTTCTTGATCTCGGAAGTCGAACTGAAGGGAGGGGGGGGGAGAGAAGGCGAAGGGTGGTCAGCATTAAAAGGTTAAAGGCCAGTGAAATGAGGGTTTGCATTGTAAATGTAAAGTCCATGCTACTTCAAGATGAAGCGACACAGCTTTGCTGGCAACCTGGCCTGAGCTATTGTGCAGGACCTTCATAACACCACTCACAGGGATAGGGAATTTGCTGCCAACCCCGGCAGCTGGGGCTTGCACGTCCTACGCGCGTTGGAGGGTTTATGTGTGCGCGTGCGTGTCAGAAACGTTTTTGTACACGGACATGTATGCCTATTCAATTAGAGCAGTAGGTGTCAGGTGCTGCATTTGACCCTGTAGGATTTAGCCTACCGCCCTTCTTGGCAGAGTAGATAGGGGGTGCCTTGAAAGCATGGGGCGCCCCACCTGGATGTCTTCAACAATGGGGAAGCCTCGAACAAACTTCAGGGATGACCGCCGTGGCTGCAGGATCAAACGTGCGACATTTGAAGAGGGGCGTGTCAGTGTGGGTGCTGCCCTCTCAGAGAGTCAGACAGGGACAAGGTCTTGCACTTTCATAAAAACATACCCTGCAAGGGCAATGCAGCGCATATGCACACAAATACACAGCCACTTTCCCTCTCTCTCTCTCTCTCTCTCTCTCTCTCTCTCTCTCTCTCTCTCTCTCTCTCTCTCTCTCTCACACACACACACACACGTACACACATACACACACCTGGCTCATTGCCATGTAATGCTGAGCATGCCTGTAACCCGGAAGGTTTGGCACCCCAGGCTCGTCTTGGGAGCGATAGCCTGCTGCCCGCATGTTTGACTAACTTCACTGTGCAAATGAGTACGTGACCTCCAGCAGCCTTTCTCCCTGTGTGTGCTGAAAGGGGTTTGATTTCATAATCTATCCTGTGTGCGTGCGTGTGCGTGTGTGTGTATGTGTGTGTGTGTGTGTGTGTGTGTGTGTGTATGTGTGAGTGTGTGAGTGTGTGTGTGTATGTGTGTGTGTATGTGTGAGTGTGTGTGAGTGTGTGTGTGTGTGTGTGTGTGTGTGATTGATTAGCTGTCGGGTTGGTCAAGCGCTCTTAATCAACTGGGCACCAAGGCAATGCATTCTTACACCTGTAGAAACAGGACTTACTGTAAATTACGCTGGTCAACGTTACAGGAAAATTGGTTGCCTGTTACCGCTCGTCCAAGCTGAATCTGACCAATTAATAGAACTTTTAACCTTATCTGTGTGGCTGTCTCATTATCTTCTCCTCAAAGTCTAGAAAGGTTTAAAATGGGTCTTCTTTGACATTCCCATTCTATTATTTTCAACATCGTAATTACAGCGGGCTACTGCCTTACTTTATCATGCAGTTGGTGAGTGAAAAAACTAAAACTAACAGGCGCACACACATGCATAGACAACACGCACACTCACACAGACATACACAGACATACACATGCATACACGCGCACAAACATTTACATTCACACACACACACACACACACACACACACACACACACACACACACACACACACACTCTCTCGACACTCACGTACATACACGCTTTCCTACACAAACCACTTGCCCAATCGTTTTTGATGTCTCTTCCTCCTCTCAGGCATCCCAAACTTCCCTTCCACGTGCACCATGCCCGACCCCACTGCCTGCTCCATCTCGCTTGCTTCGCCGCAAGCAACTCCATATCAGGCGTGACCTGCAGCAAGTGGCAGCAGCCGCAGCACCAGTTGGGGTTTTCCCAGCATCATGCGAAGCTGACTACATTCAGATTGCACGCTTAAGAGCCAATGCGTTCTATGAGAATGACAGGTCACGGTTTGTGGAGTCCTTCAAGAAGAAGTTTGTGGCACAAGAGGTGAGCCTGCACACCTCCAACCCCAACACTCCTCCCTTAGTCATCCCTCCTTACTTCTGCCCTTCTATATAGTGCATGATCAACTTAATGCACTGAGCATTCAGTCTGATCCGTATTGCCTTGCTGCTGGCACGGCAACCCTCGCTGCTTTCACCTGTCTTGCCACTGGCACAGCAGCACTTGCTGCTCTCATGAGATGTATCTGTCCTGCTTCCAACACGGAAACTCCAGTGCGGAACTCATTCAATCCTTACCCTACCTTCCTTTCCCCCCTAAGATGGAGTCGCTCAAGGAGAGGACAGTGCCAGGAACCTCGGGGCAGCTGTGTGAGTGCCTGGTGCGTGGGGGAGGCTGCATGGTAGACGCAGACAAGTAACGGAGCGTTGTTCACTGCTGACATAGATGCTGTGAATGCCTGTCGTACACCTCCTGAAAATGAGAAGGGATGCAGAGGAGGGTTACGTTTCTGGGGATCAGATGGATGGGGATCAGATGGAGGCAGGTCCTTGAAATTAGGCGTCTTGTGCCTACTTTTGATATCTTTGATCAGAGAGAGATGATAAAGGGCTGCCATTCGGTTTTTTCCTATTCTCTGCTGTTTCACCCCCTTTTCCGACACACCATTTGCAGTTAGCGAGATCAACCCCCTTTTGTGACACACCACCATTTGCAGCTGGCAAGATCGGAGGAGGAAGGGCAGCAAGTACTTGGGTGTATAGACATCCGTGTGCCACGTGCGGTGGCGGGCAAGCACCCTGCTGGGGTCCCTGCGGATGATGATAAGGTAGGCGCCTGTTAGGGAAGGTAAGCAATCTGCCAAGGGGTTGTTGAAAGACAATAAGGTAGAATATTGGGGTTTTTGTGGGCGATAAGTGCTCCTTCCTACCGGGCAAAACAGAGATACAAAGGGTCGCCCAAGACCGTGCATTTTGAGGGTCTATGCTTGGGAGCGATAGACCCCCCCCAGCAGAAGCAAATGTGCCAGACACAGTTGGTGTAGGCCTATTTTGTGCACTCACCTTTTACGTCATTGCCCCGGAGACCCTGTTAAACGGATTTAAGAGCCATCCCTCCTCCACGCGCGTATGTGCATAAGCACAAGTGATCTATTAATACTAAATGCTCAGCTCTTATTAAGTTTTCTTGACAGTTTGTAGTGTAGTTTAGCTTGCTAGAGTTTCAAGGTGTGCGATGAAGAGCGTACTTTTATCGTCCTGCTCCAAAAAGCCACAAGCTTTCCACAACCTACCCATGTGGCAGGAGCATACAGTTATTACACACACTTATTGTAGCAGGAACCTGCTCAAAACGTACAATAAATGTATAATCCATTTGCCGTCCGCACATGTGGCAGGGAGCGTACATCCTGAACGTTGTGGTTGATGAAGACAGCCGTGGGCAGGGGGTGGGCAAAGCCCTGATGCGTGAGGCCATGAGCAGAGCAGTGAGTGTGATTTATATAATATATATGAATCTAGAGAGGCCATGCGTGAGGCCATGAGCAGAGCAGTGAGTGTGATCTTTGTATTTATATATATGTAGTGGTTTGATCAGAGTCGCGGATTGCGGGAAATCGTGATCAGAAGGGCTAGGTGCCTTGCGTCCTCCTTAAAAAAGTGATCACACTATGTGTGTGAGCAAATATCAGGTGTAAAAAAGCACGAGGGTATACTGCTTGTTTGTTATTTCTGTCAGTCATGCTTTGATGGTCATCCTTCAGTTGAGTCTAGGGCTGCGTTCCCGTTCTTACGTATTCTAGGCTTAGAGCACGAGTCACGGCGTTTTGTTCAGGGTCGAGAAGTAAGAACGGACTAAAGTCACTTGGGGCTTGATTGAGGCTAGGTTTGTGCAATCCCTCAAGAAAGGCATTCTCGTTCTGACATATGCTGCAAAGCACTGATGCCCAAAGCCACGAGGAGGGGTGAGTGGTTGCCATCATTTTTTCGTGGCTTAAGCGCGCACGCACAAGGAGAATAGAGTCTGCAGCCTTTTTCAATATCTTTAACCTGCTTCCCCTCAACCCTAAGCCAAACTGCTTCAATATAAACTGTAACTGACGTGGCTGTGCAGGGGGGTAGCGATTCACGAGGGTCGTGAACAATAATGTACATTGTTTTTATAATTAGGGTTGCCAGGCTGTTAAGTGCTTCGCTCGTGATGAGCGTGGATGAAAGGGGGTTGCTTTACTGGTATGCAGTGTGACCCTCAATATCAATGTGTGTAGGATTGGCCTTAGCCATACATATGTACAATATTACGATGTCTAAATGTTAATTTTAGCCCAAAAGTGTTCATATGTACAGAAACAGTGTGTGCGTGTGCAATTCAGGCTGACCCTAGATTTCTGTGTTCATTGAGTACTAATACGACAACAGCAACGTACACATGGGTCTACGACAACAACAAATGATGCTGTTGGTAGAAGTAGGAAGACAGCACGCGTAGTTGTATCTATATGTAGGGCTGGTTGGGAACATGTATACTCTGACCTAATGCTCATGAAACAGGAGAATGGGTCCATGGCAGGTCCATGCAAGCGCAAACATACATGCAAGCACGCAGAAGTTCACACGCGCAATACGCACTCGCACACACATATACACACAAACAAATACAACGACACACGCATTCGCATAAGCACTCACACACATACATACATACACACGTATGCACACGCACACAGACACAGTCACACGCACACACACACACGCACGCACCAGTGTGTACCAAGAAGTGCACTGGATTATGGCACAGCCCTTCTTGTTTACCAAATTCATTTTGAAATCATGAAGAAAGTTAAAGTGAGTAGCCAATGCCCTGTTTTCAGGTGAACACGTGGCAGGCAGAGAATTTGTACACACATGTTGAAGCGGATAATGAGGTGAGATTTGGCCTGCTTTTGGTTCAGCCTTCGAAATACTACTTGCTACCGCGGCGGCTGGTTTTGTATTTGAATAGCTTATGCATTCATGATGCGCTTTTGTCAAAGCTTAAAACTGCAAAATAAAAACATCTGTAAGACGGAGGCTTCTTTCTCCACTCGATGCTTGTAACCCACCCTCCAAACCACATTGTAGACTGGATTAAGATATTTCTGCTTCTAGGCCCTCAATGCTTGTAACCCACTCCACAAACCACAAACCACATTGCAAACTGGATTAAGATATTTCTGCTTCTAGGCCCTCAATGCTTGTAACCCACTCCACAAACCACATTGCAAACTGGATTAAGATATTTCTGCTTCTAGGCCCTCAATGCTTGTAACCCACTCCACAAACCACATTGCAAACTGGATTAAGATATTTCTGCTTCTAGGCCCTCAGTGCTTGTAACTCACTCTACACATCAGGTGGCCCTTCATTTGTACCTTACATGTGGATTTGAAGAGCACAGTAGCTCGTCTAGGTTTGGGACATCTGTATCTCTAGGTGAGTGTGTATGAAATGTGTATGAAATGGAGTCTGTATCTTTAGGTGAGTGTGTATGAAATGGATTCTGTATTTCTAGGTGAGTGTATGAAGTGCAGTCTGTATCTCTAGGTGAGTGTGTATGAAATGGAGTCTGTATTTCTAGGTGAGTGTGTATGAAATGGAGTCTGTATCTCTAGGTGAGTGTGTATGAAATGTGTATGAAACTGCCTGCCTTACCTCCAACACCTAGTGACAAGTGTCTTGACAAGCCAGCCGCTTACTTTCACAGCACAAAGAAAGCGCATGTAATTGAATGTGCCTTCAATACTGTCACAGGACATGGGACAAATGTGCTTCAAGTATTTTTAGAAGGCTTCGTACGGCATGGAGGCACCCTGTTTTGACAATTACATTAGCAAAATGTGAAAGTGTGTGTTGATATCAGCCCTTACCACGTACTACATACATCTAGTGCTTACAAGGCATCCAGTTGAAGCAGCTGCCGAAGCGCTCACGCGTTTCCCATGCCATGCCATGCAGGCAAGCTCATATTGTTACAAGCCAAAGCAGCAACCGTGACTCAAAGTTGAGGAAAAGCTGTATCCTTCGAGAATAGCTTAACGGTTTCTGGCATCAAGGCATCTTGCTCAACTTCGGGCCTTCAGTGGGACTGATGATGGCCCCCTGCAGTGATATGTTATTCCCACAGGTCTTGCAAACCCCTTCAGCAGGATGGATAATCACATAATCACACACAGACACTGCATGGAATTACAAAGCTTGAACCTTTGTACAGTAACAGGTTGTTCACACACAGGCAATGCATGAAATCACAAAGCTTGCAACCTTTTGTTTGTTTGGTAACAAGGTAATGAAAAAATGCATGCCCTCGTGCAATAAGGGCTCGTCGTGCACAGCAGTGAAGTTAAGTGTACTGATGTTGCAGAGAATGATGGCTTGTCGGTGAATTTGCTGGGCTGGTGTCACTTTGACCTTTTCCTGGGAGGTTAGTTGAAGATACGTTGCAAAGGTGTATGTCCCTTTGCATTGATACAGCTCAAGCACAGACACTTGCTTTCACTAGAAAAAAATTCGCAGGGGTGATAACACCTCAAGCAAGGATATGGAAACGGAGACGGAGCTGTCGGACAGCGAAGTACTCACGCTACCAGGCGGATTCGAACCCGCAACCCCGAAGAGTCTGGCCTGACCATGGGCCACTAGGCTTTCAGGGCAGCTACCCTGTCCTTCAATAGCTATGGACATTTTGAATTGTGGATCCTCTGTTGAATTTTTTGGTGCTGCAGTATGAGGCTTGCCCAGCACAATCTGAATAAACTGAATCATTGCCACAAGGTCTTCCTTATTCAAATTGTTGAAACCTTTGTGTAAACACCAATTGCGTGCCTAATAGACATGGACAATTTTTGGGCTTTCAGTAGAGGTTGTTTAGACTGGCTTGAGAACAAGCTGGTCAGTTTAATTCTGTTGAAATAATTTACTCAATGCCCAGACAGTTGGTTGGGTAAGCTTTCCAGCCCTGGAGAAGAGAGGCGCGGCAGCCGACTAGTGTATGTTGTACAGTACATGTAAGCGTGTTGCAGCAAAGCTGAATAGGGGAGCAGAAGAGAAAGAGAGAAAGAAGTGCCAGCAGTCAGAAGTGCAGTCCTCCAACTTCACTTGAGAGGGACCCAATTCTGGCTTAGATCGTTGGTAATCGTGACAGTGATTTCATCTGACACATCAATTTGGAAATTTAGAAAGTTGCGTGCCTCAACTGAATTTGATAGCACTTTCAGGAAAGTCAGGACCTCCTCCACTTGGCAAGGAGTTCTCTATATAATAGGATTCACACAACTGCTCAGTTCAGAGGCCAGCTACTGAAGATGAGAATAGTGAGCTCGCAACTAAAAATGCTAAAGACAGAAAGTCACAACAAGGAGTGTCGCAGAACAGCTAGGGGCGGAGGCTTGAGTCAAAAACTGCCTTGGTCACCTCCATCCACTTCTCTTCGCACAGAGCCTCAACCCCCTGCCTGAAAGCCTCCGCTTTTTGGCAATACTCGGCATTGCCCTCATTAAACTGCATGCAGTTGCTGCTGATGAGCAGGAGCTTCTCCTTAAATGCGGTGAAAGCTTCGTAGCCAGCAGAATTATTGCCTTCTTTATCTTCAAAGGCATCGACGTCAAACTCCCCTGCAGGTTGCACAAGAAGCATTTGCTTTCGCAATGAGGTCAAGGTCCACAAATCTTGCCCAAGAGGTTAACAAACAGGGGTTAGTCTGCATCAAGTCTGCATCAAGTCTGCATCAAGTCTGCATCAAGGGAAGCTGGCATACAGGGTAAGCAGAGACACCAACAATGAATCACTTCCTTCTCCAGTTGCAACTTTGATATAATTGTTGTGGTTGTTAAAAAAACAAGGACCTTTCCGTAACATTACCACATTTCTCTAATAGTCCTTACAGAATTACAGACAAAGACATTACGCCCTTCACATGCATCTTGTGGTGTCTCAAACCCATATTCTATGCAGAAAACACGAGCGTGCTCTCCTCCTCAAGGCAACGACGACAAACGACACGGCTGTTAGTAGGATTGGTCTACACCACACATACATGCCGTACGTACAGATGTCGTAGCACACCGAACCTATATATGCATCATTCATGACCGTGCACACCGACCCTTTATGTGCACGGTCAAAAATGATGCAAATATAATATATAGGGATACATGCATGGTGCACATGGTGCACGTATGGGTCCAATCCTAGCCAAATACCATCTCGGTTTTTTTGGCAGCAATTCTTTGGCAGTAATTGCCCACCAGAGGAGTCGCCGAGCATGCACAAAATGCCTGCCATCAGCCGAAGTAGGGCAACGTAGGGGCTGCCCCCAAAAGGCCACCACTCACGTCAGGGAAGCCGATGAGGCGATATGAAAATTCACCAAATGTGTGTGTGTGTGTGTGTGAGAAAAAGAGAGAGAGAGAGAGAGAGAGAGAGAGAGGACATCACCCACCACAGTGCACCCGCTTGTTAAGAGTCTTGAGGTCCATAGGCTCTGGTATTTCTGCCCTGTACACCGCCTCATCCACATCCTCAGGCCAGAGCTCCCACACAGGCTGCAAGAAGTCCTCGGACAGGTCCTTTTTCTTTTCAAGGGCGATGATCACCTGCGTGATGGGCATATGACACCCACCAGCGTTAGAGGAAACAGGACTGAGATGAGCGTGACACCCACCAACGTTAGAGGAAACAGGACTGTTCAGTCACTCATTGCTTTGATGGGGATGGCGCATCACAGCTTGTACAAAGTCCAGATATTCTAGGGTTGGTGGCTATCACTGAGGCCGCAAGAAGTACTTCGACTTCTGTCTCTCTACCAAAGACTGACTCTTTGGTGTTTTGTTCTTGTGCCAAAGCACAACACTTTGGTTGGAATAATTTCAATTGGAAGAAGTGTCTGTCAGGTCTATCAGACCTTTAGAAAAGTACAGATGGACTTCATAACTTATACCCAAGGTGTGCGCTTGGCATTCCAAAACTACAACTAAAAAGGCTCGTAATCGTCATGCAGATGAAGGAAGTCATCTGGATTCTACATGAATGGCATTGATACAAGCTTGCACAGACACACAGCCGGGTGGGATTTGAGCTTGATCAATCGTTTCACGGGGATCAGTGGAAAAGCCACAATTCAGATCGATAACTGAACGTCGAAACCCCCACGACCATTATCGATGATACCCACATCCTCTGCAACAAACAGTAAATTGCTCCCACACCTCTAAAAATCTGCAGGCCAACTACAGCCTAACAATGAAACTATCTCTGAATTGTCGGTCAGAATTGGATTTAGGAAATTGCAATAATACGACCATGCCTCAATGAGGCAAACGTAAACAAGCACAATTGAATGTACACAATTGCTCACGCACGCACCTTGCTCATAGCAGTCTTAACTTCTTCCTTCATCCTCTTTTCTCGATATATTGTCTCCTTCTGCTCCTGTGTGTCAAGACGTAATCAGAGCAGCGCTTGCAATTTAAACTGTACCACGTACGGGTTCATGAGGATGAGGAAGAATGCTCTGTAGAGAGCAGCCAGACTCCTTTGCCACTCCTCTCTTACGTCCGTCCCTTTAGTGCATGGTAGTTTCTTTTTTCAATTACATTGGGGATGTAATCTACCGTTTGGTGCCCAGTACCTTAAGGGATGCTTACAATACTGGGAATACGCTTTGCGTCCTGTTGCTTTGTCCCCTCTCTTACTTGCAACGAAGGAGCTCTGCGGGACCAACTCTCAAAGCAACATACTCTCCTCATCGTCACGGGGTCGCACTTTACTGCCTACAACGTCAACTTCCTCCCCTTCCTGTTGCATCTCGCTGTTAGCTTATCTAGCTAACCCCAAGACCTCCCCCAGGCATTACAAACATGTTCAGTGAGAGGCTTTACACACATGTTGAGTGAGCAGCATTAAAACATGTTAAGTGAGAGGCTTTTTTAAACATGTTGAATGAGAGGCTGTTCAAACCCTCTCATGCGGAGTTGGGCGGGTGAGGTAAGGGCATCGTGGCCCCACGCTGTTTTACACCCATTCCGCAGCATCTGGCATGGAAAGGGCCAATGGTTAAACTTGCTAAGTTTTGAAGTTGTGCTGGAGGTCCGGATGCTGTTTATGCTCTCAGGGAGTGACATGACAATGAGAGTGAATTTTTGGCATGAAATATGGTATCTCACATGCACACGTCAGTAGAGGAAGCCATCTGTATGCTCTGAACTTTTTATCAAGCTGCTGCCAAGCAACAGCTCCAGTAATGAACACATTCAATAACAAGTCATAACATGTTCAAGCCTGCTGGCTGCTTGAGCTCTCCTCTGGTCACAGTGGTACTATAAAAAACACAGCTCTCCACCGCAATCTTGTCCGTCAAAAATAGAAAAGAGAGGGAGAGATGACACAAGGTTACGGCACAGAAAAGCCCCTGTTCGAGTGTGCCAGCCATTAGAGGCGTTCCTTACACACTTACAAGAACTTGCCTCTGCATAACAGGTGTGCTCAGTACAAATGCACCAAGTTACGTCTGTCATTACCAGCATGAGCGCTTTTGGCAGCGTCATGTGTACCCGTGCCCAACCGTACGCGCTCAGTGTATGTCGGTGCTCTCTTTAGCTAGCCCAACAATGCGCAGCAAGAATGCACAATAATGGCAGTAATGGACGTAGTACGCTTGTGGTACTACTACAAGCGTACGTAATACGAAATCAGCAATCAGCACACAACAGGTGTGTACGCGCAGTACATGACATCACTCACCGCTGTCAGTGCACAGTACGTGACATCAGTGCACAGTACATGACATCAGTGCACAATACATGACAGTGCACAGTACGTGACATCAGTGCACAGTACGTGACATCAGTGCACAGTACATGACATCAGTGCACAGTACGTGACATCAGTGCACAATACATGACATCAGTGCACAGTACGTGACAACAGTGCACAATACGTGACATCAGTGCACAGTACGTGACATCACTCACCGCTGTCAGTGCACAGTACGTGACATCAGTGCACAGTACATGAAATCAGTGCACAGTACATGAGATCTATGCACAGTACATGACATCAGTGTACAATACATGACATCAGTGCACTGTACGTGACAACAGTGCACAATACGTGACATCAGTGCACAGTACGTGACAACAGTGCACAATACGTGACATCAGTGCACAGTACGTGACATCACTCACCGCTGTCAGTGCTCTCCTTTTCCCCTTCACCACCTGCTGCCCATCAGGGCTTTGACCCTGCTGCTGCTGCTGCTGCTGTTGGTGCAGCTGCCCCTGTAATTGGTGCCCATGCGAGTTTGCACTCTCTTCCTGCTGCTGCTGCTGCTGCTGCTGCTGCTGCTGCTGCGGGGCTTGTGCATGTGGGTTGTGCTGCACGTGCTGGCGGGCAAGAAGCCCTTGCGAGCCTAGGCATGTGCGAGAGAGTATGTGTGAGGGTGTGTTTGTATACTAATGCATACGTTTATGAGTATATGCATGTGTTTGTGTACGCGTGTGTGTTTGTGTTTGTGCGTGTGAGCGCACACACACACATGTATGAACATATGCTTATGCGAGCTTGTGTGCACTGTGCGTGCTTGTGTGCACTGTGCGTGCTTATGAGCACTAAGCAAGCATGTGCTTCAGCAGATATCCCACCTGCACCGGCAACAGGGGCTGCTCCTTGCGGGTGCTGCTGCTCCATCAAACGCCGCTCCTCCTCTTCTTTTTGCTGCTTCGACAACTCGCGCTCTCTCCTGGAATTGTGGCACAGTGAGGAAGTGGTGAAAGACTGAGAGATGAGGGAAGGAAGGCAGAGTGGTGGCTACCAGCATGGGCAAGGGAACATCTACTCAGTGTGGTATTGGACTGTTGGGGTGATACCGATCTCTTACTTTCTCGTCAGTACGTGCATGTCACACGAATGCTGGAGCAGGGCAAAAGTGCTTTTGATTGCCAAACTCTTACTCCCTCGTCAGTACGTGCATGTCACAAGAATGCTATAGAGCATTGCAAGTGTTTTTAACTGCCAACAGCGCGACGATCAGCTTCCAAACCCAATCCATTTAATTATATAGCCATGACTAACAAAATCAGCGCAATGGCTTAATTGAACACACAAATGCAAGTCACACATTGTGCAGCTGACATTACGCTCTCCCCCACTGGAACGGACCACCACTACTTTCTATACAAAAAAGTGGTGCTTTTACTCTAACGAGATTCATTTGTAATCATCGTCTGCCACTCGTTGCAATTAACAACACATCTTTCTCCGCCTGACTCTATTTTGAAGGGGTTGGGCAGAACCATACACATGTGTGCAGAGTGTTCGGTAAGACTCATTCAAAGATTTCCAGTCATGTGCGGCACACGGCTCCGGTCAGCCTCTCACATCCGCCCTGCTTCACCCCACCCTAGAAGTACCAAACAGCCAAACACGCCCCATCCACAAGCACTTCGCCCAGCCAAAGCACACATCCATGCCCAGATGCAACGCAGGGTTACCAACATAGGGCAGAATACACACACTCATCCATGACTCACTTTCGCTTCTGTTGCATGTCCTCCCGTTTCTGCCTCTTAATCTCCTCGTCCGTTTTCTTGGTTCGCTGCTGCTCCCCTCGTTGCCGCTGCTGTTGCTGCTGTTGCTGCTGCTGTTGCTGCTGCTGTTGCTGTTGCTGTTGCTGCTGCTGCTGCTGCTGTTGCTGCTGCTGCTGCTGCTGCTGCTGCTGTTGCTGCTGTTGCTGCTGTTGCTGCTGCTGCTGTTGCTGCTGTTGCTGCTGCTGCTGCCGCTGCTGCTGCCGCTGCTCGGCCTGCTGCACCTCCTCAGCCTTCTTCTGCTGCCCCTTTTGCACCAGCTCCTCCCGCTCTTTCTGCTGCTGCACTTCCTCCACCCGTCTCTGCTGTGCCTCCCAATCGTTGTGCCGCTCTTCCTGCTCCTGCTGCAGCTGTCGCTGCTGTTCCTGCTGTTGCCTCAGCTCCTCTTTCTGCCGCTCCTCCTGCACCCTTTCCAGCTGCTCCTTCTGCCGCTCCTCCTGCTCTCTTTCCAGCTGCTCCTGTTGCTGCTGCCGCCTTTGCAGCTCTTTCAGCCTTTCCTCCTCCTCCAATTTCAACCTCTCTTTCTGCTGCTGCTCCTGCTGCTGCCGTAGCCCCTCTTTCCGCTGCTCTTCCTGCTCTCTTTGTAGCTGCTCCTGTTGCTGCTGCTGCGCTTGCCGCTGAAGTTCCTCCTCCTTTTCCCGAGCCTCCTTTTCTCGTTCAAGCTGCTCCTTCCACTGCTGCTCTTGCTGCCGCTCCTTCTCCTCTTCCTGCTGCCGTTGCTGCTCCCTCTGCATCTTAGCAACACGCTCTTGCTCCTTCTGGATGCGCTGCTGCTCTGCAGTGTCACGCTGCTTTTCACACCACCTGCGTGGTCACAAAAATACGGCTTTTCACACCACCTACGTGGTCACACAAATACTGCTTTTCACACCACCTGCGTGGTCACACAATTACTGCTCTTCACATCACCTACTTGGTCAAACAAATACTGCTTTTCACACCACTTACGTGGTCCCACAAATACTGCTTTTCACACCACCTGCGTGGTCACACAAATACTGCTTTTCACACCACCCGCGTGGTCACATAAATACTGTTTTTCACACCACCTGCCTGGTCACACAAATACTGCTTTTCACACCACCTGCCTGGTCACACAAATACTGCTTTTCACACCACCTGCGGGGTCACACAAATACTGCTTTTCACACCACCTACGTGGTCACACAAATACTGCTTTTCACACCACCTACGTGGTCAAACAAATACTGCTTTTCACACCACCTACATGGTCACACAAATCACACAAATACTGCTTTTCACACCACCTGCGGGGTCACACAAATACTACTGTGCACACCAATTGAGCTACCTGCTTTGCTGCACACACACACACACACGCAGGCACCTGAGAGGGAATTAATTGGTGCGTTCCTTGCTACTTAAAGACGGGAATCCCACAGATCCTCAGGCCATGCAGGGTCACACACCCACGCTTCCATGCAAATGCACGGGATCGCATACACACCTCCTCCTACGCGTGCATGCAGACGCACATGCGCTTGCACGTGCCACGAGCATACCATTGTTGCATGAATGATACCTTTAATGAGCATACCATTGTTGCATGGATGATACATTTAATGAGCATATGAATGATACCTTAATGAGCATACCATTGTTGCATGTATGATACCTTTAATGAGCATATGTATGATACCTTTAATGAGCATACCATTGTTGCATGAATGATAACTTTAATGAGTATATGTATGATACCTTTAATGAGCATACCATTGTTGCATGTATGATACCTTTAATGCTATGTTCTAGCGTAAACAGCTCTGAGTAGCAGGGCTGGATTCCTGTTCCTGGGCGGGATATCTTAATGAAGCTGCGTTGCAGTCCCCCACCCAACCCCACCCCACCCACACCCACACCCACACCCACACCCATACCCACACCCACACCCACACCCACACC
>Ga0307942_1001477_pt1 | contig 18732 bp, 24 predicted proteins | sample OrgLakmetagen175_FD_201846 | JGI IMG/M metagenome (GOLD analysis project Ga0307942, IMG submission 201846) | Saline water microbial communities from Organic Lake, Antarctica - #175 | ecosystem: Environmental > Aquatic > Non-marine Saline and Alkaline > Saline | place: Antarctica: Organic Lake... | reverse complement strand
AACCAGTTTTTGCCCTGTAGCTCGTCAGGTATTGCAATATTTGGCATGAGAACTGTGCAGGCAGATAGCTGCTTGAATTCTGAGCAGATTGACACCCTTTTTATTAGTGTGGGGGGTCAGGAAGGGTTTTTTGGGGGGGGGGTATTTTGGGCCTCCGGCCCAAAAATTACATGTGTAAGTCATGAATGTTGTTTTGAACCTTTTGCCTGAAAGTAAACAATTTTGTGTAGGGGACGGCTGAGCTTTCCACAGCACAGGCCTGCAGATTTACGACCACCAGCTTCAGATGGAAACGCTCAAACAGGGAGGGAGCATGCCTTGAATACATTAGACTAGAAGTTTGACAAGCAAACGCATAGTAGAGATGCACAGGGCTGTCACTTGCATCAACACGTCATTGACAAAAAGTATCAAAAAGTCTTTTACACTGGGTAAGGTATGCAACGTCACATGACTATATTATTAGTGCCAGCCAACGCACACAACATTTCAAAGATATTGGCAAGCAGAGAAAGAAATGCGAGCATAAGGCACACATTCGTCCTGCATTTGGAAGCTGTTCGGTCAACTGGCTGTGCATGCTTGTGTGTTCTAGCACACACACGTTCATTTTTGTGTATGTTCGTGTCTGCAATATGTGTATGAATATGTGTCTGCGACGTGGGCAACCTGCAGTACAGACTTGCCTTACATCTTTATTGTTATGCTATTCCCCTAAATGACCGTGCACCTGTGCGTGCCTTGTCCCCCAGTATCCCCCACGCAGGGTGTGCGTCACAGTCAATCACCTGTGCTTCCATACGCGTTTTGCTGGCCAAGGCCTCCAGCCGGCCTTGGGTTTCCTTGTCAGCTTGGCGCTGTTGAATGAGGGCATACAAGCAGTTGCACACCTGCTCGCACGTGATTAGCGTGTGATTTCTGTGAGTGTGTGTGTGAGTGTGTGTGTGTGTGTGTGTGAGTGTGTGAGTGTGTGTGTGTGTATGTGTATGTGCAGGAGTGTATGTGCGTGAGTTTGTGTGTGTGCTTTGTGTGTGTGTGTGTGTGTGTGTGTGAGCATGTGTGCGTGTGATTATGCGTGCGTGCATCTGTGTGTGTTTACATGTGTGTGTGTCTGTGATGTGTGTATGTGTCTATGATGCGTGTGCGATTTGTGTTCTATGCAACGCTTTTTCAAGGTGAACAGACACATGCTAGCTCTTGGTACTGCACTTGATCTGGTTTATGTACATATTACAAGTTTTGCCTGTGAACCATCTGAGTGAACGGATCATATGTATCCCTGATCAAACCAGCCAAGGCAGGAGTGTAATTATCTAAACAGCCTGGCTCACACATTTTGGTGAACAAACGTGATGATGAGACGATGTGTGATGTCAAGTTGAGTCACAGCACAAGAGACATCACACCAGTACGCTCTGCGCACACCTCAGCCACATCTTCTGGCTTTGAGGAATTGAAGTCGAGCCGATCAGACATGCCCAGGCCTGCAGGAACAAAGGCACACAGGCAATGTTTTTGGCAGTCATTTACAACTAAGGCAAGGCACTAGTACTCTGCAATTTGCACTGCAACCGGTCCATTGATAGCTGGTCTGTGTCTGTGTGTTCGTGCGCTTGTGTGTGTGTTGTGTGTGTGTGTTTGTGTGTGTCTGTGCATGTGCGTGCGTGTTTGTGTGTGTTTGTTTGTGTGTATGTGCGTGTGCGTGTGCGTGTGTGTGAGCGTGTGCGCGTGTCTACGTTTGTGTATGTGTGTCTATGTGTGTGTATCCCCTGTGCAGGTATGTATCCCTACATACATGCGCCACGTACGCTCCTCTGTGTAAGCACCCACAGGGATCGTGACCTTTGGGGGAAATGCTCTGGCTAGCATGTCATGAATGATTAGCACCAGTATACACTATTTTCCGCACGCTGGTCAAACGCAAGGCAGAGGACGCAACTAAAAAGCACTGCAAACCACCGAATCGCCGCGATGAAGTGCATTTGAGAATGCTGTTTATGAGCATATGTCCATATGAAAGATTTGGCTGGTGCTACTTGTAACCTACAGCAGCAGGACCTGTGTTGAGTGTTATTTCCGTGGCGATGAACAACCCTCTGCCACATATGCAACAATCGGAAGGGACGTTGGAACACAAGCAGGGCCTGACGTCAGCTTTGACCCAGGTATGGTTTGACCGCACAAGAGCTACCCTAGCTAACATGCACGCTGTGACCATAATTCCACTTGATGACGTTGCCAGGGTGAAATTTCAATGTCAACGCTCCCAAGCTTATCACGGAAAATGAGGCTCGTATTTAAGGGCAACAGTGCTCAACTGATCCCCATTTATTATCTCCTTCCCCTTTCAAGTGATGCACAGATCACAGGAACGAGCTATTGTACAAAGACATTTTCCCATGTATAAAATAGGCTAATAAACAGACCCTCTTTCATGCAAGTGATGATGCAGGAGTTTACTGCCTGCATTGATATTCTTGTCCAGTTTCCAGTTCCTGAACTGCTTTAAACGCTAGGCTTCAAATCTGTGTGCGAAACCCCCCATGCATTGGTGATGAACCGACCTGCAAGGCTGGTCACCAGGTACTCGCAGCAGTTGCCCACATTGTCAGGCGTGGCAAATACCTGCTGGTCCATGGTGTCTAAATCGTCCTGGAACAAGGAACACAAAAGCAGGGGGCTACGTGTGCCAAAGAGCATTCATGGCGTATAAATTGTACTGATGGTAGTATTTGCACGTCTCGCAGCAGAGACACAAGCTAGGCAATCACCTTTGTCAGTTTAATTCAAGCGATGGAGTGTGCTCATGTGTGAGGCAAGCAAGGAATGGAATTGTATGGTTACATGTATGCCGGATTGCTTCCATGCAAAGTGCATGCATGCGTGCATACGCGTATGCATGTATGTGTGTGTGTGTGTGTGTGAGTGTGTGTGTGTGTGTGTGTGTGTGTGTGTGTGTGTGTGTGTGTGTGAGTGTGTGTGTGTGTGTGTATGTGTGTGTGTGTGTGATGAGTGAGTGTGTGTGTATGTGTGAGTGCGCGTGTGTGTGCGTGCGAGCACGTGCGCGTGTGCACAAGCATTTGAGTTGACTGAAAGGTCTCTGATAGATTTCCAGCCCTTCACAGCCATGCTCCAAACACCTGGATAGTAAGCTTGCATGTGTGTGTGTACAGCCTCACCTCCCAAATCGAAGTCATTCACTCTTTCCGGTGTAGATACCTGGTGTGAAGTAATAGAAAATTTTCTAATTTTAATTCAAGGATCAAAAAATTGCTGTTAGTCATTGTCAAAAGTAACCTCCGAGATGATAGGCATAGATGCCTCGCCGTGCCCAATACCAAGGCCGTTCAACGGCCGTTTGTGGCTTGGATTCCACCTGTTTGATGAGTAGGGTTTGTGTTGGTGTGTGTCACACAATTGGCCGTGCGATGTGGAGTGCCACCTTGCAGAGGATGCCCATGTTATTGATGTCCAGGACACAACCTGTTCCGCCTTTACGGGCAGTGGACCCGTGGGACTCTATATCAGAGCTCTCGACAAGCTACGGACGCTTGAGCACTAGCCTGCTAGCACCATGCAAGCCGTGAGTTCTCATGCCTGGGGTTTTAGGGTTCATGAGTTTTGAGGGGCACCTCGTTCTCTGCACGCATTCTCAGGTGACGCTGCTCCAGATGGAGTTCGCGGCCCAACAGAGTGAAAAACCAACTAACCAGATCACACAAATCGTCACTGCCAACAATTGGGCGTGACAGCTGTCGTAGCAAGTCACAACATCTAAAATCCCTTGATCTGAGCGATTTACTATGAAAACTTGAAGATTACTAAAAGATGATGTGCGTATGTGAGATAATGAAGCATGCGGTAGGAAACCATGATCCATTTGACTATGTTTTTTTTGGTTCGTTTTGTTTGTTTTTGCTCAGTACTACTCAGTCTGTTTGTTTTATTCTGTGTTGCTCTGTAAGGATGATGAGCACACAATCAGCTTAAAACAACGGGCTTATAACCACCAAATTCACCCTTCTCCGGTCCACCAAACTTGGTGAAGCCATGCAGTGCCAACGGGTTCTGACTTCCCGCTTGCTCGTTGTGTGGGGTCCCCTGCATGCCGTAGGCGGAAGCTGATACCTAACACTCTTACATGAGTCCTACCCATCCATCCGCTGACCCCACCCACACCGGCAACCCCCCCACTTGTTGCAGCTGCTGCTGTCCTTGTTCGCTGTCGCTGCTGTTGATTACGCTCCGCTGATTCTTGATTACGCTGCTGCTGTCCTTCCTCATTCTGGCATGAGCCGCTTCCTGATCTCCACTGCGCTGAACTCTTCTGTGCTGCCATCTGTGAAAACTACTTTGAAGCATTTAGGCCTGCGTGATCCAATGTAGGCTACTCTGCCCAGCTTGCTGTCTTCTCCACTGTTTCCATGGCGGGTTTTGTGCGCAATAGTGCGCTCATCAAATGCGCGTAGCTCTTGTCTTCGGCGCCTGTGTGTCGCATCTTGAAACAAAGGAACTGGTTTGCCTCTGAGCAATGGGCCTGGCTGAGGCGTGATCTGTGCTCTTACAACTCTCAGATCAGCATTGGTCACACCATCTAATACACATCGTGGGCAAGGCCAGTCTCCTCTAGGAATGCTCGTCAACTTGGGCGTCAGGCACATGGTATGCCAGCCTGTTCCACAACCGTCACACAATAGCATGCACTCTTCTTCATCCATAAACGAGCACACTTCACACGCCAAATTCTTATCCGGTCTTGCCAGTGTAAGATCTATAGTCGGATTGATATCAGTGAGGTTACATGGGGCCACATTACATACATTATTGAGCAACGTCACTTCCCTTGCAACAACACTGAGCCATTATCATGCACACTTTTCACTCGATATATCTCTTTTTTAGCCAGGATCTGTATCGTGCTTGCCATTACCCTTCTCCTCAAGTACACAAAGTCACCCACTGAAAACTGCCTCACACTGGACAGATACCCCCCTCCTCTGATAGTCGCGTAACGCAACGTATCTCTATGCTGAGCAATCTTCAAGTTCTCGCCTGCAATTATTCCTGCTTTCTCAGCTATCTTGGCACGATGCATAACACTTTTCACCGACTCTTCCACGTTATCTAAATCTATGGGCAAGGTGAAATTGTGCACCTGGGCAGGAGGAATTACTGGGTGCCTTGCATATAACATGACGTATGGCGACATCTTAGTAGATGCTTGATGACTGCAATTGTAGCCAAATACAAGCCAGGGCATAGTCTTGTCCCATAGTTCGGGGGTTTGGCTTTCTTCACAGAACTTCTGCAACGCACGCTTAATTGTCTGCACTGCTCTCTCTGCAAGACCATCTGCTTGGGGGTGATTGGGCGCAGTCTATGGTCAATCAAATTCATTTTCAACAACTCATCAATTTCTCCAGCAAACTCATGAGCTGAACTGATCAGTGCCACCATCCGTAATTACTTCCGCACAGCTACCAAAACGGCACAAAACTGTCTCCAGGAGCACTTGGGCCGTTGTAGCAGCAGACTTATCTGCTATGGGTGTGACGTCCACAAACTTCATGAAGTGCTCGATGGTCACCATGACATACTTGTGGCCAGCAGAGCTTGTGGGGTTCAAGGGACCAGCCAGGTCTACTCCCCACCTATAGAATAACCAAAGTAACGGCAAAGGGTTCAATTGCTTGGCAGTGGCATTGAAGGTGGTGTTAACTCTGTCACACAAGCTACAGCAATTGACAAGCTCTTTGACATCCCTTCCCATGTTAGCCCAAAAGAAGTTAGGGAACATAAGATTCACTGTGCGTCGTCTACTACCGAAGTGTCCATGTTGCTCATGCATATAACGCACTATCTCTGCTCTTGCATGCGGTGGGGTACTTCTTTCCTTTCACCGTTGTCAAACAGCCTGAACAATTTATCTTCATGCATCAGGTAATTTTTAGCTCTGCGGGTCACCCTTTTGATGTCATGACTAGGCAAGTCAGCAGCAGTACTCCTTTCTGATGTAATCGAGGACCAGGGTGTCTAGCCAGACGTCACTGGGTCCGTAATACTTCTCGTGTGCCGAGGTTCTCTGCATTTCAGTCTCTTGCAAAACTTCTGCGGGAGGTAGCGTGGTGTTGCCAGCAAGGAATGAGGCATTGAGACATGGCAGTACCCCCCCTTTGCTGGTAATATCCGCATCTACTTGCAGATTTTTGTGGAGGAGAGTGGGTGTGTATGTATACATGTGAACTCGTGTGCATGCAAGCTGCTGACATTTCTGAAGTGATGGGTGTGTCAGTGCAGATGAAAACCATGTCACCCTTTGAGGGAGCAAACGTGTCAGCAAAGTCAGTTATTGGGCACATTGGTCTTTGTGCTGAGGCTCATACTTTGCAGTGACGGTAATTTGATCTGACAATACTTAACAAAAGGGGAAACGTCTATGATATGCTAGAGAAAGAGTTGGAAATAAAAGGTCTAGCTTCGAGAAGAAAAAGAGAGTCAAGTATGGCTAAAGAACTAGCAGAAAATGGTTTGGTCTGAGCACAGATAGTTCTGAAGGAAGCGGTGCTAGTGCTCCACAGAAGAAGAAGAAAGTCAAGCCAGCTCTAGAAGCCAGAAGCAAGGCAGCAGACGCCTAACAAGATGCATCAAGAGTTGGCTTCATAAACAGGCTGGATCTATTTCGGCACTAGCAGAGAGTCAAACCTACTATTTACTTTCGAGAAAACCCCATCCATGGAAGTCTGAAGGGATTGCAACTTCGCCGCAAATTGCTCACGGCTGGCTGCATTGCTCCTCTCTGGTGTTGCTGGCTTAGGAGGTGCTGCTGGTTTGAGAGGTGCTACCGGTTTTGGTGCTGCTGCTGCCTTTGGTGCTGTTGGCTTTGGTGCTGCTGCTGGCTTTGGTGCTGCTGCTGGCTTGGGAGGTGCTGCTGGTTTAGAAGGCGGGGGCATACGGAACCTGTCGAGCTGGTGCTTGACGAGCGCGATGTTGAGTGGCGGAAGGGGCTGGCCTGGGTTGGGGAGGCTTCCCCCAGGCAGGTGCTGGCGGAAGGGGAAGGGAACTGGCTCTGCCCCCCCCACTTTGACCGTGATGGACGTCCCCCTGGTACGCACGAGCAGCTCCTCCCCCCACCCACACTCCCTTCGGGCAACTCGCTGAATCTGAATGGCCAGGTCCACGAGCGTGTTCTGCAGGCGTGTGCGCCGTAAGTCAAGGACTGCATTAGCTGTATGTGTTGCTCCCGCTCTGAAAGCTGGTGTAATAAAGCAGACACATCCTGAGATCCTGTCAGAGGGGGTTATCTGGGCAAAAGCCAAAATTTACTCCTTTTTGCATGAAAGGTGCAACTACTACTCACACGTCACTTCGTCAAATTACACCCAAAGGGTTTACAAAGGGTTTACAAAGGGGATTAACCGGCAGCCAGCGAGTAAAGGTAAGGTTGTAAAAAAGAACTGGTCTCAGCCAGTGCCATATTCTTCTCTTAGGAAAGTTATTAAGTAAGAGGTGATGAATGAATGATGAAAGGCAAAACCTGAGACAAAAAATAGAGCCTGATGGAGAGCCACAACAAGCAGTTCAGACGTGCTAACTGAACACCAGAATGTATAAACCAAGGGGAGGAAGGGAGCGCCACATTGGACTCAACCTAGCTTCAAAATGCTGACTTAAAAAGTAAAAGTCTACACTCGAAGTCACCAGCGTGCATTAAGGGAAGGCTCTCACCTAGTGCACACACTAGCCAGAGCCCCACCAAAACACTGTATAAGCTACCCGAGCATGTGCTCAGATTTAGACAAGTCACTGCGTACAAAATGACAGGACTAAAAGCACATGTCATGCACCTGTACCCTACTAGATGGGTGCTTTCCAGGTGGAGTGGCACATTAATTTGCATATCTCGCCTACCACTTATTGCCCCATTGCTTTTGCATCGATCTTTAATTACTCTAAGGATTCCATAACACCAAAAATCACTCAGATTGGTGCTTTGGCTAGTCAGATGTAGCATATGGCTGCTGCTCAAAAAGTAGAATTCACGCCGTGGTCGTTAAGGTACGGGCCCCGTAACTGGCACGTTTCAAGCTCAGCTGCATTGAAATCTACATATCAGAGTGAGATATATAGAAGATTGCCAGAGTTTACAGAATTGGTGAAAGCAAGGGTATCAAGCATAGGAAACATGCCATGCTATGGCTTTTCCAGGTCTTTGCTTTGACAGCTGGTCTCTCGTTGTCAAGTATGGGCCACTTCTTCTCTGACATATAATTCCTCAAAAATCACCCCCACACATGTCCTTCATCTTGGCTTTCTGAAAAGACTCCTGGGTGTCAAGAAAAGCACTGACACTTACTGCGTGCTCCGTGAAACAGGTCAGATGCCCATCTTTTTCTATTGGTTCAGATGCATTATACGATTCTGGACACAGTTTACTTTCTTCAAACAATCCTCTTCTTAAGAAAGTTGTGCAGGCTGACCTTCTTATTGCAAATAGAAGCGATACATGGACTTATCAGGTTCTGCACGCACTCCAAGATTTCCCTACATCTCAGCAATTTTTGAATGCCATACAATCCAAGAAGCTATCAATATAAAACAGTTTGAGCTCACTTTGCGCGAACTTATCATTGGGAGCTGGAGAGAGCTGGACAATTTGAAACCACATGATAATCACTATTCCAGCAGAATTATGAGGACTTATCACACACATTTTGGTGAACCTTTGTGGATTGCTCTTGGCTGGTGGGATGGCAGAAAAAGAAATCACAAGCCTGTGTTACCTCAAACTTACCTATCTACCTTCGCTTAAATATTTCCAACGTTCTCAGCCGTGCACTTTCTTGCCTTCGCCTTTCTGGTCATAACTTTCTGGTCCAAAGAATGCGTCATAACAGGAATAGAAGGCCTTATGAGCTCAGGATTGGTGACAAATGTGACTGGCGCTTTGTTCAGGATGAGGAACACAATTTGCTGGACTGTTCGCATGAATATCTTGTTAGCATTCGCACACAGCACCGCCAGCTGGTCTTCCCACCTCAGTATGAGGATAGCCCAACTCGTATGAGAAATTTTTTGAACCAACCAGATATATTGTGGTGAGGCCTCTTTTGCGGCCGAGTGCCTAGCCCTTTTCCCATGATTTGTTCTAACATCTTTTTAGTTTGGTTTCAGGCTTTTTCCAAGCTTCCGCTCTAATGCCCCCAAAGGCATATATAGCGATGTAACCTTACCTTACCTAAGCAACCTGGCTGTAGGTCACCCTCCCCATTGTAATTATTGTTAGTTAACACCTAACAGGTCTGCAATGCAAAACCTGCACACCATTTAATATCGCCATTAAGAACTGCTTTGTCCCTTTCTGGGTGTATAACTTTTAATTTGGCATATTTACAGTTTACACACAGTTACACAGCTAAAATTTTCTATGAGAACATCATAATTAGAAAAATGTAAAACTATGGCAGAAAACATATCCAACAGGCACAATGATGTTTGAAACAATAGGATGCAGTACAAACATAAATAACAACCGTCTGGTCTGAATAAAGAATTTGCAGGGTCATTCACCAATTATCATGCTTTCTATAAGTTCTCCAGCCTTCTCCTCTGCTCATCGGCCCTAGTCTACAGATGGAAACGCAACATCCAACTACCCAACTTCCAGGCTAACTTCATCTCATTACTCTGACTACGAGCGCATTTCCTTACAGTGGCATGCAGCACAGCCTTTGGGACCATTCCTTGACGGTATTTCTGCCACCACACACAGCCACTCTCCTCTCACATATACTTACAATGAGCAAGTACTCATACTGAAAAAACATGCAGTGAGACTACCGTCACTAGCTGGAGGTTTTACCGGCGCGGTTGGTCCAGCCACACTCCATCAACATATTGCTTTCGGGCCCCTGCGCAAGAGTGACGGATGAAGTGAGGTATTGTTGAATAAACTGGCCTACATTTTTTACAAGGTTTAGGTTGAGGATACAATTAAAGAGGGATGCGTGCCTGTCAGATACGGAGCAGTAAGGGTAATGACAGAGTGGCTGAAATATGCTGCAGTGCAAATGATAATACCAACACATGTTACATGTGACATGCATCATGATGCTCTCCAGGACAGACAGGCGCAAAACATGCATGCAAGTGTGACAGGCCTGAATGACTTAAAAGGAATCAGTGCTGAGGTCGCCTCACTTGTGCACACCACCCTAGCTTCCAGGGCAACCCACGCGCCAAGCACATCCACTCACCAGGCCTATGCATGCGCGCATCACGTTCTCCAGCATTGAGCGCTGCTTGTTCAGGGCATTCACAACAGGCGTGCCATCAGGTACCAAGGGGGCCTTGGTTAGGTAGCTCAGCAAGACAGCCACTGGATGCAAGCCCTGTGTACACACGTGCATAATTGCGCATAGCATGCTTGATCTTGAGGTTGATATTGAATAAGCAAAGTAGATTGTATCAAAACTCACGTAGAGGCTGAGATTCTGCACTCAGAATTCAGTTTGATGAGCTTATGCACCTCAAGGAAAGCTAGCTTGCCATTCAGGGTGCAAAGCAGCAAATGAGAATTAGGATGCACGCAGTTCCAAGTGCATAAATATGTAGGGTTGGCCCTAACCGTATATGGGATTTCCGTCTACGTATATATACGCCGTATAAACCGTATATATACGTATTTTCCGTATAAACCGTATATATTCTGTATACCGTACCTTTGTGGACTCATCCCGCACTTCCAAAATAACAAATGTATTATTGGATTTTGCACCTTTCCCGCACCCTAAGAATAATTATTTTGTCCCCTCCCCGCATCAACCCCGCAGGGTCTCTTACCCAGTTTAGCTTACCAGACAGTTTAAATGCCACAAAAGGTCAAAAACAAAATCATCAGTCAGTTGCATGCTTGTTTGCATGTCGGTTACTATCTCCAATCAATCCTCTCTGTTCTACTACCCCTTTGCTGCGCCCCCCCTCTTTTCTGCTCCCTTTTCCTCTGCTGCTCTCTTATCCTCTAGTTGCCACCGCTAACGATGTTGCCGTTGCTGTCCTCATTGCACTCGCTCTCCTCGCCGCTGTTGCATGCTGTGCTTGTGCTTGCACCAGCTGATGGTGCTGCTTGGGTACGAGCAGCCTTGGTGCGTGACCTTGTTTTGCGCACCAGCTGCCCCAGCTGCTCATCTGTTAGCTGCTGGGATGCTCTGACCTGCTCGGCTGCCTCAAGCACTGCAGCTTCCTCCTCCTCGGCCCCTACGCCTTCTTCCCACACTCGCTCATCACTGGCAGCCAAAAACGTTATTTAAACCTATCCCACGTCAACCCCGCAGGATTATTACATTTACATAATAAACGATCCCGCACTCATCCCGCAAGGCAGAAAAAAATATTTATGCGGGGTGATATCGAAAAGATACGGAATTTGAAAGTTCGACCTTCTCACATTTTAATTTTAGGGGGGTCATTTTGTAGCTCTTGAAGAGCTGTATAAACGTATCCAATTTAGTTGTGCCAAAAAATCAAAGGTTGGGAAGCTATGCTTGCCCAAAGAGGCCAAAACACACAGGCATGCACGGTCACTGTCACGAGACCCCTCTTCTTCCCCCGCCCCATAAAGTTACCCTGTTTGTGTATGCACACGTGTGTGTGTATGTGTGTGTGTGTGTGTGTGTGTGTGAAGAGGTATATGTATGCATGCGTGTTGTGTGTGCGTTTGTACTTGCACGCGTGCTGGGATTCGTGCATGCTCGCGTGTACTCGTGCGTGTGCGTGCATGTGTGTGTGCATTTGCGCGCGTGCATGCACACGTGTGCGTGCGCATGCTTACGTGTGTGTGTGCGTGTGCGTGTGCATGCTTACATATGTGTGTGCGTGTGCTTGCTTATTGTTGTATGTATGCGTGGGTGCGTGCATGTGCGTATACATTTGCGTGCGTGCTGAGGTTCGTACATGCATGCGTGTATGTGTGCGTGCGCGTACATGTGTAAATGCGCGTGCATGTACCTTTTTGCACGTACGTGTGTTTTTGTGTGTGCATCTGTGCACACAGGTTTGCGTGCATGTATGTGTGCGTGTGCAGGGGTGCGTGAATGCAGATGTGCGCGCATGCGGGGGTGGGTGCATGCACATATGCGTGTGTCGTTTCTGATCCTGCATCATCTCCGCCCTGGAAACCTTCAGTGGGGTTGGCTTGCATGCACTGCTAATACTCAAACTCCGGTGCTCCTGGTGCTGCTGCTTCTGAACCCCTTGCTTTCGAACCATTGGCTGCTGTTGGACCATTACGGATTCTCTTCCACGAGGGACACGGCTGTTCAATACCACAAAAATATCTGTTAGTTATTGCCCGGATGCAAGGCTTTGGGTTTTTGTGGTCTCGAAGGCCAGTGGAAGGTCACTTTTTGACCACTCATTCAGACCGTATATATACGTATTTATACGGCGTATATATACGCCGGCTAAATTTCACATACGGTGTATACGGATACAGGTACGGAGAATTTTTTTATACATACGTATATATACTTATATAGTTTGGGTCAACCCTACAAATATGTCATGGAAATGACCTGGTGAATTTTGGTTAATTAGTAGGGTTGGCCAGACTGTATATGGGATTTCTACTTACGTAAATATACGCTGCATAACACGGGTACGTATGTAAACCGTAAATATGAAAATTCGACCTTTGGAATTATTAGGGGGTTGTTTTGTAGCTCTTAAAGAGCTGCATTTGTGTACCCCATTTATATTGACCAAAAGTAGAAGGCCGGGGAGCCGTGCTTGCCTAAAGAGGCCAAAATCCATACAAGCACATAGGCAAACGCTGTCACTGTCACAAGACCCCTCAATTTCCCCCACCCCACCAAATTACCCCATTTGTGTATGCTCGCGTGTACATATGTGTGTGCGTGTGTGTTCGCATGCGTGTAGTGCGTGCATGTGCATTTGCGCGCATGCGGGGGTTCGCGCATGCTCACATGTGCGAGTACATGCGTGTGCGCGTACATGTGTATGTGCGTGCTTGCTTGTGGTTGTATGCATGCGTTGGTGCGTGCATGTGCGCATGCAACTGCATGCCTGCTGAGGCCTGTACATGCGTGCATGTGCATAAGCATGCACCCCTTTTGTGTGTTTGCGTGTGCATCTGTGCACACAGGTTTGCGTGCACGCATGCGTGCGTAGGTGAGGGGATGCGTGCATGCACATGAACGTAAGTGAGAGTGTGCATGTGCCATTTCCTGTTCTTGCATCATCTCCGCCCTGGCTTGCATGCCCTGCTCATACTCAAACCCCGGTGCTCCTGGTGCTGCTGCTTCTGAACCCCTTGCTGTCGAAACAATTGCTACTGTTAAAACATGTGAGGGATTCTTTTCCATGATTTTTGTGGTCTCCAAGGCCAGTGGAAGATCGCTTTGACCACTCATTCAGACTGTATATATACGTCAGCTAAAATTCATAAACAATTATATGAATATGGATACGTGATAAATTGTGTACATCCGTATATATGTACTTATACGGTTCTGGCCAACCCTGTCAATGAGGGATGCATGCTTTGTCGATCAGGATGAGCAAGCAGGATGCGCACTCAAACTGCACGCTCACCTCAAAAGGCTGACCATCACGTCGCAGCTCAATGCGCTGAATGAGCTCTGCTAAGAGGACCAGGTCCAGAATGAGGGGAGCGGCCAGCAACGAGTCCTCGCACGTGTTGTGGATGACCAGCGTGTTCTTGCCACCCCTGTGACAGGTTGGAACAAAAATAAGACAAGCTGGGCTACATTGAGGCACCGTAAACCATTTCCAAGAACGCTGGCGTGCCTTGCACTTGAGGTTCTCACAGCACATGACATCTGGACCTGCCAACGATGTTGGCGACCAACCCAAAGAAAAGACGCAGACCTCTTGTTCAATAAAAGAGGTTTCAATAAAATAAATCCAGCAAGACTCAGGACTGCCTGTGGCAAGTTTAAATACAAGTTGCGGCATGGTCCCTCATCTAAAAGCACTTAGCTTGCAAGTGTGTTACGCATTGCATCTTTGCTTGCTTTCAAATATACCAAGACGCTTTTTTATACGCGTCCACCAAGCAAGGATTATATGAAGAACAGAAGCAAGTGCTGCTGAAGTTTGAAAGCAAGCAGAGATGTAATGCATAAGTGTCCACCATTTTGCAAGAGGCACTCACATGAAGATTTCGCTGGTGTACTCGTCCATGGCGCGCTTGGAGTCACCCACGTAGGGCACGTACTTGATGACGACTGTGTGATCTGGGTGCTCCCCTGGCTTGTACAGGATGGAGTTGGATTGCACCATGTCGTCCACAACATTGCTCTTGCTGATTTCCTGAAGGAGGGAGGCACATGGGCATGCAATGCTGTGTGACACATACACACACAAGGGAAAAGGTGTACCCACAATATTTGGGCCGCTTCTGAGAGTTAACGGGTGCCCAATTCTGTGTTCCAAATATATTTATTGGAAAGATAGGTATGGCAAAAAGGGCGACCGTGAGCTGCATTTATCAGGGGGTTCAGAAGCATCACTACTACGCTTTGGGACCTTGGCCCAGCAGACAGACTGTGTGTATTAACGAGAGAAGCATGCCCCAACAGCCACAGTGGGCATGCGGATTTAGGGCATTGTCAATACACTGCTCATTGCAGGCCTACTTTGGTCCACCATGGACATTAACACTCGCCCAAGTGAATGCAGCTCAGCGAACCCCCCCTCGAGAACTCACTTTACTGCGGAACGTTTGAGGAGCGCTCAAGTTGCAGCCGTCATTGTTGCCCAAGTGGTTGTAGCTCACAATGGACACGGGCTTAATGCCAGCACCCACCTGCACGGCAGTGCAAAGAAGCAAGTAAGAAAGACAGCAAGGTGCAGGTCTTGAGATGCCGGGACACTGGTGCATGTGAAAGTGCAATAACCTGCCTGGGCAGAGCAAGAATATGTGCAGCACAACATCATGCTGTTGGCATAACAGAAGCAGAAGCAATCAGGTCCTTCAAAGGGGTCACTGGAATGAACCCAAACGTGATGCATCTGAGCTGGAAAGCAGCTTCCACGCACCAAGTAGTCAACCAGCACACTCTTTAGCTTGGTCTGGCCGGACTTAAAGTCATCACCACCGATGAGCACATTCTTCTTCACGGCCATGTCAATGAGGCCTGCGAAAGGGAGCGGGAGCATACGCTGTCAACCAGCCAAAGCTGTGCTCGTGCAGAATATGATGCACACTCCTGCTTGTGTCGTGCTGCTCGCAAAAGGAAGGCACCTATAATCTAGCATGGCATAAGGTAAAGGACAGCAGACAACTACGAGCTGAGTTCCAGGCTCACCAGGCACAAAGGTGTTCTGTGGGGAGCCGTTGATGAAGGCCACGCCCTCCTCAATGCAGGCCACAGCATACAGCGAGGATGGGGAGATCTCTGGCTCTCCCTTGGCAATGGAGGCCATCAAGTTTTCGTGTGTGTCGTTGATGCCCTCCACAACCTGCATGCACAGAAAATATTGTCATGTGTAACACCCACAATTCAGTCATCCTCAGGCAATTTGTCCACAGGTAGCACTTATTTGGGTACGGTTCTAAACAAATTGTTCACCCTCCTTTCTGTGCTGTACTCTTGCACTTCCTGAGCCTGCACGCTAGACTCATTCAGGGAATTAGAACGCACACATTGCCTCATCAACCTGCCGCCCTACAAGACCTGCAATGCAGCAAACAAGCTGCGCGGAGGTGGCTGCTGCTACAGTTGTCTTGTAACAAGCACAGGCGTCGGTACCTGTGAGTAGCGCTCCGTGTTGGCAGTCCAGAGTACCACCACACTGTCCACCTTTGAGCTCTCCTTGAATTCACGGATCTGGCCCCGTAGCACCTCCACCTGCTCTGCTTTGCTGCCCTTGATGCAGTTGTCAGCACGCTCTGCTTGGTTGGCAGCAATGAACTCTGGGTCGTACACACCTGTTTTTTGCGTGCGTGTGCGTGTGTGCGCGTGTGAGTGCATGTGTGTGTGTGTGTGTGTGTGTGTGTGTGTGTGTGTGTGTGTGTGTGTGTGCATGCGAGCGTATGTGTGTGTGTGTATGTGTGTGTGTATGTGTGCAGTGTGGGAGTGTGTTTTGCAAGTGAGAGCAGCCAGAAATTATCCTCAGTTTCAGTGAAGACACAACAAGGGTTGACTTAGTTTGTTCCCTGCGTCCTCCCGCGCGTATCTCGATATGTCCCGGATTGAGTGCTCGCGTCTCGTTGCGCACCTGGGAGGGGGTGCAGGTCCTTCATGTAGGGAATGAGTTGCTGTTGCAGACCCCAGTCGAGGACCTGGGCGCGCTCCATGGACTCCGCCATGTTCAGGCGGGAGATGTCCCAGCCACCCAGCACGATGTCGTTGGGCTCCACCATGGGCAGCAGGGCCTTGAAGGGCGCGTGTACCTCCTCGCCCTCGTAGTTGCCCACGCGCACCGTGGAGGACTGGGTGAGGGAGCCCCAGTAGTTGGGGTGCTGCACGCCGTCCTTGGTCATCCAGGTGATGCCCCTGCGTGCATGTGTGCGTGTGTGTTATGTGTGTACTCGTGTCATTGGGGGAGGGGGAGTGCCAGGCTGCACTGTTTTGCAGGGCACAACTCAAAACAGAGCACATTACTCTGAGCAATGTTCCCAATAAATATACGCAATTTCAGCCCAGCATGCTCACAGCTTGTTCGCCAGGACGCCCGCGGTCAGCGTGGTGCCGTTGTTGCCGCCCCAGCCCACCAGCATGACACCCAGCTTGGGCACCTTCCGCTTCGTGCGGAATTCAAAGGACTCCTTCCACGGCTTCACCACCCACTTGCCGCCCTCTCCCTGCACCAGCTTGGTGTTGCCGTACTCATACTTGCTAGTGATGTGCTCCTCGCTGTACTCGACGTTGGGGGCATCAACCGTGAACTCATCGACCTTCATTCTGACTCGAGTTTTTTAAATGTCACACAGTTTTTTTAAGTCGGTGTTTTCAGCAGGTAAGACACAAACGTTCATATATATATCCAGGGCAAATGCACAATACGTGCTACAAGCGCTCGTAGCAAGCATACGCTACGCTACACCGCTACGCTTCGGATACGAGCTACGGAAAATCCGAACAGCGTCAGTGAATCAACCTCCGTTAATTCAAAACTGTGCCACTCCAGTTCTAAAATTCATCTATGATATCAGAACGTATCTAGTATATATAAAAAAGCAAAGGAGCGGTCTAGGCTCATTTGCACATGTGGCTACTGTGGCAAAAGGGTAGGCAAAAGGGTAGCCAGAAGCAGTACTGTATGTAGGAAATAAATTTCCTACATACGACAGCCCTCAAAGCGTAGCGCATTCGAAGCGTATTGAGCAACCCTGACGTATAAAAACGTTTGGAAGCCAGGGAAAGCTCTAAATTAAGCAAGATTTGTGGCAATTCTGCCTGTGCAGCAATGGCAACATCACTGGCCTTCTTGCACTGACCTCATGCTTATAACTAGCTTGAGCCAAATGAGTGTATGATCAAAATATCTCTGATGGAGTTTAAGCAACTAGGACTTGCGCTTCATGTAATTTCTGACTGGTAAAGCCAAAGCGCCTTCCGAAACTGTGCTGTTCCCCTGAGAGCTGTCGCTGCTGCTACTGTGCTCTGCTGCAGCAGCTCTGCCGCACACTCCCCACAGCACCTCCTTTTTTGCTGCACGGTAGTGCAAGGTGAGGCGAGCGTTGTAGGACAAGGGTGGCACACTGGGCTGGCTCGCATCCACAGCCCCAACCGCCGCACCGACAGCGGCAAGCATTTCATCTGGACTGCTGGCTGCGGCACAGGCGCTTGTGCTTGTGCTAATACAGGGTCCGAGAATTGCCTTGTCGGTCGGTGATCTTGATGACTGCCAGAGCCTGGCAGTGCCCACAGATCGCTCACGTCCTACCTGTGGATGTGATGATTAACGAGGAACTGTCATTTTATTTCAATGCCAAACGAGTGAGCGACCCACCAGATCTGTTACAACTTGCAATTATCTTTTTAATTGTATGCTTGACCGCCAGTTTGAGATGTATTTGCTCAAAGCAAGACTTTTAGTACTAGTTCAGGAGGGTGTAGGAAGCATAACTTTTGGACGACACGTGTCAGATCGATAAAATTTTATATATTTGGAATCGTGGCGTCGAGAGCTATTGATTAAAATATATATGGGTCTCCTCGGAGGGGGATGGGTCCTAGGGGGTCCAGAGTTTTTGGGATCCCCCACTCCAAAATTTTACTGGGTCACTCCTACAAAATCTTAAATATATCATCGGAATCCTCAGCTCAAGCCCAGTCGATTGGCACCCTTTTTGAGTAAATTGGGTAAAAGGGGGGGTCTGTGGACATGTCCGAAAGTCAGAGGCACACACACTCGGTGCAGGCCGTGGGGTGAGTCAAGCTAATGAAGCAGCAATTAACCCCAAACTCACAGGATTGTGCCAGCATGAGATAGTCAGTGGAAATTTGAAGAAATAGAAGCAATGTGGGACTGTGCAAGCCAGTTATGGGTGCCTGGTAGGTCACGTGTGCATGGGCGTCCATATCTCAATTTTGCCCCATAACTCTGCAACACTTCTGTTTCAGGTCTTGATGAGAATGCAGACGGATGCCTGCTTAAAAAAGGAGCAAATTGGTACCCTTTTTGTCTGGTTGGGGGCACTGGAAGGGGGTTTTGGGGGGGGGGGGGGGGCCCACAGGGGTGCCC
>Ga0307942_1001476_pt1:10000-18737 | contig 18737 bp, 17 predicted proteins | sample OrgLakmetagen175_FD_201846 | JGI IMG/M metagenome (GOLD analysis project Ga0307942, IMG submission 201846) | Saline water microbial communities from Organic Lake, Antarctica - #175 | ecosystem: Environmental > Aquatic > Non-marine Saline and Alkaline > Saline | place: Antarctica... | reverse complement strand
GGTTCCACTCCGCCCACTGCTTCGGCCCGTGAGCCCGCTGCCTGATTCACCCAGATCACTGCTGCCGCCGTACTCGCCGCTGTCCTCGCTCGTGCTGCTGCCGCCGTCGCTACCGGCAGTGGCCGCCGCCTCCTCGGCTGCTGCGAGCTGGAGCTTGGCGTGGGCGTCACTGCGGCGCTTGTCGGCAAACCAGGGGTTACCTGTGGGCGTGTGTATTCAGGCAACGGAGCAGGAAGGGGGTTGGATACAAGGTAAAAGGAGATATGGTGTTGCTCTTTACAGTCGACAGGAGATCAAGGGTTGCCTGTATGTGTGTGTGTGTGTGTGCGTGTGTGTGTATGTGTGTGTGTGTATGTGTGTGTGTGTGTGTGTTTTCAGACAACGGAGCAGGAAGTGGGTTTTGCGTATTGAAGCTGGCGTAGGCATGCATGTTGAACGGGCAGGGTGGTGAAACATCAGGAGGAGCAGGTCAGGGCGCTGTGGCTGGAGCAAGAAGTACTACTGCAATTGCTGACACACACGCACAGACATACACACCTTGCAGGCAGAAGGGAAGGGCCCCCCCTCGTGATGAGGAGCGTGTGGGCACAGGACAGATGGGCTGGCGACGCTGGCTTTTACGTTGGGGGACACCTTCCTTGTGGATGCGCTTGTGCTGACCATGCTGCTCCTCTGAGGCCTGTGCGTGCGCGTGTATGAGTATGTGTGTGTGTTAATGTGTGTTGCGTGCGTGGGCATGAGTACGTGTATGTAATGTGCGTTGTGTGTTGTGTACATGTGTATGAGCGTGTGTGTGTATGTGTGCATGTGTGTGTTGTGTGCACGCATACAATACGTGCTTGCACGGTTTTTATCCATGCCCATCAGCACCTGACACTCTGACCCGTCTCTGCTGCAGTTCAACTGTCCAAGCATGCCTGTGCTTTATTAACCTACAGCCCGCCCACAAAAATCAGCCCACCTCCACACTACACTATACTTCACATCCTCACCTTGTTTAAATGCTCCAGCCCCGCCACCTGATGGCCCTCCTGCAGTTCCTCTTGCTGCTGCTGCTGCTGCTCCACACCCGCGTGGTAGTAGTGGTGGTGGTGGTGGTGATGTCTCGTCGCACCCCCCTGCCTAGCCACCGTGGTGGTGGTGGTAGTGGTGGTGGTGTTGCCCCCTTGCTGGCAATCCCCCGAGTGACCCACATCCTCGCCCTTCCCTGTTGCCACCCCATTTGCTGCCGCCGCTGCTGCTGCTGAGCAGGGTGCTGGTGCAGGAGGTGGTACGTTAGGCTCGTTCGTGGCCACAGCCTCGCTGTTGTCCTTGAACAGCAGGGAGGACTTGATGCAGGTCTGCTTGGCAGCCAGCTCCAGACTTCTGCGGCCGCCTGCCGCCTGTGTGTGTGTGTGTGTGTGTGTGTGTGTGTGTGTGTGTGTGTGTGTGTGTGTGTGTGTGTGTGTGTGTGTGTGAGTGTGTGTGTGTGTGTGTGCGTGTGTGTGTGTGTGTGTGTGTGTGTGTGTGTGTGTGTGTGTGTGTGTGCGTGTGTGTGTGTGTGTGTGCGTGTGTGTGTGTGTGTGTGTGTGTGTGTGAGTGTGAGTGTATGCACACCCGCCCACATCTACACCCATACACAAACACAAAGGCAGATGCTGGTGGCATTGCCTTGCGGTGTGCAGCGTGCTCCTCACTCTGCACTCCACGCTCACACCTCTCATTAACTCTACCCTCCTCATTCACAGATCCCACACTCACACTCAAATACACTTCCCCCTCACCTTCTGCTGCTGCTGCCTGCTCTGCTCCTTACTGCTGCGACGGCTGGTGCCGCCGTTGTTGTTCGCACGTGCAGCGTTGTTGCCACTCTCCCCATTACTCCCGCTACCCCCACTGTTGCCTGTGTGAGGGGTGCCGTTCATGTTGCTGATGCCGTTGTAGTTGTTGGCGTTGCCGCTGCAGTTGTTGCCGCTGCTGTTGTTGCCGCTGCTGCCGTGCTGCAGCAGCTTCAATGCAGCAGCCTCGGCAGCACCTTGCTGCTGCTGCTGCTGCTGCTGCACACCCTCCTCAACCTCACCGCAACCTTGCTGGTGATCTCCCCCTCCACCTAGCAAACATCCCTCCCCACCACCACCCTCTATTCTATCCTCAGCGCCTGCCGCTGCTGCTGTGCTAGGGCCTTGCGCTGCACCATTACCATGGTGGTGGTGATGGTGGTAGTGCTTGTGGCGGCGAGCAGGCTGCTGCTGCTGCTGATGCTGCTGATGCAGGGGCATGCCGACGTTGCCCTCACCTGCCTCACTGTCTGCTGCTGCGCCTGTGTGTGTGTGTATATGTGTGTGTGTGTGTGTGTGTGTGTGTGTGTGTGTGTGAGGGTATGCAGAAGCGTGCATGCCTACTTGCAGCAAAGCCGACTCACCATTGCCGTCCAACGGCATGGCCGCCAAGTTGGCCAGAGCGGCATCAGCAGCAGAGGCTGCAGTTGTGTTAGCTTTGGCTGCAGCTTTGGAGGCCTGGGCTTGCGTGGCCTGTGCCGCCTCCTCTGCGTGCACCTCAGCCTCCTCAGCTTGCACCTGGTAGTGTGCGTGTATGTATGTATGTATGTATGCATGTGTGTGTTTGTGTATGTGTTTGTGTGTGTAAGTGTGTATGTGTGTGTTTGGGTAGTGTGGATGTGTTGATGTGAATGTGACTGGCATACGTGGGTGGCCTGAGTGGCCTTTCCAGTATAATTATTCAGGCTTGTTTGATCGTAAATTGCATGCAAGGTTTGTGCGCCTGTGCAAACAGCACGCAAATGGTCATACATGGATTGATGAAAGCAGGCATGTGAGAGACAAACAAACGCGGGTGATTTGAGATGTGTTTTAATAATTTAAACCAGGATGATCCCCAAATGATGCGGTCTCAAATTGCCAAATGTGTATGTTGCTTGCATGCCCACAATATGCCCCTGTTAAGAGGATTGTAAGCAGGTCCATTCCCCACTCACCTGTGCTTCGTTGGCTGTGGAGGCTCGCCTCATCAGACTAGCCTGCCGTGCAGTGGATGCGTGCACACCCTGCTCGTGTCTTTGCTGCTGCTGGTAATGTTGGTGGTTGGAGTGTGGCTGCTGCTGCTGTTTGCTGCTGCTGTGGTGGTGATTGCTGCTGAAATGGTTGTGATGGTGTGAGCTGCCTGCTTTCATGGAGGGGTGCACGGTGCAGTGAAGGAGCCCACTCGTGAATGCGTTCACCGTTGCTGCTGCTGCAGCTGCGTCGTGCGGCGTGTCTGGCAGGCTGCCGTTCCTGCCTATTTTTGTGGGGCAGGGTGTGAGCACTTGCAGGAGCGTGGGGATGCTGTCACCGCTGCCACTCCCATCTTGCCCTCCCTCCCTCTTTTCTGTCCCTGCCACAGCTGCTGCTGTTTGTGCCCCTGCAACTTCACCTTCCATCTCCTCCTCCCGACCCTGCCCCTCGCCTTGCCCCTCCTCTTCATTCTCCTCTGCCAACCCTGGGCTGTAGGGAGTGCAGGTGCCGGGGGGGGATTCCGGGTGCTGTTGATGCTGCCTGGTGTTAAATCTGTTTGGGAAGAAAGAGAGGAAGATGGGGTGGAGATGATCCGTACAAACAAAGACAGGGAATTCATGAATTGCCATTGAACAAAGTCAACCTGGGGCGCGCAAGCCCTCCCACGATCTCTCACCTCATAGACAGCTGTGACTTGTATACGTGCTGCCACAGCATGCACGCCTCCTGCCTTCTAAGTGGTAGCGTTAACACATCTGCTGCGCCCTCAGTGAGGGCCCTCAGGACAAGACCCTGCGTGGCAGCTTCCTGCTCCACTGCAAGCACCACAGGGGGTAGCCTGAGGGCTAGGGAGTGAAGAAGGGAGAAGTCTTGTGGCTGGGGTGTGTGTGGCAGGCAGGTATTTTGCTGCTGTTTGGCGAGCAGGATGACCAGGTCAGGCGAGGCACTGCTTTTGCTGGGGCTGCCTGGTATGGCTCGCCACGACTGCTGCTTGGCTCTTGCGACTCGATGGGCTGCTGTTCGGGCGCTTTCCACGGACACCTGGTACCCCGAGTCGCACAGCAAATCCCTCAGGCCCGGCTCGTCGTCTTCACACACTAGGAGGACGTGCATGTCCTTGGACAGGAACCTCTGCTGCTGCTCCAGCTCCCTCGCGCTCTCCTCCATGTTTGTTCAGGCGGGCAGGAGGGACTGCGGGGGGGTCGAGAAAAAGTGTGCTTTCGTGTGTGCCCAAGAGGCACAGATGTGTTGTGCAAGCCGTGCAAGCTCGTGTGCGTATGAGCAACGTGTTGTGCGTGAAGTGGTACGGGGAGAGTGCTGCGTAGCGTAGTGGAGCTGCGAATTGGCTGGGGCGTGATTTCGCGGGAGTGCGTATCTGATGCGCCAGCGTGTCATAAATATCTGGCAAGCACGCGCCTGCCAGTGCACACTCTCACCTTTCTTGAACGCGCCCTCCTGTGTGTTGGCTAGAGTATGGTAAGTAGCACCAGCACGTCGCCAAGCAGCGGACAAGTTTTTGTGCAACGGACGGACGTGCTCAAGAGCCGCTTGCTTCCTCGTCTGTTTGAATCTACTATAAAATGTATAAAAAAATATACCTCTTATGAGAGGGCAAAACAGACGAGGCCAGAAAGTTTCTTTGTCAAACACATACTCTTTATTACTGCAATGGCCCTCCCCCACCATATGCCATCAGAAGGAAGGGAAGAGGACTCAGCTGATCCATTGGATGCCCTCCTCGACAGCTACAGCGCGCAGGCCCAGGCAGAGACCGCACAAACACAGAGACGGTGTGTGCATGTATGTGTGTGCGCGTATGTGCGCGTTTTTATATGTGGGTGCGCCTCACTTAAGTCATCTATCTCTAATTCAGCTAATGTGACACTTCTCTCTTTAGGCATGCTGATGCCGTGTCGAAAGGTCGTGCGCCCTCTTCCTCTGCACGCCTTGCCAAAGGCCTTGCACAGCCGCTGTCGCAGGACAACAAGGGCCTAAAAATGATGCAGTCCATGGGTTACCATGTGCGTTTCAATCACGGTGGCGCGTGCAACAATAAAATCTGAATTTTGAGGTTAAATTGCAAGAGTATTTAACCGGTCGCACTTGGAATTGAAAGCCTGATTTGCTACAGAAGAGTAATTTAGTCGTCAAATCAAATGCCAGCAGTGTTGTTGACTGTTGTGCTCAGTCCGTGCACACGCTGAAGATGAGAGCGGCTTGCGCTTATGTGTACAGAACATGCACACAAATTGCGCTATGTGGCACATGCACGATCTCACGCTCTGACAGGCTGGCAGCGGGCTTGGGTTGCAAGGCCAGGGCTCCACTGCACCTGTACCTGTGAACATCCGAGGAGGTCGAGCAGGTTTGGGTGTGGATGAGGCGAAGCGTGCACGTGAGGTGGAGCAGCAGCGAGAAGCAGAGGAGAGGCAGGTGAGGCCCTGCTACTTGATTTTTACATTTGAACTATGCTGCATTCAATCCGTTTACGCGAACCAATGTGCACGTGGTGAAATCTACAACTTGGAAGCATTCTGTATAGGCTGAATTTTCTTAGCACCCCAGGGGCACTAACCCGCACAGACTTGGTGTGTAGCGATATTTGACACGCCTAGTAAATGGTCGTGAATTTGATGTTTGTTCCACGGCGTTGATTTGGTAAGGCTTGGCTGACCGTATGGCGTCACGTCGTACACAACTACACGGCATCTGGACAGGGTTTAAGGTAGAGCTCCTGACCAATCCTCTCTTCTTTTGCGACGACGCCTAACTTGACTAAAAAGAACACGGAAGAGCAGCAGATTGGTTCTTTGCGCCCCTCTTGGCGAACACCACACTGGTCATTGGAACTCATGGCTGCCCAAGACAAAGTCTACACCCGGGCTTCCAAACTAGGAGTCGCAGCTTTGAAGCCAAACAAAATGCTACGTAATTGATAGTGATGACCACTCTTTCCTCATTCATTGCCTCAGTAGTCATCACCACTCGTTACGAGTGCTTCAGCTTGGTTATACTTTTTGTCTGCCTTCTTTTTGCAGGTCAAACGTGCCCGACAGGAGGTTGTGGACGCGGCCGCGTTTGCAGAAGCAGCTCGCAACAGCTTTGCCTCGAGGCAGGCACTTCAAGTAAGGCTTACATTTTTTGAAATGGGAAACAGGTGGTGACACCCACTCCCCACATCATTAAAATAAAAGGGACCTGGAATCAGGTAAAAAAATTGAAGTTCAAGTGAGGCGCGTGTTGGAGGTTGCTAGGCACACCCAAAGAGTTTGGTCTGTTAATTTTATTGCAGATACAGAGGTGAATTTGCAGCTTGGCCTGCCTCAGCCTGTGCGTTTGCAGGCGCTCATATGTTAGAGGAAGATAGTGCAAACCTCCTGATGCACTTGATGAAAAGAGCTGGTGATGTCACGTGGTACCCATTGTAGCTACCGCACCAGACCCGGACCACGACTTATTCAGGCTTGTAACCATATAGCCAACCATTCACAAAGTCAGGCTTGTATGATGTGGTGGCACACTACAAAGTAGCCACTAATACTCTGCTGTCACGACTAATTGGGGTGCGGAATTAGCTTGAACATGGACTCCAGGCACGAGCTTAGGTCGAGCGATGATCTGATGCTGGTGCTTTTGGTTCAGGCAGTGCTTTGATCTGACCGCCAACCTGCTTTTGTGGGCGTACCTCTAGTACCTCTGCTTATATTTAGGGTTGGCCAGAACCATATATATACGGTGTACATACGGTATTTTTGGCTTGGAACTCACCAAGTATACAGTGTATAGGTACGTATACATACAATTTTGGCCAACCCTACATATATAACATAGCAACTGCACCAGGCCTGCACCAGTGCGTGTTACAAGTTCTTTGATTTTCCATTTTGTGCAGCGCAGCTTCCAATTCGCCGACCTTTCTTCTTGCAAGCATGCTCCTAGCACCTCTGTTTACGTCTCTCTGCATTGCAGCAACTGCACCAGGCCTGGACCAGTGCGGAGCAGCTCCTAGAGACGCAGAAAACAGAGCAGCAGGAGCCCCCCTCCCAGCTGGTGCTGCAACTCACAGCTCTGTTTCCCCGCCTTCTGTCGGGAGGGCATCTGAGCAGGGACCAAGTGCTGCACGTGCGTGCAACGTAACTGCTGTAGGATGTTCAGGGTGGAAATTGTGTCCACAACTCGTTTTTCGCGGTCACGAGAAGTGCGCAGTTTGCCGATGAGGATCCATCTTGCACCAAACATTTTAACTTTGAAGCTGTGGATGCCACGCTGTGCAGCATATACACTAAACACTGCATCTGAGCCAGGCGTTGCATCTTAATTTTCTGCCTTGCCTGCTTTCTCACAGGTTGCAGATCGGACGTTGCCTGATGCCCTGCAGCGACAGAGCACGCAGGAGGAAGGTAAGTTGGCAGGTTGTTCCCTGCTATACATGTTTTTGAAAGGTTCTTGGCTGGGAAGCAAGCGCCTTACCCGCCTGCACGCAGTTTTGGCCTCAGTCCAGCTAGAAAAAAACTGTGCATGCAGTTCCCCCTACTTGTTTGAAACAGCTTGTGTGCGAGGTGTTTTAACCAACATTCAGATCCAACACGAAATGGGTAACTGCATCTGAACTCCCCACCCTGGGTGTTCCAAAAGTGTTGAATTAAGCATCTTTACCCTTTACAAGGTGCCAATTTTGCTCAATTTTCCACAGGGTCTGAAAACACCAGTAAATCTTGCCGTGCAGCGTCAAAATAAATCTTGCAGTGCAGCGTGCCGAATTCAGATATAAACCCTGAGACACACGCCCTTGGACAAGCATAAATTTAGCTCGGGTTGCGAATGTTTAAACCAAACAAGCCCTCTTGTTCCATATATTTTTTTGCCTATGACACATCAAAGTGTTGGGTTTCGAGGTGATAGTGTCGTCTTTTTCTGTTCCCTGGAATTGAATTTGAAAACAACACCGCTCCCTCGACACCTCACAGGCACCCAGGAGGACCTGGAAACTTCAGCTGCAGCAGAAGCCGTGGCCGAAATGGCCAAGGCCGAGCCAGGCGCGCCTCAAGCGCAGCTCGAGCAATTGCTATCATATCTGCGCTCGCGCTTCTACTACTGCTACTTCTGCGGAGCTGCGTACGCTAGCCAAGAGGAGCTGCTGCAGGCGTGTCCTGGGGCGAGGGAGGAAGACCATTGATCAAGGTATGTGGGTGTCTGTGTTAGGTGTGAATGTCAGCACTTGGGAGGATAACCATTGATAAGGTGTGTGGGTGCCTGTGCTGGATGTAAATGTCAGCACTAGGGAGAAGGACCATTGATCAAGGTGTGTGTTGTCTGCAATGTTGAGGTTTTAGGGTGTTGCGAGGAGGTCCAATTGAGCGTATGCTGCTCTTTTATTTAAAGCCAAGGTAGCATAGATGCACGTAATTTTTAAAGTGGATGAGATCATGTGTGAAGCATGCATATGCGGGCACTGGGTACTCAGTCAATATAGAGCAAGTCCCTGAGGCACCTGCTCTCAGGCCCGTTGTTGACAATGTTATATTTTGACTTGAGATATAGGCATCAGGCAGTTTAGACAGAGGCATACGGGGTCAAGATCCCGTTGCACACCAGGAGGACGTGCATGTCCGTGGACAGGAACCTTCGCTGCTGCTCCAGCTCCCTCGCGATCTCCTCCATATTGGTTCAGGCGGGCAGGAGGGACTGCGGGGGGATCGAGAAAAAGTGTACCTTCGTGTGTGCCCAAGAGGCACAGGTGTGTGTGT
>Ga0307942_1001476_pt1:0-5000 | contig 18737 bp, 17 predicted proteins | sample OrgLakmetagen175_FD_201846 | JGI IMG/M metagenome (GOLD analysis project Ga0307942, IMG submission 201846) | Saline water microbial communities from Organic Lake, Antarctica - #175 | ecosystem: Environmental > Aquatic > Non-marine Saline and Alkaline > Saline | place: Antarctica: Organic... | reverse complement strand
AGTTGGTTGTTGACCTGTTGCAGCAAAAAGGGTTGGGCTGCTGAAAAGTCCTCAAAAAAAGGTGTAAACAGAAAGGAAAAATGTTTCCTCAGCTCACAAACTCAATGGTCTTGGCAAAATAAAAGAGCATGCACCTCGTTTTGAACATGTCTTCACCAGGACGTTGGTCACATACGCAAGAACCATCTTCAAGCCACGCTGCTGCCTCAACTTTCAAAGTATGCGCACGCAAGCGGAATCTACTTATATTGCGCATAACATGTTTGGACGTTTGGGCAGATCAAGGTAAAAAAACCGTGGAACATTAATCAGCATACGCTCGTTTCTAGAAAAAGGGATGGCAAACCAAGAATGATAGGTGGCCAATTTGTTGTTGTGCGTGTTGGGGTCCACCCAACTAGGCATTGCTGGATTAAGCTGCGTAAAGTGAGCATAAGGCTGTAAAGAGTAAGAACTGGTCTCAGCCAATGCCATTTTGTTCTCTTAGGAAAGTGTAAGTAAGAGGTGATGAATGAATGATGAATGGGGAAGGCAAAAGCTGAGACAATAAAAAGAGCCTGATGGAAAGCCACAACAAACTGAACACCATAATATATAACCCAAGGGGAGGAAGGGAGCGCCACATTAGAGACCCATGGCTGTTCATGCAAACAAATTGGAAGCTGAATTCAAATATAACATTTGACTTACAATAGTGCACCAGCATGTACGTTCTAAGAAAAGCACAAGAAAAGTGTTGGAAGGAAAAAATCTTCGCCTCAATTTGTTAGGTTGTTTGAGCCCCATCCTGGCCTAGCTGGTTGCTGCACATACATAGAAACTCAACCATCTCAGTCCACACTCCCGTGATGTTCAAGCCACAGCAAGCTAGCCAACAAAACACAGCGTTTTTTCACCCTAGAGGTGCAACTTGCAGCAAGCAAAGGCACCACGACACACAGCCAGCCCGGGCTATCTCTGAGAAAAGGGGCGCTCCTTCGTTAACGAAGGGGGGGGTTGGGATCTGGCTCTGTCGTACCGCCGAAATGCAAGCAAGCAGGCTCAACCGTCTATTACTCCATCCACTGTGTACCGTCAGTAGGCAAGCATAGCAAGAGCCCCATCCTGGCCTAGTGCGGGAGTTTTGTGTGCGTAATGGGTCATGCATCAATTCATTCCTTGCCTTCGAGCTGGCGGAATCATAAGCCTCATCTGGTGACAAATTGTCAAGTCCCCCCAGCCCCCCCTCATATGTTTGCGCAGAGTGAGCTCACACACTCACAAGATTGTATGGCATCCAAAGTTGTTGAGCAGAAGCAAGCAGAAAAGGCTTGAGAACAACATAAGCTGCTAATGCCTCGCTTAGTCGAAGACCCTAGAACCCTTCACACCATCCTGCTAGGAACAACAGGCACCATCTACAGCAGCCACACAAGGAACCCACTCCACAGCCTCAGAGTTACTGGTCTACATGCCACAGCACTCATGAAATACTTAAGCCTACATGCAGTTAGATCCGCAACAAAAATCACACGGATGAGACGAGACATCGACCACAACCCCCACAAATATCTGAGCAATACTCCTGGTGGTGTGCAGGCTTCTGCCTCCCAACCACCTGATCCCCATTGCTCTTATTTTATTCTCCAGGTGACATGTTGTGTATCTCTGCATCCATTGGGTGGTGCAGAACTCAAAACTACATCCTTTCCTTCATTCATGCTGGTAGTGTTTGCACTATCTGCGTTCTTTTTTTTCTTTTTTAAGCGTGTGCAGAACTTGATAAGTCCATGAATCACTTCTGTTTGCAAGAAAAAGGTCAGCTGGCACAACTTTCTCAAGAAGAGGATTGTTTGAAGAGAGTAAACTGTTCCAGATTCGTATGATGCATCCAAACCAATAGAAAAAATGGGCACCTGACCTGTTTTGCGAAGTACGCAGTGAGTATCCGTACCGTTCTTGACACCCAGTTTTTCTTAGGAAGCTAAGGATGTGTGGTTTTTGAGGAATCATTTGTCAGAGAAGAAGTGGCCATTTCGTTTGCACCTTATAGACTGTTGCGTTGTTTTTCTTGATATTAATGGCATCCACCTTGATAATGGCTTGTCTGGTTAACGAGTAAATGTCTTCTTGCTGTTCTTGGGGCAAACCAGGTTGGGTGTACTTTAGATCTTGGATAGCCAGGACTATGCCCTCCAACAAGTTTAATTTCTTCAAAAAATGCTTTTTTGTGCATATGACCTTGAATAGGTGCACTCAACAGGCATTCCTTGCTCAACCAGGACATGGGCAAAAGGACATCGTATAGGCTTGCATTGGAGGTAAAACGCGAATCGGTTACGCAACTGTATGGTAGAGAAGTTTGGAGGACTTGTCGGGTGGACAGGGTGCCACTGGGCATACTCATGAAACGCACCCCCCCCCCACCCGGGTACTCATAGTATTCTCAGGCCCTGATATTTCAATCTTGCGCCCCTCGCACAGTTTGCATTTGGAGGTAATTACGCGAATCCGTTACACAGTTTGGGGACTATGAGGACTTGTCAAATAATAGGGTCGGGCTACGCATGGGGTGAGGATTTCAGGGCAGGTGTGCTTGGCATCATCTCAACCCTCCTCTATTCTCACACGCCATTGCCTGCACCTGCTGCACATGGCCTATGGACTAGGAATACAAGAGAATGCTGTAGGCCACCCAATTTTTATTAATTTTTTAACAAAGAAAACACCACCTTACTTTTTTCAGGATTTTCCAGGATTTTCCCAAATATCAAATTAAGAATGTGTACAAGATAGCAGATGCCGTTCGGCAGGGCAGCTTAGAGCAATTAGGAGTATGGGCCTTTTGAGGAGCTGTGCAGAGCACCCAGCTCTCAAGCTACAGCTCTCCCAGCTCTCCAGTCTTTCCCGTTCTGGAGTGTGGAAGCTCCAGGATTTCCAGGCGTTGGCCCCAACCGATGTGGAAAGCAACCGCAGGCACAGCACCTGGGGCACTGCACCCACACAGCCTGCTTCCCTTTTGGGCCACCTGCTCCCGCAGCAGCAGCACGAAGAAGAGCAGCAGCACGGTTACACGGCAACAGGCAGGCAGCGCCTGGCTGATGCCCAGGTGCTCCTGTGCGGGCGTGGGGCACCCTCACCAGGCTTACCTGCATCAGCCTTGGCATCCTACTGCACTTCATTTGGATGCTCCTCCCACTCCTCCTTCGCCACCATGCGCCACGTCTCCTTCATACGCACCCTTAGCGTGAGTGCCGCACATTCTCGCATTTCACTTTTGCATTTTTGATGGACATAGGGATGCTTCCTGACCGCAACACTTGCACGCCATGAAGCTTGTAAGCCTGTGCATGTAGTAACACCCATGCGTGAGCCCGTGCACGTAGTAATAGTAAAACTCAGCACGCCGTACACGCAAATGTGCACACACATACATATCCCCACATACACACGAACACACACACACACACACACACACACACACACACATAAACACATACATACACACACAAACACACCTACGTACCGCAGAACGTGATCCCAGGCTTGCCAGGCGATAGCAAGAAGGGGCCTCGGGTGGCGGGCCTGCCTGACGCCGCGGATGCAGATGCAGCCATTAGGTATATGCTCACATGCTCCTGGTCACTCAACCATTTCTCGTATCTTAAATGCGATAGGTAGGGCAATTGCCACCCGTTGCAGCAGATGCAGATGCAGCTATCAGGTAAGGTAGCAGGCTGCTCATGTGTGTTGTAAGCACAGGAAAGGAGAGGGCTATTGCCACTGTTAAGGGTGCGGCCATCAATCAGGCGTCGGTAATTCCTCAATGCAGCTCAATGGCTTGTAGTGTACAGCACTGAGTATTCGCCACTGTTGCAGATGCAGCAAACAGGACGAACCAGGGGCACAGAAGAGGGGGTGTGGGACACATGGTGGGCTGGCCAGTACCGTGCATTCACGACATGAATTACGGATTTTCTTTGTTGTTAGGACTGTACATTTTAATTGCATGTGCCAGGGCCGTGTGAAGATGCAATCAGCGTAAGACTTGCCCGGTGAAAAAGTCTTTTGCGCTTCTGTAGCTTTGGCCAGGGCCGTGCGTGGATTTATAGGATTGGCCAGAGCTGTACTTACCGTATATAAATGTATGATATGTAGGTACCCTGCTCAAATAACCGTATGTACCCCATATACGTATATACATACATACATACACCATACGTACACCATATACGTATAAACACCATACATACGTATACATGATGCATGTATAGGTCTAGTTCTGCGTTGTTATGGGCTCTCCCTATGGATGTGACGACCGCATGTTGCTCATGATTTTGAACTGAAAAAGACAGCCTTCAGACTTGAGACATGTGATGGTGAAATTGGTGCAGCCCTTTGTATGCTGACCCAGCATGAAAGGGATACACGTAAAAGGTGTAATCAGGTGTACGTGTCTCAGTCTGCATAGACACACGTGCAAATGTTGCATACGCGTCCGTGTGTGCTTGTGCAAAGAAAGCACCGCGAGCATGACGCGCTGAGCGAGTGCTGTAGGGTACACCTTTGCCAGCGTAGTGAGAGTGGCTAGATGGCCTGCGTGTGACATAGGACATGCATCTCCAATAGGGTTGGCCAGAACCATATATATATACGGTGTATATACGGTATTTTTGGTAGGGATATCACCAAATATACGGTCATATACGGTGTATATATACGGTTCTGGCCAACCCTAATTTCCAGAGTAACTCACTGCAGTTATACATGCAGCTTGGAACGAACCGAGCTCAATCGCAGCCCGTTTTAGCAAATCACTGGCTATCTTCCTCGAACACTGCGATGGACATGCTTCTCATTACCGTGTGCGTTGCCTTATTCAGTTTGTGTTCCCCTCACAACACAGCCACGGCACTGATTTCCTTTGTGTGTGTTTGTGTCTCCCTTGCAGTGATTACGACGCTCCTTCATATGTGTGGGTGTGGGTGTGCGTGTGGGTGCGGGTGCGGGTGTGGGGGTGG
>Ga0307942_1001472_pt1 | contig 18751 bp, 14 predicted proteins | sample OrgLakmetagen175_FD_201846 | JGI IMG/M metagenome (GOLD analysis project Ga0307942, IMG submission 201846) | Saline water microbial communities from Organic Lake, Antarctica - #175 | ecosystem: Environmental > Aquatic > Non-marine Saline and Alkaline > Saline | place: Antarctica: Organic Lake... | reverse complement strand
CAATAAGAAGGTAGAGGCATCCTGTGTACATGGTTTGGATGATATCTCTCAAATATTGTGGAGTCTTTATTTTTTGCAAGTGTCTCCAAAGTTTCTCTCTTGGAATACTGTCGTAGGCAGCAAGGAGATCGCAAGTAAATGAACATAAATTGCTAAGAGGAGGGAACAGGTCTCAGCCAGTGCGAATTGAAAACCAGGGTGTAAAGGCAGACTGGCTACAGCCATTCAAGCTTAGTCTAAGGATGTTTGAGAAGGGGGATATAAAGATGGACGTAAGTTAAAGTAATAACAAAGATGAAAGAAAGAGTTCAAAGGAAGCCGCACGCTGTAAGTTCAGGAGTGTAAGAAAAGAAAAGAAAAGACTCCGCTGGTAGTGGTGACACAGCCAGCATGATTAAGGGAGGGGGTTACTTAGGTGCCCGCACCAGGCAACCCCCCAACCGCGCAAACAATTAAAAGAAATTAATGTGGGTCGGGGGGGTTGTGTGCCGTAGCACCCAGACCCAATCCTTGACTGTTGTTGCTTGTGCTATATTGCAGTGCATACCTTGTTTTTATGAGTGCAGATGCATGTCTGATGGAATATTCATTCAGTTTGTGTGTCAATTTTTAAATCTTTGGTAGTCCAGATTAAGGTCTGCCAGAAGTTTGTCTGTGTAATCTTTGTAGATTGTCCCCATAGCTCCAACGAGGATCACGTGGAGCTTGACTTCCCTATATCCTTGTCTGTCTAGGTTGGCAATAAGCATGCTATGCTGTGCTTTTGCCTTTTTGGAGTTGGGGATCAGGCCTAGTGTCTTCACGGAAATTAAACTCAATCAGGTGAACCTCCTACTGATTTGGATTCAGTTTTTTGTCTTAAGCAAGCTGTTGAAAATTTGAGTTGCGGGTGGTTACGCGAGAAGAGCACACAGTGCTAGGTAATAATAGGATGGCGTCAGGACGAGAAGAGGCTTTTAAAGCTTGTGCTGTTAGTTTTGGTAGCAACCAAGAGGGCAGTGTTTTGTTGGCAGTGATTCTCAGATCTAGGCCCTGTTCTACTAGATTATCTGCACTTCTTATGTCAGTGTAGGCAATCTGGTTGGCACCGCATGGTCCCTTTTGTAGAGCTTAGACTATCAGGACACTTGCCATATCATGATATTTTATAACCATATTTCTCATTTTAGTGTGTTGGCAAGTTGGCAACCAGAGAGAATGTGAAGCGCACTGTCAGTGCAGTGGCTAATGGGGTAGTTTGCATTGGGGGAAAAGCCGTATCAGAAGGCCTGCTTTTGATTTAAGATTGTACCAAACCGGAACCTCATAACATTACGTTTTTCGTAGAACTTGAGGCTACTATTGTTCCTGAAAGCATTCGTATCTGGCTTATTGACCAGCGGTCTGAGGTCCTTCCAGTAGGTGTAGCACCCTGTGTCTGTTTTGGCACTCCCCAGTCTGTGTGATTTGCACATTTCTGTTTTCAGCTTGGCCTTTGAATCAGAGAGTGCACGAAGCCTAGGTGTAATTGTCCCTCTTCCGCTGGGATCCTCATTGGTGTCTTTAGCCGCAAGCCAGTAAAGGTGTGTGTATGCAGTGTACTAAACCAAAGAGTGTATTAAACCAAAACAAGATAACTACTGCAAAAAAGCGATGCTGAGCCGGGGTCTCCAGGATGCCTGGGGGCACAGCGGCCAACATATGTTCAAAGAAAGCAGAAAAGTGGCCAAGACTGGCTAGCTGTGAGCTAGCCTCACGCTAACGCTCATACAACCTCTGCATTTTTACCCTACACTCCCAGGGATGGTCACTTAACATTGAATAAGCTATAATAAGTTGTTACCTAGATATAAGTGGATTAGGTTATAAAATATGCTCTCTCTCTCTCTCTCTCTCTCTCTCTCTCTCTCTCTCTCCCCCCCTCTCTCAAGTACACACACGCGCATAAATGTACTTTCTACCGCAAATACACTGTGTGTACAAACAACCTCAGGCATTAGGAAATTAGATACGGACCGAACATCCAAAGGAAGCAACCGAACAATATCTCATTTTGTTCACTTTGAAGCTGAACGTGAGGCTTTTTTCTACTGGTCACGTCATCTAATAAACAAAATACTCTTCAGCATCAACCAAGTCTTAGCAACAGAAACAGTTTGTACTTTATCTTGAATACCCAAACTCCTTAAAAGAGGCACTCCAGCGGTCGCGCACGCAGGCCTCCATTTCAGGATCTAACCTGAAAAACGAACAAATAACAAACTTGTGCTCGTGCTGGCAAAAGCCCACATTACTGGAACAAAGAAAATCATGCAGGTGATACTGTGAATGCAGCAAGGATGGCACCAAGAATGTCAAAAGCCCTTGACCTGAGCTAAACAAGGTCGAAATGCCCCTTTTACAAACAGCATAACACATCCTGACATAGTCAATACACAGGGAAATTTCCAGCTCTGAACATCATCTGACGCACTTGTTATGCTGGTTGCGCTTGAAGTCCTTTATGTTGCTGTCCTTGCAGTACGCTTGAAACCGTGGCACGAGTGCTTCAAACCTAGACGCCCATCCTAACGCCAGATAAATCCTTTTGAGCGTTGCCAAAGGGTCTTTCTCCAGTTCCTCAAAAGATACTTGGACCAAGTGGTTTGCTGGCACGTCATTTTTATGTTGCATGTACTCACTGCAAGCAGCAGATGATCAAGGACAGGGAGGCAAACAGGTAGGGGGTTATAAAAAGGAAGCTCTGTCAGTGATTGAGGTAGCGGATGGTCAGAGGAGGCTCTGTCACTGACACAGACAAGCTCAAACTCAGGTATTGAAGCGAGGAGGCACATCGAGGAAGAAATCCCAATGATTGAGTATCCTGTAACAGAGGAGTAAGGTAAAAGCCACTACAACTGAGTTCAACCAAAGGTTGATACATCTGACTCACTTGTACAACACTTGAACGTAAAACGGGAGCAAGGCAGGAGCCACGACAAATCCATCTCGTTGCATTATTACAAGGCAATCTTTTTTGCACGACACTTCAATGCATTCAATGCAACACAGGAGCAAGGCAGAAGCCACGACAAATCCATCTCATTGCATTATTACAAGGTTGACTTAACTTGAACAGTGCTTTGTTGAAATAAAAAGCTGGAGCCAACGTCAATCGATTCAACCAAAGACCTGAAAGGCTGACCTACTTGTACAGTACTTCATATTGCCTCAGAATAAACTCTGTCAGCTCCGCGTTGTCTGGACGTTGGAGGTAAGTATACCTAAAGACAAGGCCATGGCATCAATCAAAAGAAGCTGAAAGGATTGTGCCCTCCTCGTGCGTGCACATTGGCTCAGCCAGCACTTGATACACACGTGATGCAGCGACTGCATTTCTAAGCGACGCTTTAAAAGCAGCGAGGGCAGACACTCAGCGTCTGTGTGGAGCGTAGGTTAGGAAGAATGGTGAAGCTGTAGAATGTTCAATGGCACGCTTAGTGTTTGTGTGGGGCGTAGATCAGAGATAACTGTGAGATCTCACCAATAATAGCTGTCTGCCATGTGCGCTGCAGATTGGAAAACCTGCGAGCAGGCAAACAGCAAAGCAGCCTTTGTCTAGCGACCTATTCAATCGCTGAAGCAGAGACTAAAATGTTTGAGTGGCGTGCTTAATCCTTAATCCTTAACCGATGTCGTGGGTGGTGGTTTTTCTATCTGCATACCGCAGTCACCTCTAATGAGTTATGATATCTACTTAGCTCTTATGCGCACGACCAGGGGGCAACACTTGATTATTTAAATCATTGCTGGAATAACTTCCAATGATACAATCATTTCAGTGCATGTCGTGGGTGTAGTTTTTTAACCTAGCTGAATCATGTAAATACAAACTTCAACAAGCAGCAGGTTGTAAAAGAACATGCGTATCCGATAAAGAAGACGTTGCAGCTGCTGCAGTAACACGCACCGCTGGTGGATCATTAGCTGACACAGACCTGACATTAAGAGCCCTGGAGACACGTCTATGCAATGCCCAAAATCCATTCATCCTTGCTTCACTCACTTCAACTGGGTCACGGTGGATGTAAATGTACTTTGCATGCGGAAATATCTTTAGCCAGAGATGCATTCGAGCCTGAAGTGATGAAAGAGAGCAAAGGGAGAAAACATTTAGGACCGAATGATTAAGGCATTGCATTACAAGAAAAAGTATTACGCAATGAGACACGTCCATGGACTTCGTTTCAGGCATAGTGGCTCCTCTTCCTTAGGTCAAGAGAGAGAGAGAGAGAGAGAGAGAGAGAGAGAGAGAGAGAGAGAGTGAGAGAGAGTGTGTGTGTGTGTGAGAGAGAGAGAGAGAGAGAGAGAGAGAGAGAGAGAGAGAGAGAGAGAGAGAGAGAGAGAGAGAGAGAGAGAGAGAGAGAGAGATAGAGAGAGAGAGAGAGAGAGAGAGAGAGAGAGAGAGAAAGAGAGAGAGAGAGAGAATGTGAGAGAGAGAACTAAACACAGCTAGCGGTGAGAAAACAGTCAGCAAGATTGAGTTAGTAGCACACAGGAGGGCAGATAGATAAATACACAAGAGAAAGCTCACTTACTGAGCCCCATTTGCTCTTTGAGTGCAAGCAACTGACAGCTGCTCTGCTACAAAATGCTGCTCCCTTCCTACCCCTGACTCCTGACCATACACCCTGGAGTTACACCCCTGACCGTACGCCCATGACACTCACAACATGCACTGGACTTTTGATCAGAAGAGGGCGTGGGCTCCATCTGCTCCCTGCTCCTGCTAATGGGCGCCGTAGACAGTCTCTGTAGGTAACCTGCATGTAGGTAGGATGCAATAGGGAGTTTACTTTCTCTTTCTTGCTTTCACCATCCACACAGACGCATAGGTAATGAATGGAACTGAGTTGGACAAATAGTACACACATGCAAAGAACCAATGCCGGCACATCTATACTACGCAGACAGTAATGACTACTGCCGACAATGAAAAAGGCGCTTGTCTTGTAAGGAGTGCTCAGTCTGTACTGGTAAGCACTCCTGGGACAAACAACTTGGGGTTAGAAACAGCTGGCATACCTTTATAGCCTCATCCCGTTTAAACGGCATGCGTCCTTGGCAGCATTCACTGCACATTCACTCCTTGGTAGCTTTACCCCCTCGTGAATCCCACCTCATGCTGCCTGTACTTTGCTGCCTTTAAACCAAACCACACCTTGTGCATAAAATATTTTTTGCATGATTAATGCAGATTCACGTCATTTAGGGCCGCCTGTTTTCATCTTGATTAAAACGCATCACGCCTCTCTACTTCCATGCAAACACCACCACATCACTGCTTATAATAATTTCACAGAACCTGTCACGAACCTGTCGCAGAGACTGGCCTCCATCAGACGCGCCTGAGAACAAAACAAAATAAAGCACCCACACCTTCTGCATGAACCAAAGGAACGCGTCGCTCCACGCCACAAACATTTGACGAGGCAGTGACCTGAGTGTCAAATAGGGTCTGAGGCGCCCTTCTTCTCTGGGAAGGAGCAGGGGTGTGTAGTAGGATGCACCGCCTGGAAGTGAAAAAGACGCGTGCTTTTCAGAGCACTATTCTGAGAATGCAAGTGAGCACGGCTGAAGCATGTGGTCCTCTAGGAAGGAGCAGAGGGCTGTAGTGGGATGCACTGCCCGGGAGCTGCAAAGGCGCGCGCTTTACAGCTTTATAGTGCAAGTGAGCAGAGGTAAAGCATGTGGATTTTTGGGAATGAGCGGGGGTATATGTAAGATGCACCGTCTGGTTCCAACCAACCCAACCAACCCAATCCCACCCAACCCAACCCAACCCACCCAACCCACCAACCAACCCAACCAACCCAACCAAGCAACTGTGAGACCGAGCCGGTTGATGAACTGGTACTCTTATACACACAAGACCAGTTGATCATTTGTACTTTATACACACAGGAACCAGATGATATATTTTTTCCCCTAAGGACACAATAAGTCAGAACACAAATTGAGTGACCTGAGAAATCTGTCGTGGCTATCTCATCTTCGGCAGGTAGCTCCCAACTCAGTGCCATAGCATCCATTGGGCGGGTTTTGGAGCTGCAGCCAAGAGAGCAGCAGTGGGTGTGGTGTGGTGTGGTGTGGTGTGGTGTGTGGTGTGGCGAGCAGCATATGAGCCCACGGTTCATTGTTAACAGGTCATTGTTAACAGGTTAACAGGTCATTGTTAACAGGTTCATTGTTAACAGGTCATCACACAGTTCAAGTGTCTTTCAAAGATGTGAAGCCGTAGCGGTTGTGAGTAGCTTGAAGAGCCTCTGATGATTTATGCAGCTATAAAGCTATCACTCAAGTAACACCAGCAGTGAGTGCGTGCGCTGTGAGTTGTGAGGCAGCGTGTGAGGCAATGTGTGAGGTGTTTGTGTTTGTGTGTGTGTGTGCATGTGCACATGTGTTTGTGTTGCAAAACACTCACAGCAAAGGAGCCAGCAGCCATTTGACCAACGTGCAGCTCAAGGAGACAAAGGAAGAAGGGAAGCCTGCAGTGTAAAGCACACAGGACGTGGACAAGCTTAATGTTTCTTTTAAAAAGGCTATTCTCAATGAAAATCCCTCGACCATCCCCACACCTGCGTCAAAGGTGTTGGCGTATGAGAAGGCAGGGTCCAACGCCAACAGGTTGTGCAGGTGCGTCGTTCCCGTCCGTGGGTGCCCCATGATGAAGCAGGGCTGTGAATGAAGCTGCTGCTGTGCTATGCCCCGTGTGTGAAGGAACCTGCGCTTTAACATGTGCGATGACAGTGTGTGATAACGGGGGTTGGCTGAATTGGCCCCGGGTATGACCGTATATATTGCCAAAAAACTGCCTAGTTCAATGTGCAACATTTAAAGTCTAGAGCTCTTGTAGTGCAGCATGGTCATGTCACTCTTAACTTTCGCTTTTTGTCGGTGCTCATCATTTCAATTCCTTGGTCCCCGCAACTGCTTTTCTTTCCTGGCCAAAGCATGGATGCCGCCCTCTTTTGGCGCAGGTCTGAGGATCCTAGCAAGTATGACTGGTCCGCGTAAAATTGCATTGCCATTTCACAATGCAAAAAATTTAACCAGCGTTTGGAAATAAAACACTGACAACAGCCTTTGTCCCTCAACCTCAAGGGCTCTAAGGAAGGAAGAAGAAAGCAACAACCGCAGTGCTGCTTGCAACCGTGGTTGCTGGGGGAAACCTGTAACCTCCTCTTTTAGCTTTCAGTCACCAAATGCTCGAAGTCACTTTATTGCCTTAATGATTAAGCTACAGTCTATGGAGCGATAAGAAGCGGTGGGTTATCTAAAGCAGAGAAGCAGCAGGCTCTGAACAAGCAGGAAATTGAAAGGCAGGAGTGCTGTGCACTAGCTGTGCAAGCTGTTTGCAGATTTCAACGAGGTCCACACACCAGTCAGGGATTGCCAATAGGGAGTTCACGCATGCCATGCACGTCAAAAAGGCTACCTTCGTACGAATTTTGCATGTGTGTGTGTGTGTGTTTGTGTGTGTGTGTGTGCGCGCGTGTTGTATGTGTGTGCGCGCGTGTGTGTGTGTGTGTGTGTGTATGTGTGCGTGTGTAAGCGTGTGTGTGTGTGTAAGTGCGTGTGTGTGTGTGTGTGTGTGTGTGTGTGTGTGTGTGTGCGCGTGTGTGTGCGTGTGTGTACGTTGTGTGTGTGTGTGTGTGTGTGTGTGCGTGTGTGCGTATGTGTGCGTGTGTGTACGTTGTGTGTGTGTGTGTACGTTGTGTGTGTGTGTGTGTGTGTGTGTGTCCAAGTGCGTGTGTGTGTGTGTGAGTGTGTATGTGTGTGTGTGTGTGTGTGTGTGTGTGTGCAAGCGTGTGTGTGTATGTGTGTGTGTATGTGTGTGTGTGTGCGTGTGTGTGTGTGTGTGTGTGTTTGTGTGCGTGCGCGCGCACGCATGTCAATATCATTTTCCTTATCCTCCGACCAATGCTTCATTTGCACTCACTCTGTGTGAATACGTTTTCCACTCAATGGCTCTGAAATATTTGCACACACATGTCAGCCAAGGAATCAGGGTGATGCCAGACATAAAATGCAAGTCAACATTTGCAGTGTGCTTTGGCGAGAAGGGATACACTGGTTTCATTTTTTGGATTGGTAATTATTTTACAGATTCATCCACAATTCCCGCGTTTATTCATCTTCTCAACTGCTCCTTTTCTACCGATACACACAACAAATATTAGAAAAATTCTTAAACTAAAGCTTGTCGTAGCGGACCCATGCGCCTTCAGGCTCGCCACCCGTACTGGGCTCGCCTGCTGGCTTCGTGGGGGGGCCTAACAACAGTGATGATGATGTCTGCTGCTGCTGCTGCTCCTGCTGCGCTCCTTGTGCCCCCATGCCCAAGCGATCGTGGAATAGGGGATTCCAAATGAGCTGAAAGTTCAGCAGGATCTGGTCACCTATCAAGAGATCAGAAAGCTTGCATGTTATGTGTGATCAAGGTGGCTTACTGTAATACGTGCCTAAACTGAGTAGCTACAAAGAAGACAGTTGCTTGTTTGTCCATTATAATTTAGTAGTACCGTGTTTGTTAACCTGATCTGGTGAAGTTCAATCAAACTGTCCAGCTTATTAATTAATAAACGCAAGCAAAAAAAGGCTCCGATGTTATTCACGCACATACCAGTGTGTCTGGCAGAGGGAGCAAGCTCGTAAGCACCACCTGCAAGAAAGATCCTTGGAAGATCCTTTCAAGATCCTTAGAAGCAAGCAAGCAAGATTCTTTAAAGATCCTTTAATTATCCTTTAATTATCCTTTAAAGATCCTTTAAAAGCAAGTTGAGCTGGCACAACAGTGCTACGCCACAACTACTGTCACCTGCTGTGCCTGGAAGACCTGCCACTTTGCGCGACATTACGTGGGACAGAGGCACCTCAATCCTGTTCAAAAAAATTCACAGCATGTATGATTACTGGTTGTACAGAGTTGTACACAGCAGATGTCTACATCAATTTTTACCGTCATCTCTCAGGCACAGGGCTCTGCTCTGCCTGCGTGCATGCATCCTACCGATCGAATATGCGTACGTACCTTGTGATTACTGAACCAGAGCGTGGGCTGTCTAGTAGCTCTAAGATGAAAGATGACGAGGCAGCCTTTGGACAAACAGGGGAATACAAGTGCTCTTTTCTTGGCTTAATTTGCTAAAATGTAGTGTAGTGTAAGGGGTGATATAAATTCTTAGTGCTTCGTGCTTAAACGAGAGGCTGATTGCCAATCTGAATATTGAAATCACAAGAGGACAGGTTGTGTCATGAATTCTTGTCAGGATCAGTTTGGGATCGTAGCATAAATTAGGATCAGGAGCTTCAGGACAAATCTGCCAAAGGGGAAGATTCCACCATTCAGATTTCTACATCAAAAGCATCCTTGACACGAATTTCTGTTCACTGACTTCCTTAGACGAGAGGGAAACGTTAAAAAGGAATTGTCGAACAAGTTGCCCTCTTCCACCGTTTTTGCTAAGCCGTTCCAAGCCAACTAGAGGAAAGTTTCCTCACCTGTTCGTTCAGAATTCCAAAAACGTCCCATGCACAATCCCACACTGGAAGGAGTGTGACCTCTAGCCTTCCATTTGCCTGAACAAAAGAGGGATTCAAGTAAGGACCGGCCTGCCGCGTCGGTTGGTATTCTTGCTGTTTCTACGCATGCTTTAAGAGTTAAAATTACTGAAGAAGGAGTAACTCTGATGCTCACCGGAGGGCTGATCAGTTTAGGCTTGATGGCAGATGCATGAGGCTGGTCTGTCACACGAGGCCTTGCATATAAAGGGAAGTACTTGGCCCTTGGCACGGTGACCTGGGTGGCCGTTAGAGCTCAAATTGCAGGTCAAGTATGCAAAACAAGATTGAGATCCAATGGTTGTTCAGCCCTAATCCCAGTACTATACACAGGATGCTGTAAAAGAACATAGGTTACTACCTTATCATACACAGGTGCCAAAAGAGAACAGCGTTAGATGAGCTGCAAGTTCCCACGTCCCACATGGTTGCAAAAAGTCAGAAAACAGGCCCCCACTCCCCTCTGCTTTATGGCACCCACCTTTTCTAGCTTAAAATTTAGCACACCAGGATTCATTGCCTTCTTGTCTGCCAGGATGGCGGGGATGTACCTGACGCATTCAAATGGTAGACTTGTCACATTAGCTTATGGTATGATGCTTGATTTTAGACGGTGATTTGATCTGGTAGAGTTTTCGGCGTGACATCTCCAGACTGCTCATTTCCTTTTTGAGTTTTTTTACTGCCTGCCAAGCTTCTTTTACCTTTTTATCTTATATCTGTTCTGCAAACGTGATGTTACTAGGTTACTGGTATGCAAGGATGACGTTGATATGAACCTTCCGGAACGGATGCAGCACCCACGTGACGTTGATATGAAGCCTTGATAGCTCCACATTGCTTGCCCCTGAAGCTGTTGTAGCACCCGCGTATGCTGACTGCCTTACTGTTGCATCCTCGTTCACAATCTGTGGGCGTGAAATTACAAAAGCAGAGCTTGATATGCGCGTCATTGAACGAAAATTTTGGGGCAGATGAGTTATAGATCTTACAACTAACACCTGTTCAAATGAAAGCAGAAAAAGCTGTCTGGCAGTTTCTCCTACACCTACCGGTAAATACAGGAAAGTTGGTTTTGTAGGCTCCAATTGAATAAGTGGAACTGCGTGTGTTGTTTGCATTTGTTCGATTAACCTTATGGTGGTGAGCGCCTTGTCCTCAAAGGCATGTAGAGCCAAATTCGAAAAAGAGAAAAGCCAGGCACCTCACCATAGGCTGTACCGACAAAATCATTCCCTCCGTAAGCATCCCAGTCCCACACCTCGAGACTGAGGACCTGCCCAAAGTGATGATGAGTGTTGGATCAGATTTGCTATTCCCTAAAAAAGACCTTCCCTTTTAATGGGCTTAGCTGATCAATAGGAGCGTTCCTTATTCCTATTCTTTGACTCCTCTCGAGTCACTAATTCCTGGCATCTGCGTAGTTTCTAATCGCCCTTTTGATTTCCTATCAACCTAAATTGTGCAGGAGCTACGTGACCCACTGACTTGCCCATTTGTGTCTTTTTTTGCTTCAGGTCTTACAGAAAAGAAGTTTCCTTTACTACCTGGACAGCTCTTGTGTGCACCAACATCTTAAATGTAGCCTGGTCTGCAGGCCTGCAGAGAAAGTGATCGCGATGTCAGTGAAAAAGCCGACTGTTAGAAAGTAGCAAGCAATTCCAGTGTTAGAAAGTAGCAAAAGCATTTCCAATGTTAGAAAGTAGCAAGCATTTCCAGTGTTAGAAAGTAGCAAGCAATTCCAGTGTTAAGTTTCCCACATTCCTCCGCACTTCTCTCTAAATGATGTGTCCAGTTGCAAAAACGCAGTGCTCTGGACACAAGCAGAGGAGAACAACTACTGGATCAAAGTCAATTTATGAGGTTAGCCAGGGCAAAAATTTCTCAACCAAACAGGTAAAGAGCGTTTAATGACACAACAACAGATAAGTCGGGCTGTTCATTTTGTTGATTCTGTATAAAAAGTAGGTGGTGAATACAAAAAGTCTCACCATTCAGGCGCTGCGTTGTTGTAAATCACCGGTGTCCGCTGCCTGATTTTACTCCTAACCTAGTAATCAGAAGCACAGGAACAAGGTGAGACAGAGTACCGCCCGCCAATGTGGTCTTCGGCCCTCACAAACAACGCTCAATTTCTGTGGCCGAGCTTACCCACAACTCCACATAGGTGTCGCAGTGTCCAAACAAATCCATAACGGGCATTTCTGATGCCTTGACAACTTGCACCTGCCCGTTAAATGAAAATGAAAAGCAAAATGGTTACCTCATGTTGATTGGTTACTTCTGCTCTACACTACCTCTACACGACCTCTACACTGTTTCTGCTGTTCTACACTAACTCTACACAAACTCTACACTACCTCTACACTGTTCTACACTACCTCTACACTACCTCTACCTGACAGCAGTTGACTGTTGTCCTACAGTTTAAAAGTTAAGGTGGTTCCCGCTTTGCTATTCGAACATTACAGGCGCCAAAAACTGCCTCCCGCAAGTTTCAATTAGACAGCGCGGTATCAAAATTGGGTTAAAAGTTCAGCAACAGTCGAAGGGGTAAGACAGGTCAAACTTCAGATCCTGGATTTTAACACACAAGCAGAGAGTGTTTCGCACTCGACCAGCAAGTAGCTAAGTGGAAGAGTCTATGCCATGAACATCGAGACATGCGAAGGCTTCTGCACTCACAATTAATAAGCCTTCGGGCTTTTGCATGTCGGGCATGCCAGGCTCCAATGGGATGGCAATGTGCTCAGGAATCGTGAGTATGCTGCTGATTCCTTTGGCAATTGTGCTTTTAAGCCATGGTTTGAGAAGGTTCAGGATGCCAGCTTCACCTGCAGCAAAGAAGAATGTTGGTTTCAGATGGATGTGAGTGTGTGCATACATCTTGTAGGGCGTTTTGACAGGCAATAAGGAAATTGGGAGAGATGATTCTCTGGCACTTTTTGGCATCAAGGGTGCTGAGAAGGGGCATACGTGACATAATGCTTGCAGTTATATGCTATATGCCATCAAGCTTTGGCTGCTCAACTGCCTGTCTGGACCAAGACTGACAAAATGCAAATTAAAAATTATACCTTTCGTCAATGTTAACGAGAAATCAACGTCAGGGGGCTTCACGAGAGAAATCTGCGCCGCACGGGCGATAGGCAAGCTGGTTTGCAAAGGCTTGAGCATAAACAGTACCTGCAAAAAGAACGGTGCACAATCTGGTCAGTAGTGTGGTCATGTCAATATAAAAATGAACAAGATATACCCCGACCACATTCCATACCCCATTGATCTTTTCCTTATTCTTTTTGGTGGAAGAGTTTTACAGTACGCGGTACCAAAGTGGATCCTTCTTAATTGATGTGGAGTGGTATTCACTGCCTGCGTACTTTTTCTGTTCTCTTTTCATACCCTGGCACGAAGAGATAGGAACCGCAGCCCGACTACTATGCTTGTGACGTAGCTGTACAGTCCTTTCAGAAAAGTGGGCAAAGACCTGCAGTTTGGGGTAGAGTACACGATTTGCAGGTTGATGCAACAGAAAAGCTCTCAGACCTGAGTGTTAGGTAGCTGACCATAAGCAGCCAGAAGAGCATTCGACCAAGGCCAGTGGGATTGTGTGGTAAAATGAGGGACCTCAGCAATGGTGGCCTGTTATCAGCCTCCTCTACATCAGCTTAAAACTATAAACCCTCTTAATTCAAACACATACTGTTTGATCTGAGTTGGAAGAGGCCGTACAGTCAGCTGGCAGTCGATGCTTTGCGAAACAAAATCCACATCAGCTAGAAGCCGGATCTCACCAATGCCATCGTCATCAATCTGCAATTTATAAGTGCTGATTAGAAAGCTAGCTAAAGTTGTGCGAATGTTGTGCAAATGATCCAGAAAGCCAGGCAGCAAAAACAAACAGGCGAGTAGTGATGCTGGTGCAATGTTGTGATCTCACCTGATCTACTTTGATTGAGTGCACAGATGGTGCGTGTTGCCCTAGAGCAAACCGATCTATCTGCAGTCCAGAAAGCGGTAGCGCAAGTTGCACAGCTAGATGTTGACGCTGACATTCAGCACATGATCTCATCCCGTTCTTCTGTGCAGCGGCAATCCCACTTCTAAACTCAATTTGCAAGCTTTTGCATGTGCACACAGCCTATGCCTTGATGAATCTGGTAGATTTGCATAAACTTAAGCAATCATGTGGTGTGCCAATGGCATCGACCAGGATATGCATGTAGGTAAACACTCAGTTGAAAATGCAACCGTCTAGAAGACGGCTTGCTTTTTGTGCGTTTTCACTCCTTGTTTTTACCTCAATCCCGCCCAGCCATTTTGGCTTTTGGTCCTCAATTAGACCTGGATGTTGGTGCCAAGTTAACAAGGATGGCTCTGGATTTTGGATTCCAAAGTGGAATGTACAACTAACCAGGAGAAGTGTGCATGATGACGGTGCATGGACGGAAGAGGCTGTGCTATTAGTGACAGGGAGAGATGGAGAGGGATATTATGCTTGACCACGAATGCCAAGTACGTGCCTGGGAGCTCGGCACGCACTAGGTCCTCCGTTGCATTGGACACTGTGTGTGTATGCGTGTATGTGTAGGTTTGTGTGTTTGTGTATGTGTGTGTATGTGTGTGTCATGGCAGCGCACCATAGGGCCACATCTTCTGGAGCAAATGATTGAGCCAATCGCTTTTGTCGTTGACAGTAGTCTGCGAGCAAGGTAGTTGCAGATGAGGTAGAGCACTCACCTGAAAATGAACTTTTATTAAGTTTCGTGCAATCCGTCCTTCATCTGTTACCTCATGATCATGCACCTGCTGGCGCGTCTGTTCGTCTGGCGGCAGCTGTTGCTGCTGTATGTCCTCTTCGGCAACTCCAAAACAGTGATAAAGTGCGCGCCAAAACCAATTGCTTGGGCTGCAATTTGTACGGTAACAGCCGTCGTGCCTCCGCCCGCCAAATTTTTTTTCCCAGCAGCACGCACGCACGCACGCACGCACGTTAAAACAGGTCTTTCAGAGCTCGTACGCTACTCACAACTTCAGAGCAGCAGGCCGAGTTGCGGGAGAAGGGGGGCCCGGGCTGCTGGTGGCGGACAAAAAAGGTTGGCCAAATGATTGGTTCATAAATAATGGAAATGAAAGGGGGACTACTAGAAAGAGTATTGACGAAAGAGGGGGCATTAATTCCAACCTAGAAATTAAGATCAGTTTTTTGGACACTCATAAGAAATACACGCTTGTAGTTCAATGAGAAAGAAAGTGAAACCTATTGTCATTAGGTATGTACATTGCATTCGCGTTTACTTTTCCCTGATTTGGTAGCGTGGAAATTGCATTGAAATATATAAATTAATTTTGGATCACGGACAAAGCAATGCAGCTCTCGCAGCGATCGCTCCTTAAAACCAGGTCGACACCTGCATACGCTTACAGGAGGTTTGGTTTATCACGTCATGTGTCATGGCTGGCAGCCCAGGTGAAGTTCTGGCAATGGGAGCTCGAAGGCAGGTTTATATTAAACAGGCATGACCATGCTGACTCAGTCCTGACTGTACTCTTTAAATGACATGCACAGGGAGCACAAGCAAGCCAAGTAGTGAGCATGCTGAACGATGAGATTGATGCAGCTCTTCTTGCAATAGCAAAGCCGCTCCAGGAACCCCTCGTCAGCAGCCCGGTCGTTTCTCCCGCTGCTGCAGAGGTGTGCACATGCATGTGCTGCAATTTATTGCCAGCCCTAATACAAGGGAAAACCTCGTACTTTGTACACCTGCATAATTTTACAATCACCTGCTGAGCATGTGCAAAGTAAAAACACACATGTAAGCAAAATAACTGACTTTTTCCTTCAATGGTGACACAGGAAATCATGTGTGATGATGCAGGCTGTGTCGTGGTGGATTCTAGTACTGATACTGGTATGTTTTGCCGAATGTTACCCAGTTTTGAATCACTACTTCGGCCTTTTTGCTGCATTGTTTGAAGGTACTTGCCTTATAAGTTACAAACGTGCGCACCTGAAGGTCATCAAGATGTCCATAGCACGCCCTCTCTTCTCACCAAGATCATTTCGGGCAGCGGGTGGAAGCTGGGAATGGCCGCCGCTGATGCCGGGACATTCCCTGCGCTCATCGCTGGAGATTCGTTTCATTTTTCCATAACCAGGGAGGAGCTTAATGACGTAGTCATGGTGAGATTTTGGAAATCTGGAAACGCATGAATCTCAAGCCGAGGTAACTGATCCCAAGGGAGCTGCAATTAGTATGCGCAAAGCTACGGGGCCTGGTGTGTGGTCATGTTCTCCCAGGCTCATTACTCATCATCATATTTGTAAAAAGTCTGGACGATTTCTGCCACTTGTGCTGGGCAAGTATGCTCACTTGTTTGCACAACTTAAGCAGTTTCCAGCCATCCATGGCTGTCCTATTGATGCAAATGCGCAATGCAGGCGCTAAAGGCCATTAGGGACAGCATTCAGGAGACAGCATTGCGGACCGCAAATAACACGCGCCAAACCAAGCCGCTTAAAGTGATGGTAAGTCCTCTACCGTTCAGCCTGAGTGGTTTAGGGGTTTCACCCTCCTGACAAGGCAGCTGGGTGTCTGAAAGGTCTCAAAATGGATTTTTGCTAGTTACAGTGGTATTTAACAGGTTTAACATTTGACACTTAACCTAACTGCTCTCATCATAAACATGCAAAATGACCAGCTACAATCATTTGGCTGACTCCCTGGAAATGAGTTGCTATTACACAACCTAAGTCGTCTCTAAGCATTTTGGGATGCCAACTTCATCAAGACAGGTGCGACTTCATTTATTTGAAATGCATTGCTGCAAAAAGCATCGTTTGTTTTTTGCTCCTGCAGTGGGACACACCAGCGGGAGTACGCCTTGAGGCTACGTGTGTGAGCTCACCTCCTAACCCGGTAGGATAATAACTGCTCATTGCTGTGACTCGTGCATCATTTTTGCAATGTTTGCAATGGCCCTTACTTGGCACGACATCTGCAACGATGACCTTGCACACAAACTTTTGAGCACGTCGATTTTGTTATCACTACCAGGTACTCTTCGACCTAGTTTTGCACTTGGAAGGTTCTCGTCCAGTTACCGGCAAATGGTCCAGCAAATCTGTGGCCGAGATGTTCTCAGAGCTTGATGCAAACACGCAGAAACCGGCAGATGCAGGAGGTGATTATTAATACTGTTAATTACTGAGAAGCTCAGTACTGCAAACTTATAGGGTTGGCCAGAACCATATACATACAATGTGATACGGTAATTTTGGCAGAGAAGTCATCAAATATATACGGTCATATACGGTGTGTATGTACGGTTCTGGCCAACATTACAAACATGAAATACAAGTAAATTGTGGTAGTTGATTCTTAGCACATTACGATGGCTTGGGAAATCTTGTTTATTTCTGCAGCTGTGCATTTCACCTTGAGTTGAAGTGGCACCATTTCATTTCATATATATCACTGTAATGACCTGAAAATGAATACTTTTCGATACACATTTGCGGGCAATATATCACTTTATATTATGTGAGTGATACTCCATGTGTAGTAAGTAGTTTTGTTTTCCTTTTGGCATCTGCTTTTCGATTGATCAAACCTGTAAAATGGCGCGTGTTACTAACCTTGGAATAGTAAATTTTCAGATTTTGCCATATGTGGTTTTCATTGCCTGCGTAAATTTGCCATTAGTTTATGCTTATGTTTCGCCATGTCATGCTAAATCAGTGGTATGGACGAATCGTGTGTTTTTCCCTGGGATTTATAATGTGAGCAGTTTTACAGTTATTTCGTTGTTTGGCCAGTTTAGATGGTCCTCTTGTAGCACTCTCGCTCTTTTCTCAGACTTGTCTGATAACCATCTCCTCGGTGCGTTGCTTGAGGGGAGACGTTAAGCACACCTTTATGGGGGGGCTTGGCGGACCCGAACCGCCGACCTCTTCCACGTATGGCCCGTACTTGCAATCCATGCATACGCTGGCTGCAAGTCGGCATCACACCACTCTCCACATCTATCAAGAAGGATAGGAGCCACTTTGGTACCATATTGCAGATTTTTGCAAAGTTCTTTGGAGGAAACTGAGTATTTTCTCTGCCGGCATGCTTCTTCCCTTTATGTTTTCAAATAAAGGGGCCTAAACCTGGGAACATTTTCATCTTGGTAACCGACAGTGCTTAGAAAGACATGTTTGATATAAACAACGTAAGCAGCACATGGAGCTCGGAGGCATTGGCTCTCTTAAAATCAAGACCCAGGTCCTTGAAAGGCTCCAGCGTGTGAGGGCGCGTTATCGTAAATTGTGCCACCCACACCCAAGAGGATGAAGTGGAGGACCCTTGCTTGTTGTAATGGTTACAATGATTACAATAGGGGGTGATCTTAAGCCAGGTTGTTTGGCTGATCGGCCACAAATACATCCATAAGCTCAGAAAGAAAGAGAACAAGTCTAGTCTTGCTGGTGTAGAGACCTCTGTACTCAATCTTACTGGCAACCAGGTGATCCTCGTTTTTGCTTTTTTCCCTTTATAGTTACGAGTAACGACATTGCTGAGGAGGGGATAACCGGAACCGTGGGTGTGCACGGATCCTACTGTTGTTTGCAGGTGATCTGACTAATGAGCCCCGTGCTATACAAATCATGCTGAGTCAGCAGTTGGCCGTGTACACCAGAAATAAACATCTGATTGTCAGCACCTTATAGTCCGAGGTTGTGCACTTCAACTCCGCGGGTGAATATGTTCCTGTTTTTAATGTTGGCGGTGCCACTTTTCATCAATAAGACTATCTTAGGTGTCTGGAATTGCGTTCTACAAGGGGTTACAAGGGGGTTACAAGGATGGCCACAGTCCGAGACTCTGGCTGATGGCAATTGGCTGGTGAAACAAAATCAACCAGTGTCGAAAATTGAAACTAAATCTGACACATACTTGAGGAGTCTGTATGAGTCTTGATTCAGAAATCCATTGATTGATCTCAAAATCAGTGATACTGTGATGAAAAGCCAGGAAAGGAATAAATTCAGAGCTCGAAGGAGCAAACGCACGCAGAGTCTTAAACATTCCTTCAAAAAGGTCTCTGTATCTCATGCGCAGCTCGCACACTTCAGCACACTCGCAAAAGAAAAGCACATGCTTCTCATCTTGAACTTCTCCAC
>Ga0307942_1001468_pt1:15000-18770 | contig 18770 bp, 24 predicted proteins | sample OrgLakmetagen175_FD_201846 | JGI IMG/M metagenome (GOLD analysis project Ga0307942, IMG submission 201846) | Saline water microbial communities from Organic Lake, Antarctica - #175 | ecosystem: Environmental > Aquatic > Non-marine Saline and Alkaline > Saline | place: Antarctica... | reverse complement strand
AGAGAGAGATAAAGAGAGAGAGAGAGAGAGAGAGAGAGAGAGAGAAGAGAGGGAGAGAGTGTGTGTAGCAAAGTACAAAGCTAACAGCAGCACATACACCCTACAAAAGAGCCACAGCATACAACATACACAAAACACAGTGTCAAAAAACACAGGCAGCAACAGGCAAGCTTGACAGCGGAAGGTGACCACCATACAAAATCAGAGGGCATTACTAGACTTAAGGATCGCTTGAAAACTCAAGCTTGCAGGTCAACACGCTCCCATTCCCTATGCTCATGCACATGCAGAGTGCACAAGCACAACATGCGGTGCAAGTAAGAATTTTTGTAAAAAAGAGCTCCACCACCAGCCACAAGTATGGTTTCTGTGGCACACACACACGCACACACACACACGCACACACACACACAGACACACACACACACACACACACAACACACACACCTATAGTCAGATGCTTTGGGTTCACCGTGAACGGGCCCAAGAACTTGACGGGCTTTAGAGTGTCGTTGGTAGGCAATGCCCTGGAGGAACAAAAAGTGCAAGGTCACGAGGTTAAGAAGGAAGAGATGAACCCCTCCACGCAGTTGGAGCATATTTCTGCTGGGTTACACAGCTATACATTATCAATCACTTCTGAAGACGAAACATTGGAAGGAAAAGCCATCAAAGTTTATCAACGACAAATTACTACGCTGAGGCGTCAAGGGAAGTGGAGGGAGCAAGTGAGTGAAAAGCTAGAGAGGATGGAGCCATGGAGGCAAGAACGCACATAAAGGATAACACAACATCCAAAGGATAACCCAACATACAAAGCACATATTTAGGGTTGGCCAGAACCATATATATACGGTGTACATACGGTATTTTTGGCTTGGAAATCACCAAATATACGGTGTATATATACGTATATATACGGTTCTGGCCAACCCTACTCATATAGGATGGTGCCATGGAGGCAAGAATGATCGCAGTGGATGGAACCGTTGAGGCATGAATTGCTGCAGAGGATGGAGCCATGGAGGCATGAAAGGCTACAGAGGAGGGAGGACTTTTGCACACGCAGCCCCCACTGGCAACTATTATATAATGTGGGGAGTAATTTTCGCTGCCCGTGGACTTCTTGTTTGATACTGTGTGTACTCTGTGTTGGATCCTGACTTTAGCAGCAGCCAGGAAGTCACAGAAGGGAACCACATAAAGTAAGGAAGAGGAGCCTCCACCACAACAAAAAAAGGCAGAGCGCCTTCCAAAAACGCAAGTGCATGACGTCTTCATATGGCAGAGAGGTGAAGAGAGACATGGATTAGAGACATGGATTAGGCGGATTGTCAGCCATGTGCCATGTGTTGATACCAATCTTTACAGGCTGCACAAACTATGGTACACAGTTTGGTATGACTGCATGCTCTGTGTGTGTGTACGCTTGTGACACGAGGAGTACGTGAACAATTTCTTGGGTTTCAAGTATAAAGTACATACTGCAGCGGATGTCATGCGCGTGCATTTGTTGCTGTATACAACGTAGTGAGCAATCATCTCCTCTTCTATACCCAGCTCGGGTTGTATGCCATGCAAATAATGGTCTATGCAAAACATTTGCAACCGTGTCTGCTGTGTGTGCAATGAGCGTGTGTGCAAATGTGTGTGTGAGTGTATGTGTGTGTGCGTGTGTGCGTGTCATTGAGGGTGCAGTGATGCATGGGTAATAAGAACAGCAGTTCAGGTGTTGGGTTCGGTGCTGACTTTGAGCTAGTTCTGTAAGGCTGTGTTCAATGTATAGACATGTGCAGCCTAACAACACGATAAAAACATGTTCACTGTACTGTCTTCAATACTGTGCCAGTGTTTTCAAGTGTATTTGTAAGTGTATTTGTACAAAAGAGTCGAACAACCATGCGTACTACCAGACCCTCATAAAGGACGGCACTGCCAATGGAGCCACTACTAGCAATGCTTACCTAACATCATCCTATGTCCTCGTTAAGACCAAATGTGTCATTATGAAATACAGAACAGGCACCCTATATAATCTAAAACATGCGGTATTGTTCAAACTCTCGACAAGTCAAACTTGCCCCCTCTGCCCTCAAGTAGACAGTGCCCTGCACATCCTTTCTGGGTGCCAACACACGCAAATAAGGAATATGATCACCGAAAGACACAACTTAGCATGCTGCATGATGTTTAAGGCTATCAACAAAACAGGCTCCTTAAGATCATGCGTTGTCTCCATAGATATAGGCAGCAACGAACTGATGACCATGCAAAATATCCAGATTCCTGACAGCTGAAAGCAGAATTTTTCCTAAATGGCTCTTCCCACCCCGCTTCCCAGATAAAGACAGATTTACCTCCAGCCACCCAGAATTTGTGCTGGTCACTCCCATCGCTGCAAAAACACATGAACAAAAAACTAATGTAGGGGGGTGGGTTCTTCGAAGTGGCAGGGGGCAATTGAGGGAGACTGGGAGCACCCCAGCAGCACCGCCAGCCACCAGTACAGCCACCAACCCCAGACAGCACCGACCTAAAGACCTCAACAAAACTCGGTGCGACATCCACCTCGTCGAGATCAAGTATTGTGAGGACACCAGACCTCAGAACCAGCTGAACGCCGCAAAGGAACAGCACAAAGATTTTTGCAACATTCTCCAAGGAGCCTCCGTTACTCTCCACATCATCCTTTTGGGTGTGGGCGGCACCATCTACAACACCCACACTCTGAAGCCTTTCAAAGAACTGGGTGTCGATTCTCAAAGAGTTTAGAAGCTTGCCTCCAAGCTTCATGTGCACTCTGTGAACTTTGCTGCTAAACTTGTCCATACCAGACGTCCCCTTTCCAGTACTGTTATCAACTCTCATCAGGAGCCGGTTTCAGGCCAAGCCTGCAACCCTCCTGATCCCCATTGGTTTTTCCTTTCCTTTTCGCGGTGGAGGAGCTTTACGGTACTCGGTACCAAAGTGGCCTTTTTTCCTTAATTTATGTGGGGAATGGCTTTCACTGCCTGCGTAGTGTTTTCTTATTCTTTTTCAAGCCACAGTCTTCATGACCATCGAAGATTTGTCCTGTTTTTAAGGTTGGTCACAACCATACATTTATACGTACATACGGAGTACATCGGTATTTAAGCAGGCAAATCACCATACATATGGACCTATACCATGCGTACATACAGTTCTGACCAACCCTACTTGTTTTGATTTGCAGTTGCCAATGTGAAAACCACCATTTGCCAAAGGGAGAGAGGAGATGTTGATGACGGGTGATTACGTTCGTGCCCTCATGGTGAAGGACAGCACTTACGTTTGCAAATAAAAAGCAGCATGCAATCAAATACACACACACAAACGCACACACACACTTGTTCGCACCAAGGAAAACGCTCTCACAGGCACGTATGCGCAGCAACCTATATACCGCAAGTGCAAGGGCACACACACATCTACATATCCTCATACATATGCACATGCACACACACACACGCGCAAGCATGTAGACACACACACACACCAAGGTTACATGCACAATACACACCTGCACACACACGGACGGTTATACAATCACACGCTCGCATGCGCACACTGGGCCGCACCTTCCAGGCATTTGCACCATATTCTGCAAGTCAGCACGTGGCAGCAGGCACACAGACACAGCCCATTGGTAGTCCGGCTGACATAACAGAGCCAATCTCTGAGAGGGGTCTGCCAGGGAGATCTCCAGGAAAACCGCGCCAGGTTGAAGCACCCTTAAATTGGTTGTGTGA
>Ga0307942_1001468_pt1:0-10000 | contig 18770 bp, 24 predicted proteins | sample OrgLakmetagen175_FD_201846 | JGI IMG/M metagenome (GOLD analysis project Ga0307942, IMG submission 201846) | Saline water microbial communities from Organic Lake, Antarctica - #175 | ecosystem: Environmental > Aquatic > Non-marine Saline and Alkaline > Saline | place: Antarctica: Organic... | reverse complement strand
CTGGCAATGCTGATGGTTAGGAAGATGCTGGCATAATCTCTTGACTCAAGGCGTTTGTGCAACATCTACGCTGTCCTTCTGTAATTTCAAGTAGTACCTGGGTAGGTACACCAAATCCACAATTATGTCATCCGACGTCGTGTTTCTGATACCCCCCCCCCCTCCCTCAATTAATGTATTGAATTCACACAAGAAAACGAGATGAAAGTTCTCGACAAGAACAGTACAGAACATCACAACGTTTTGCTGAACTGGGAGGGAACCCAGCAAAGGACCAGTGTACCCAACAAGAAAAGAGTGAAAACGTAAGGCTCTCAATCGACAAGCAACAGATTGCCTTTGCTGCACTGCACGCAAGGCTGAAAGAAAGTGGCGCAAAGCTTCTTCTACTTTTTGCTATGATACTCATACGGTATGGCATCTGAAACACGTATTCGCCCTTCCTTTAATGGGAGTGTCGCTTCTCTGCCTATTCACTTTGCCCGTAATTTGATAGGAACCTACACTGCCATCAGGAGCTGGTTTCAGGCCAAGCCTGCAACCCTCTTGATCCCCATTGGTTCTCTTTCTTCTGTAGTGAAGGAGTTCTACGGTACTCGGCAAACCAAATCGTCCCCTTTTCTTTCTCAATGTGGGGAGTGATTGTTCACTGCCTGCATCTTTTCCTTTTTCTTACATACACAAGACGCACCGCTGATATCCCGCATCTCTTGCTCACGCTGCTGTAGCATCAGCATGTCCGTGTACACCTCGCGAATGCTGTCCTCTAGCTTGCGCAGCTCCACGCTCAACTGGTTAACGAGAAAGCGTTTGACGTATGTGTGTATATGCGAGCGTGAATGAGTGCACCGTACATAAAGTATATCACCGCCCCTAATTATTGTTTTTTGGAGGGGGCGGTGACAGATTACTGGAGAAACGATGGTAAAATATATATTTATTTCTAGGGGGAGCGGTGCAGGTTTTTAGGGGGGCGGTAGCGAAAAATAAATATTGTTCAAAGTGACGAGCGGAGAGATGCTCCCCCCCGCTCCGCCTGCACCTTCACCCCCCTCCCGCCTGCAGCAGGCAAGGCGGACCAGGCTGAGCGAGAGGCAAAGGAGTGCAAGAACAAGGACTCGCAGCCATGCAGAAGTCGCAAACCTTGGTTTGCCCCCACAGGGTTGTACAGTTGGCACTGCATTGGCATTCTGTGGTTATGCAACTAATGAAGTTGACAGGGATGCAAGCATGCTGCAGGCGCACAACGTGCACACACATGCGCACACACATTCACAAACACACACACACACACACACACATACACACACACACGCACACACAAGCACAGGCGCACACACTTACACAGGCGCACACACGCACACGCACACACACACACACATACACACACACTTACACACATACAGACACACACACACACTCTAGCTATAGCACCCAAGCAGCACGCAAAGCTAGCACAAGCATGCAGCAGCAGTAGCAGCAGTGAGCAACAACAGCAAGAGTGGCTACCTCCTTTGAGAGGGGGTGGTTGCTGAAAATTACTGTAAGACGAATAATTCTAGGGGGGGTGGTTGCTGCTTGTTCTGTAAAATAAAAGGTTTTCGGGGGGGAGGGGGTGGGTACATGTACGTACGGTATATAAATATTTATGTGTGAGCGTGTGAAAATGTGTGTACGTTGTGTGTGTGTGTGTGTGTGAGAGAGAGAGAGAGAGAGAGAGAGAGAGAGAGAGAAAGATAGTGTGTATTTATGTTTGTGTGCATGTGTGTACAATTACAGGGGACAGGCTAAGTGGGTGTTCGGAATGAGTGTGCCTAAACACAACTGCTGCTCAGAATTACCTGGTCCAGGTGCTCCTTCTTTGCCACAGCGCTCCAATCTGTGGCGGCCACCCCCGTCTTCCAGTCCAAGCGCAGCTTTGTGGCCTGCGCTATGTTCATGTCTGCAGTGCACACAGCAGGCAAAGGCAGAAGGTTCAATTAATCTGTGGATGAAACAGCTGTCGCGCTTGCGTTGTGTATGCATGCCCCCAGGCAATAACACGCCTGGCTATGCTTAACATAAATCTGGCATGCACGGAATTTGAGGCTGGAAACAGCTGTTCTGTAGGCATTCAAGAAAGTTGATGGCTAAGTCAAAATGACGCCTGGTCCACAAGAGCTGCTTACAGGATTATAGCCATACACATTCAGCACTCACAGTGATGAGAGCTCAATAGACGTCCAACCTATGTTCTATAAACGGCACAAGACAGAGCGTATCAGTCAGCCGTTTGGCTCTTTTGACCACCGTGTCCGCACCTCTTACAGAGAAGCACGCCTTGTACTCTCCAGCAACCTTGGCAGTAAAGGCAAACTGGCCTTCAGACACTTCCTTCTTTTCATATATCACTCCAGCATGCGGCCCCTCAACCTGCACATGCGAGTTGTTTGATTGCAGTTCAAACTTGAATGATTCACATGAGGCACCTGCTACGCGACCCAGCATGCGTACGGCAGACATGCATGGGCAGCAGCAAACGGCAACAGACCTTGACGTGTACGATCTCCACTAGCTGCTCAACCCGGTCCTTGTTAAAGGCCCTAAAGTCCGCAACGACCAGGACGTTGGCGTTAATCTCCTCATAGATGCCTGCATCATGCATGCAGACACAGCACATTGAACTAGCTCAGTCAACACATGTACAATTGTAACTGTACACACACGTTGCACGCTGCCAAGAGCAACCAAATGCAGAGGAAATATAATGCTGATCAGCCATACACTCACATTTGGTCTGGGACTGCATCTCAAACTCCAGTGCATTGGCACCAAGGAGAGCAACCAAGCACAGCGCGCTCCAGCGCAAAAAGGAGGAGGAGGGCAACATCCTCTCTAATTGCTGACCCCCCCTTACTAATTGTGGTGATTAATGCCTGCGCTGGTTTAAAATAAAAGGAAAGGTGCCTACTTGTGTCGAGCACGAGCGAGAGGGCCAATTGAGTATATCAATTTGTTTTCAAACAATCAAAAAACAATTTACCTATGTGATGGCGGAAATCACGAAGCGACCAGCAGGGAAGCTCCGAATACGAATCAAGAGACCACCTCCTCCTGTGCCAGAAAAGCAGGAAGTCCAGGGTGGGTTGCACGAGCTTGCCTCCGTTCCCGTTAGCAAATTCTGGGTAATCTCCCACACCCTGTGCCAATACACAACCAGCAGGAGCAGCGAAAAGAAAACTGCTGGACGCTGGATACGTGCCTCCCAACGCACAGCCATCCTTAATAGGTAGGAGCAGAGCAGTTTTGGGATTATCTTCCGGCCGGTGTTCACACGCCCGAGGTTTCAAGTCCTGTCCAGCCTGCACACTTCCACTAGGGCTCACCACCTACCTCTTGCCCCCTCCCCTCCTCCTGCCACGCACAGTTGAATGCCTTCGGAGGGGAGAGCAGTTCAGCCCTGACCAGCTTCTGCCTCCGTGGGACGAGTCCTTGGTAAGATGTATCTCAGCTTCTGGCCGGATGCGCTGGGATTCTGCTGTTGAAGCCTAAAACAGCAACCTCTCTTCCTTCCCGTGTGCACAGGCACTACCCACCTGTCTGAAGGCAGTGGCTGATGGTGAGCAACCCCCTCGAGCAAAACGGAGCCGACGGCGTTCAGCAGGATCCCCTAGTGCTTCTGACAGCCAACGCCCCAGCTCCCAGCAACCTCCGGACTTCCTCAATAGCGTTGCTCCCGTGAACCCTCAGCAGCAGCAGCAATGGCCCCTGGTGCCACAACCTTGTGTGAAGCAGCAGATGCAGCTCGACCCCCATCCCCAAGCTGCTCACGCTGTCTTAGAGGACCCCTCCGGGGCCAGTAGCTCTGACAAGTCTTCCAACGTGGCCTTGTGTACTGGCAATAACCTCTCGCCCCCGGAAGCCAGTGCAGTTCACGCAGCGTGCAGGAGAGAGGCGCAAGAGACGTGGCAGCATCACCACACGACAGGCTCTGCCAGCTTTGACCACCAGCTGAATGTGCCAGGGGATGGCCAGAGCTTGGTTGCTGAGCATGCACACAAGCAGTATCAGCAGGAGCAGCAGCAGCACCACCACCACCACCACCAAAGAACACATTCGGCAAACGCGGGAGTGCAGGCAGGCAGCTGCAGTATCCTCCCTCATAGCCTGATGCAGCTACGGTATGCAAGCAGAGCCGGTGACCTAACCACACGTGATCTTCGCCTCTTACACAACCCCACCCCCATCCCCGCGCCCTCCAAGGCGCTCAGCAGGAGTAGCAGACATGCTGGCACAAACGCCGCTTCCACCACGGCTTTCCTTTTGCCGCACCAAGCAACAGATAATGGGGTCGACAGCATGCTAGCTGCCGCCCAGAGCCAGAAGCGTGAGGTTGATGCGTGCAGGGGGAGTGACGGGCTGAGTGTGCAGCATGTGGCAGCTTATGCGCAGGCTGCGCTCAAGTTCATGGAGGCCTGTGAAGCTATGGTCAAGCTGGCTAAAACGCCGGAGCGCTTGTCAAGGTGTGTTGGTGAGAATGTGGACTGAGTGCGTGTGGCTTGAGTGTGCACACGAGTGTGCACATTTGCACACACAGACACGTGCGTTAAGGGCTTTTCGTCGCTAGAAGCTTTGACTGTCAGCTGAATCGACTAAAATTAAGACGTATGCCTTGACCAACAATTGGTTTGCTCTGGCTTTATACTTCTTTCTCCAGAGCAACGTGATTTTATATGAGTAAGGTTACTCATACTTATCTCTCTCACACACACACACACACACACACACACACACACACACACACACAAACACACACACACGCACGCACGAACACACGAACACACGCACAAGCACAAACACGCACGAACCCATACACAAACACTTACACAAACACTCTGGCATCTATCTGCAGTGCGGGGCGGTTGTACATACAGACATCCGACCTGCTCAACTTCACTGTACGAGCAGCTGACACTGCGCGCGATGCTGGGCACACCCACAACGCACGCGACGCCCTCAGCATTTTGTGCAAGCGTCTGTCTGCTGTGTGCTTGGCACGCGAGGCTGCGCTGCTGCCCCACCGCCTCACAGACTATGCCAGCAGGTAAAGAGTGTGTTTGTGTGCGCGAGCGTGCGTGCGTCCGTGCGTACGTGTGTTTGTGTGTGTGCGCGCTTGCATGTGGTCATTAGGTGGTTTGTGGGCGTGTGCTGTTGTCTGCCTGCAGGAACCTTTGGCACGTAAGGCTGTGCTTGTTGTACTCCTCACTGATTGGCAGACCTGAAAACGCCAGCCAGGTGCTTTCGTGTGAATGAGTCTGAATGTGAATGTTGTATGGCAAGTTCACATGTATGCTATATATATTATGCACACACGCACACACACGCACACACACACAAACGCACGTGCACAGGATCCAGCAGCTGCTGCATCAGAGCCAGCAGGCCGCAGTGCTTTCAGGTGAGAGTGTTTGTGCACGAGGCACACTCACAACACACTGTGACATGCAGCATGTCACATGCAGTATGTGTAACAGGACTGTTGTGCAGCGCTTAATGACCAAGCATTTCCTGTGAGACATGACAGCGTCCTTGATGCACGCTGCAACCAAGCACCCTGTGTGTGACATGACACAGCAGTGTTAACGCTCTCACACAGTGATCTCAAGCACCCTGTGTGCGTGTGTGTGGCATGACACTTGACTTGCTCAAAACACACCTAGTCTGTCCAACAAGAGTGACACCGCCATCGCTTGGCTTGTTGTGCACTCTGCACAGTATCTTCAGCTGTGCCTGCAGCCACGTGCCAAGCACCCCATACAAGCACACAAGCTGGAGGAGGGAGACAGCAGGAGGGAGCATTAGCCAAAGGTGTGTGTAAGAGAACTAGTCCTACGGTCACCGCCATTGCACGATAACCTGCCGCATCTTCGAAACCATTCACTATGGGAGTTTTATTGCTAGGTTGTCGCGCTCTCTCGTACGCGCGCCATTGTCGGCGCACAGAGTTGCACAAACAAACAGACATACAATTGCAGACATACACGCTAAGACACACACATGCACACACATACATGCACATATACACGCACGCACCCATGCACACGCATACACAGTTGGCGGGGGCAGCAAGGCCGCACCCTCTGCTCGCATTGGGCAAGGGGGGGTACTTAAGGCACAACAACCGCAGCACCCTTCTCCAGACGACTCCACCACCTCTTCCCAAGACCAAGTAGCCCTCGGCCAGGCCCCTCAGCTCAGCTCAGGTTCGCGCAGCTGCCCCCCCTTTTGATCATTTTTTTTCATATTTATATGTATATGCTCACATCTCTCTGTAGAATTCGCGTGTAGTGCGTTGTCAGGTGCATGCCTATTATCAGGTGCATGCCTATGTGGTGCGTTGTCAGGTGCATGCCTATTATCAGGTGCATGCGTATGTGGTGCGTTGTCAGGTACATGCTTATAATCAGGTGCTTGCCTATGTGGTGCATTTTCAGGTGCATGCCTATTATCAGGTGCATGCCTATGTGGTGCATTTTCAGGTGTATGCGTATGAGGTGCGTTGTCACGTGCATGCCTATTATCAGGTGCATGCCTATGTGGTGCGTTGTCAAATACATGTGTAGCTGCCAACCCTTTGCACAGCCCAGGTACTTGCAGCCGCCCTTCCTGGTTGTACATACTACAGAGTAGAATTGCACACATATCAGGATCAGCAATCGAACGATGAAAGCTCATTCCTGTTTGAGGCCAACCCTTCCTGGTTCAGCTCGTACGCAAGCGTCTAAGGGTAGTGAGTTTAGTATGGAGGGTTGGCCAGTCAGCCAGTAAATGTAGAGACCCTTGAACAGGCGCAGCGCGAACGTGTTGTACGTGCGCTGCCCTTCATTTGCTGACCAAAGGAATAGGTGGACATCTAGTAAGCGATTCTGCATGCAAACTGCGTACCAATTCCCACGAAGGAGCACTTCTTGCCTGCGTCAACCAACCCTTTTGGAGCCGAGTTCTTTTGTGTCAAATACCTAGGATAGGATAGGGTATAGGTGTGGCCAGAACCGTTTGTATACACCATAGAATACTGTATATATGGACATTTCCCTGCTGAAATCACCGTACATACATATATACATATAATTATATGGTTCTGGCCACCTCTACAAACACGCGCTTCGCACGCAGATCGCACACTGCCACCCACAAAAACCCTCCTCCCAACCACAGGCGGCCGACCACCTGTAGCACACGCGCACGCTGCGCCGCCGCAGCAGCAGCAGCAGCAGCAACAGCAGCAGCAGGGCGTGACGCACGTACAGCTGCCAGCAGACCTTCGTGCCAAGTTGTTAGCGTGTGCGCGGTTGATGACGCGGGGTACAGGTCAGCTCAAACGCTCCACGCACGGCTTCCAGGTGGGAAGGGGGGTGGAGAAGACAAGGGCTGCGTTCTGCGATTACACCTGTGCGCCTTTTCGTGTGTATGTGTGTGTGTGTGTGTGTGTGTGTGTGTGTGCGATTGATAGCGTAAGATACAGAATGGCTGAAGCTCTCTACGCACAGCTTCCAGCTGGGGATGTTAAGCCCTGAGTCGGCCTCTGTCACTTGGGTATGCCTCGAATATAGGGTTGGCCAGAACCAGATGTGTACACGGAGCATATACGGCATTTGTGTCAGGGAAATCACCAAATATACGGTTTGGGCTAACCGCAATCAAATAGCAAGGTGACCCCAGCTCAACACCTCCAAGTGCGTGAGCCTGCCCACTGTGAGTGGGCACGGTTGAGTTTTTTTACTGCTGTGTAAAATGAGGGGGTGCGGATATTGTGGGTTGAGGCTGTTTGGAAAACATTATCTTCCACGCCCGGCTTCCAGGTCAGACACAGAGTAGGGTTTGTCACATTGAGGAGGTGTGTGCATGCTGCTGGCAGGCTTGCGTGCAGGTTATGGTTGTGTGCGCGACAGACAATAAGAGGATGAATCTGTTGCTCATCCCGCTATTTTAGATAGTTGAGAGGGGCAGGTGTGTGTGTTCAAAGTATAAATTTTATAAAGACAGGTGTGGTAAGAGCTTGAACTGGGGAGGTGCATTTTTAGGAGTGAACCCTCAGGAAAGCTGCTGGAATGATGTTTGGGATTTTTTCTTGAGCAAAACTCTGCTGTCAAATTGCACGTTCAAGATGCGCAGCAGCAGCAATCTTAAATCAGAGCTCTGTGGGCAGCTTCATCTCTATCGCAGAAGGCGCATGTGCTACTTGCTTGCGCGCTGAAGCTACCTTTTTTTAGGGTTTGAGGGGTTGTAGAACGTGCTGTGGATCCGTGCTGTAGCTTGCACTTACAGGTTAGATACACAAGTTCACACATTCGCAAACAAGCACCTAGACAAAAACATGCATGCATGCACACAACAATCACACATACACTAACACGCACACGCGCGCACACACACACACACACACACACCAATACACACACACACACACTTATACTCACCAGGCACAAGTACACTAATACACACACATGCACACACACATACATTCACACACATGCGCCCACTGCCCACCCTCCGTATGCTGCCAGGAGTTCATGGAGCGCAATGACGTACGGTGCAGCCGCGTGGCTCGCATGGTTTGCGTTCACATTGCAGCAGTGCACGTGGACCATGGAATGGCAGAGGGCGTCCACACACGCGCCCACGCACTCCAGGCCCTGCAACATATACAGGAGCTCATACAAGAGGGCAGCGCAGGCTAGCAACAGCCGTGCACGTATCGTGCGTGTGTGTTTGCTTGCATAAGGCTGGCCGATCCCTCTCATAGTATACGCTGATTGGGCGCATACCGAGCTTTTTGTTTCCCTGAAATTACGCAATTGCAGTGACGTTATTCGGATCTGGCCGCCATGTGTGTGTGTGTCTGTGTGTGTGTGTGTGTGTGTGTGTGTGCGCGTGGTTTGTGGTGGGGCTACCATGATGATTTTTAAGTGTACTGTTGTAGTGTACGTCGTAACGGTGTTTTGTCCTCATATAAAGCTTGGGTCATGTATTTTGCGGTTTGGACAGGGCACTGGCAAAAGTCAGCTGCTGCACAGTTCAGGCTTCTGCAGCGCTTGTTTCCACATCATTGTTGGCTTTGGCGGACTAGCTAGCTCGCTTGTCTGTGATTTTGCTGTGGCTTGAGTGGCTTCGTCTGTTCGCTGCGGTCCCTGGCATTTGGGTAGGAATATTTGGTTCATGTGTGCAGTCAGCAAAAGCTTTCCTTGCCGGTATCAGTGAATGCCCGCCGTTGTTTGCACAATTCGCCTATGGTGATTATGTATGGTTCCATCAATCACGTGGGGTGTCTCCTGAATTGTCATTGCTCGCTGCATCAGATGTGTGTGTGTATGTGTGTGAGTGTGTGTGTGTGTGAGAGAGAGTGTGTGTGTGTGTGCTCTGTTTGTTGCTTTGTGTGTAATACGCAATCTGTAAGTACTGGCAGTAGGTATCATCCTTTCCATGCTAAAACTTGCATATCAACGCTTAGTGTATTCCTTTGAGTTTGACGGTGGTTGTGCATGTGGCATGCGATTCCGCTCTGCAACCTCCCCTGTTGATAGAGCAGAGTAGTAGTAGGGTATGAACTTTCCTGGGGAACTCCGCACTGAAGCCTGTTTGAAGCAGAGTGTGGCTGTGCCAAACATGCATGCGGACCCCAGCGTCATTTTTTGCAGCTTAAATTATCTACTAAAGCTTAGCATGTTGTACGTATGATCCTTTTACCCTAGATGGTTGCCTAGAGAATAGAGAATAGATTGGTTGAGGCCTCTTAGAGATAAAATTTTAGAATTCAGGATTCAAACGGACAGGCACGTGCCTGGTAGGGATATCATAAATCATGCAAGTAAAAATCATTTTTCTCTTTGGCAGTTAGGGTAAGGGTAAGGGTTACACAGCTATATCCGCCAGCGAGGGCAGTTGAGCTATAGCATAAAAAGCCAGCTTCAAGAAGAGAAAGAGGCCAGACTGAACAAGACACCAGAAAAAGAAGCTAGAG
>Ga0307942_1001467_pt1:0-17500 | contig 18773 bp, 24 predicted proteins | sample OrgLakmetagen175_FD_201846 | JGI IMG/M metagenome (GOLD analysis project Ga0307942, IMG submission 201846) | Saline water microbial communities from Organic Lake, Antarctica - #175 | ecosystem: Environmental > Aquatic > Non-marine Saline and Alkaline > Saline | place: Antarctica: Organic... | reverse complement strand
GTGTTTGTGTTCGTGTGTGTATGTGTGTGTATGTGTGTGCGTGTTTGTATATGTGTGTTCGTGTGTGTGTTTGCATGCGTGAGCTCGCTAGTGACGTGAAAAGTCTTGTGCGTGTGTGGTACATAGACCCTAACAACTCCTCAGGGATGTAGCGGAGGAAAGAGCCTGTGACTTTGCTGTTTTTTGTGTTTGTAAATACGCTCAAAAACACAGAACAACAAAGGCGCAGGTAGCTCAGGCGCCTGAAATGCAGACTGGTCCACTTGCATTTAGGAGTGATGCTGTTGGACGAGAAAGGCAGCACAGCCCAAAATACAGCAAGTCTGCGCAATGGCTGAACAAGCTTGCACATGCATAGACATATACACGTACACTAACACACACACACAAACACACACACACACATACACACACACGCGCACACACACGCACACACAGACAGGCAGACACACACAGACGCACAAACACACACAGGCACACGCACATGCATCTTGATCTGGTGCACGTTGGGCAGCAAGAATGACACCCCACTGATGGCTAGACTGATGTAGCTCAGCTTCACGTCCGGGCCAGGGCATAGTGGTGTCCCGGAAAAACCTGGTTGCATAGCCGCGGCTGCTGTAGCTGCTGCAGGCGCCTTTGCTTTTGAGGTGTGGGGTGTGGGTTCCGAGGTCACTGGGCAAGGGGTCACCAAAGTGACCCCCACTTTAGGGCACGACACACAGACACTGATGGCTGCAAGTGGGGGAGAGATGTGAGACAAGGGTGTAAAAAGGAGGTTGTGGGTGGGAGGGTACACACACACACACACACACACACACAAGAGGGTGGACCCTACTACTTCAAAGCAGAGTGGGATGTGAGAAGAGAAATGTGTGAGGAGGGTTCTATATACGGGGGTGGACGCCACACAGTATTACAGCAAAGTGTGACAAACAGGTTGTGATGGCTGCGTATGGGAGTGAGATGTGAGAAGATAAATGTGTGAGAAGGGTTCATTACATGAGGGTGGACTCCACAATACAGAACTGTATGACAAAGGTTGTGATGACTGCCTAGGGGAATGGGTGGAAAACAGTTGTGTTCTTAAGATGTGGTGGGTGTGCGGGTTGCTTGTGAGGGCCACAAAAGGTGTGCCGTGGTGCACAAGGGCCAGCGATGTCATATGTTTGAACAGGAAGCAAACACACACACTTGCGCAAACACACACACAGACACACATACACACACGATCACACGAACACTAACACAAAAATAAACACACACAAACACACACACACACACATACATACACAAACACAGACACACACAAACCTGACGGCCTGGTCAGGTTATCCTCGTCGTCCATGAGGGGCAGGGCATCCACAAACATGGACAACATGTCCAGAACCGTTACCCACTGCAGGTACGCGTCCTCATTCTGTGCAAGGTACCTGGGTGTGTGTGTGTGCGCGCGCTTGTGTTTGTATGTGTGCGCACGTGCGTGTGTGTTAGTGCGTATTTGTGTGTGTGTGTGCGCGCGCGTGCGTGCATGTGTGTGTGCGCCCGTGTGCGTGCGTGTGTGTGTGTGTAAGAGCCTCGAAAAGGCAGCCACAAGGCATTTCACAATAGCAAGCAAGACACAAGACAATTTGTCTTTGGTCCAAGCCAATTACCTAGACTTTGAGTTATACAAACTATGTGAGTTACACAAGCAGCTTGTGCTCCTAACACACTAGGGGCAAGCTGACAGTTTGCTAGGGTGTGCACGCTCGACTCACACACCTTTCTCGGTGTAAGGCACATAGCATACCTCAGTCAGACCAAAGCACGTCTGAGGGTGTGCACACTTCACTCACGCTCCTTTCTTGGTGTAGGGTACGCAATATACATCAGACTGAAGCAACCCTATGTCAGGGTGTGCATGCTCGACTCACGCACCTTTCTTGGTGTAAGGCACACAGCATACCACAGTCAGACTAAGGCAATGTGTGAGGGTGTCCACGCTCGACTCAAGCACCAACAACCCAGGGCTGTCAGGGTGTGCGCGCTCCTTTGACGCACTGCTCTCATTGCAGGGCGCACAGGAGGCTGAGTCCAAACAAACACACGTTACCACACACAACTGGAGTGCTGCAGAGCCACAAACATTACCGCACACACCTGGAGTGCTGCAGAGCCACAAAGGTGCGGTACACCATGGCTTGACCTAGGTTGAGCTTCAGCTCCAGCTCCCTGAGTTTGCGGTTGATTGCGTTCCCTGCATGCCAGGTTGGGTGTGTTTGAATTCTGTGACCACCAACTACAGTGCCAATGGGTGGGAGACCATTGACACCAATATAACCCTAAGGACACCAAGGACCAATGCCACTCACCATTTGAACCTCTGCGGGAGATGTGGGAAGAAAAGGAGACAATCTAGGCACACTTCCATCAATATAGTACACATTGCACCGTGTGAGGCGCCCCACTTAGGGGGCCTATGAGACCTCCACGGGGAACTTCACGCATGGGAAAGGGGACAACCTCCACGCATGGGAAAGGGGGCAGCCTGGGAACTCAGTCACACACAAAGCACTCATTGCACCCTCTGCAAAGGCACACAACCAAAACGGTCTGCAGGAGAAAACCAAGGTTTGCATGAGTGCACGCTCACCATCTTGAAATTCCACGGGTGGGAAAGGGGGATGAGGCTCCGTCCTGTTCGTGCCTTTACAGTCAAAGTGGTAGTGCCCAAACCCCCCACACTTTGTGCACTTCACGTTCCGCCAGCGCTCTTTGGCCTCAAAATGCGGCTGCATGCTGTGCAGCGCCCGGTAGGTGGAGATGTACTGACGACGCAGCTGCAAACAGGCACAAATTATGAGACACAATAGTTTGCGTCAAAACTGTGAGGCTGTGCAGCGCCCGGTAGGTGGAGATGTACTGACGACGCAGCTGCAAACAGGCACAGATCCTAGGACACCATACGCTTGACTGACAGACCGTATAAGCACAGCAAAGGAAACGTGCATGGGCTCACGGACTATGTGCGACATTGTGAGCAGCATGCTGCGTTGCTTGAATATAGGTTATGTAGGATGCAGGTGGAAAGAGGAAGGGGTGCACAGCAGGACATCATGAAGAACTGGCGTTTCAAAGACTGTGGCATGCAGACACAGTTGTCTACGCTAAATGTAAAAGGCTGCAGGGAGAAGTGAAACGGTGCAAAGGAAACACCTGTTCAAGCCGTTTATAAGGTCCCCCAAACAAATTGCACACATACACACACATGTAACATTGCATACATGTTTTCATTACACATATTCATACACAAGACTTTCGCACACAGACACACACAGTGTCACACAGTCACGCACCTCCAAAGCGTGCGAGAACTTGCGGACGGGATAGCGGCGGCGGCAGTCAGCGATGATGGCTTCACCCGCGTGCATCCACCACAACTTCGGATGCCGGGACACTGGAACGTGGGGACGTCGCACCTGATACAAGGAGGCAGGCGTGTGCAAATTGTATGTTTTGAGATAAGGAAAGGGTCACACACACTGGAATGTGGGGACGTCGCACCTGATACAAGGAGGCAGGCGTGTGCAAATTGTATGTTTTGAGATAAGGAAAGGGTCACACACACACTGGAATGTGGGGACGTCGCACCTGATACAAGGAGGCAGGCGTGTGCAATTTGTATGTTTTGAGATAAGGAAAGGGTCACACACACTGGAATGTGGGGATGTCATACCTGATACAAGGAGGCAGGCGTGTGCAATTTGTATGTTTTGAGATAAGGAAAGGGTCACACACACTGGAATGTGGGGACGTTGCACCGAGTACGAGTAAGAAGGGGGTGCGTTTTGTCTGTTTACAGGGAATATTTTTGTCCGCTTGGACTGGCAGACGCCAGGCGACTTGTGAGCACAATTAAGCATGTGAACGTGACAAATTCATGAGCCACCTGCCCACGTCATGTGACGTGCACACCACATAATTGTTCCGTGAGCCCTTTGCCCAGAATGCGATGTCAAAGGTGTGCGTGAGGTGGCATTTACATATGCCTGTTTGTATGTACATACACATACGCATCATTTCAAGGAAGGGCCACTCTCCCAAATGCAATGTCACAGGTGTGCGTGAGGTGACATATACGTGTGCATTCATATGTACATACACATACGCATCACTCCAAGGAAGAGCCACTCGCCCAATTGCAATGTCAAAGGTGTGCGTGAGGTGGCATATACATATGCCTGTTTGTATGTAAATGCACATACCATCACTCCAAGGAAGGGCCACTCACCCAGAACGCTTTGTACTTGGCAAACGTGAGGTGGCGTATACGCACAAACGCACCTTCACGCGCACATAAACCTACAACCATTTCACAAGCCACTCACCCAGAATGCATTGTACTTGGCATACGTGAGGTGGCGGTCCGCCATGCGCAGGCCAAGCAGGGCCGTGTCTGGAGTCACTAACGGTGCCAGTGCGCGCAGCTCCTGAGAGTTGAACATAAGAGCCACACAGCAGAGTGACACACACTGAGTTACTTTGCACTGTAGAGTTATAAAAATGAGCTTCGCACCTGAGAGACACGAATTGAGGTGCACAGCTGCGTAGCAAAAACGAGCTGCACTGTTGAGTTACACGAGAGTTAAGTCACGCAGTTGAAGAGCATGAGTTGCAATACAAAGTTGAGTTGCACACATTGCACTGCACAAGGTGAGAAACACAGTTCAGTCACACAGATGAGTTGCATACACACACACTCTCACGCACACGCACACACACACACACTCACGCACTCACGCACACATGCACACACGCACACACACACACGCACACGCGCACACATACATACACACACAAACACACACACACACACACACACACACACGCACACAACAGGTGCAAGTTACGCTCATGCAAGGAACTCAAGAGGGGTGTGCTCCTTGCCGCTATGATGCTGGCCCTGTAACCAACGTTCCCTCGGCATGCAACACGCATGCATCCGCACTCTCACACACAAACACACGCACACACACACATACACACACGCACCACGTGGATATGCAGGTGCAAGCCAGCGATGAGGTGCTTGCCTGCACCACCACCACCACCACCACCACCAGCAGCAGCGCTGCTGCTATTGCGTCGCTCTGCTGCACCACCACCAACACCAACACCACCACCAACAGAGGAACGCGGCTGTGAGCTTGCTGTGCCTGCTTGGGACGAGCGGTTACTACTTGGGACACCTGCAAACACGAGGGCGCAACACAGTGTATCCTGTGAGAAGGAGCTTGTGTGTAGGAGTCCTCCACCGCAGCACAGTGCAGCAAGGAGCTTGTGTGTAGGAGCACGGCTTGGGACACCTGCAGACAACATACATGTATAGTGGGCCAGAAGCAAGTGTTCATATGTGTATGTGTTTATGCGTGCACGTGTGTGTTTATGTGCGTGCGTACGTGTATGTGCGTGCGTACGTGTATGTGCGTGCGTATGTGGTATGTGTATGCACGTATACTGTAGGTCCATGATTACTTTGTGACATTTAAACTAATCAACTTTCGTTTTCAGTTTGTAAGGGGGATTGATTTTTGAGTTCAGAGGGACTTCGAGAGGGTCCTGTCTGGAATTATTTGTGAATTCGAGACCCCACTCTGCTGGCTGCTGCTGTCTGTATGTGCATTGCAGCCACTCAGTCCGCACGTGCACAAACCTCACAAGTGCACTCCTCAATTCAACTTTTGACTTTGAAGCCAGTTCGGAGAGGGCTCCAAAAATTACAAGTGAATTCCGTTTTATGGCCAAACGTTTAACGTTTTACGTTTTACATAGGTATCTAAAGTGATTGTGGACTTACGGTATGTGCACACAAAGAGTATTTACGTGTTGCGGCGACAAAACAGAATCCCTTTTACCACACTAGCACATGCACACACACGCACATGGACACCCACACTTAAACACAATCATCACACTGACACACACACGCACACGCACATGGACACACACTCACATACACACACATACACACACATACACACACTCATCACACTAACAGACACCGGTAGCAGCAAAGCAAGAGGCCATGCCATGATGCTCGTCAAACCCTGATTGGGGGATATTGACTAGGGCTACTGCAGCTGATGTCGGCACCTGCAACTTAGCTTCGTTTGACCTAAAGGTATCAACTTTTATAAACTTACATGCATGAGTGCACATGCATACACAGGAAAAAGCACGCGCACACGCACATGCAAACACGCACACAGTATGCGCACACACACGTACACACATACACTCACATGCACACAAAGACACACATGTACACGCGCACCTGCAGTGAAGTCTGTGCCTCCCATGTCAAAGGACCCAAACGCCATACTTTGCCCGTGCCCGTGCCTGGGGCGGCTACTAACCCCTGTACGCATGCGTGTTCGCGTGTTTGTGTCCGTTTGTCCATTGATGAAAATACACCAAGGACAGAAAGCCATTAATAACAGCATCGATGCCTACAGTTACACATAACCATCAAGGAAGTGGAGCCACTAGAAAATGCTGATACTAATCCCCTGTACGCATGCCACTGTGCCATCATGCACGCGTATGGTCTGCCCACCATCATGCACGCATGCCATGCCACTATGCCATCATGCACACGTGTGTTCACACAAGTTTGCATGTATCATCAGCATATTGGGTTGTCAGAAAGCGCAGACCCCTCCAATCTGGCCAGGGGTGTGTGGCCGCCAAAAACGATCACCGATCCAAACACCATAATGCCATAATGCCATGAAAAATGACTGGGAGTGGATCAGAGGGCGAGCACCCATAGAAAAGATGAGCGCAAAGTACTGCCATACTGAATTTGAGGGGGTGAGGTGAAAGAAATTGTGGTAAAGGTGAGGCTACATGTGTGGAGGGGAGAAAGAATATGTGGTAGGGGCGAGACTATATGTGTGGAGGGGAGAAAGAATGTGTGGTAGGGGTGAGACTACATGTGTGGAGGGGAGAATAGGGCAGGCGCCCAAAGATAAGACAGCAGCGCACACTGCGTTGATGATGTGATGATGTGTGAGGATACATCAGGGAAGGACACAAAGGAAAGACAAGGGAGGATCACCTTGATGGACATGTAAAAGACCTAAACAAAAGTACAAGAGCAAATTGCCGTGATAAATGTGGGGAGGTAGGTTGAGTAATGTCGGGTGGAGGTAGATTCGCGACAAGCAGCGTGACGCGCACACGGAACGGAATCTTGCTCCTAACTACAAAGTACATGGGAGACGCGGCAATGAGAACTGCGTGTGGTGCATTTGTAAAGAGCGAGTGCAGAGCACGTGATGGCCAGCAGCGCATTTGTAAAGAGTGCGTGCAGAGCACGTGATGGCCAGCAGTGCATTTGTAAAGTGCGAGTGCAGAGCACGTGATGGCCAGCAGTGCACCTCCTCTGCCTGCTGCGCTCGTGCGTCTAGACTCAGGGTGCGTGAAACGGTTGGGGATGAGAACAATGCATGATTAGGGTTGGCCAAATCATACATACATAAGTACATACATACGGTGTATATACAGCATTTTTAACAGGGAAACTCTACACATACGCTCATATGAGGTGCGCATATACGGTTCTGGCCAACCCTATGCATGAAGCTTTTCTACAAAGCGAGCACGTGACCACCAGCAGCACACCTCCTCCATCTGCTCCACTCTCACTTGCGCCTGTAGCCTCTGGCAATGCGGCGTGGTCTTCGCTCAGCACGCTCTGCAGGTGCGGTGTGGTTGCGTAGTTGTAGGTGCGGTGTGGTTGCGTAGTTGTAGGTGCGCAGCATGGATGGGACAAGGGCACGCAGCATGAAACAAGGGAACGATGTGAGAGGGACAAAACCGTACAGGTGCACAGCATGGATGGAACAAGGGCACACAGCATGAAACAAGGGAACGATGTGAGAGGGACAAAACCATACCAAATAGGGTAGGATGTGAGAGGGACAATGGGTACATGATGTGAGAGGGTACGATGTGAGAGGGTACGATGGGTACGATGTGAGAGGGCAAAAACATACCAAAATGACAGGATCTCAATTCCTGTGTAACGGCCCTGGCGCAGTACGCTTATTTCTTGTTTTGTGCAAGGGTTTATGAGTAAGAGCATAATTCACATTGCGTGGATTGGGGAACAAAAGGCCTGCCCCACATTATAAGAGTGCTAATAACCCTGCACAGAGGTCCCTACGCTAACATGGAAAGTAAACACACGCACACACACATACGCACACGCACACACACACACAGACACACACACACACACACACACGCACACACGCACACGCACACGCACACACACACTCACACACATACACACAAACATGTACCTGTGTACACGTATGAGTGTCGCCCCTCTCCTTACCTTACTGCGCACACCGAACGACCCCGCTACTACTAAGGCCATGGGTGCGTTGGGATCTGGAGAAGTGCTGTCTTGTGGCACTTTTGTGCACAGCAGCAGTCCCACCTTCACGCCCCACTGCTTCACAATGCAGTGGCACGCATCCCACCCCTATGTGTGTGTGTTTGTTTGTATGTGTATCACGTGTGTGTGCGGTGTACGTGTGTGAGTATCTGCATGTGCGCGTACACGTGTGCCTACACCTCTGTGTGTGTACACAAGCATGTCTGTGTGCATGCATGTGTGAGGTTACATAGTTGTGCGTGCGTGTGCGTGTGTGCATACCTGGCACGAGTGCATGCCTTTCATACGTATGAGTGAAGCACTGGTGTAGTGTTGCACTTGTGTGTGTATGTGTGCATATGTGTGACGTGCACATGCGCACCTGGTCTAGAGCGGGCAAACTCATCCCCCCAAACTGCTGCTGCTGCTGCTGCTGCTGCTGCTGCTGCTGCTGAGGACTTTGTTGAGCAGGGCGTGAGGGGCGAGGGTGTGTGCGGTGCAGGTGCTTGCTCTTGCGGCTTTGCAGGTAGGAGTGGGTGCGCCCTTGGCCCCCCCCGCTTGCTTTGTGCTGCTTTTGCTGCTGCTGCTGTTGCTTTGAGAGGGGGAGCTCAAGGGCTGAATCAGGGGGTGAAGGCGGGGGAGGCAGCTCCTTGGTCATTAACAGGATATTTACACCAGCCACGACAAGGTTAATGGAGCTGTGGAAGTCTTTGGGTAGGGACTGCACCCGCACGCCCAGCACCTGCATGTGTGTGTTGTGTGTGTTTGTGTGTGTGTGTGCGTGCGTGCGTGCGTGCGTGCGCGTGTGTCTCTGAGGAGGAACGAGCATATGAAGGGGCTGCCAGGTCAAAACTGCAGTGACAAGATTGAAAGGGGGCTGGGAGCCAATCGGCCCCCATGATGCTGCTGCATGCATCTAGGGGGGTTTGGTGATGGCGTGTTTGAGGCTATGACTTTACATGTATACACAACCCCAGCACCTGCAAACAGGCCACGACAGCCAAAAAGACGCAGTTGAACAGAATGGATTCAAACACGTGGACATTGAATGAGGAAAAGAGGGTCATAAATGTGAATGATAAAGAAGCCAGAAACCACCACACACATGGACACATACACACACGCACGTAAACACACGCACATGCACAAACGCGCACACACACACGCACACCCACACGAACACGCACACGCACACGCACACGCACATGCACGACACACACAAACACACAGAAACACACATTTCCACATTCGCATAAAAGAGCACACATGCACGTGCCTGCCAGTTCAGTAGTGAGCTCAGCCGGTGCAGCGTGTAGTTGATTACGGGTGACAGCCTGTTAGGGGGACGGCAGCGCAGCTGGCCATTTTGGGTGCGCCTGCGATGAAGGACGGCAAAAACGTGTACAAAGGAAAGTACATAATGGCACATTTGCGGGTGAGGGGGTTGCATGTGGGTCTGTGTTTGCAGGTAAGGGTGTCACTAAATCAGGATGTGAAGGGGATCCTGCAACCGAGCGCACACAAACTTGCTGTTGCACACAACCAACCACACGCGTGTCATTGCACTGTGCGTGCACACCTGCCACACACAAACACACGTACACACAATCGCACAGGAACACACACACAATAAATCGCAGGTAGACACACATTCACATACACATTCGCACCTGCCTCCCTCAGCAGCAGCGGAGCTGCCATTCCCATGGCAGTCGCCGCTGCTGCCGCCCCCCCTGGCATTCTCTTCTAGGTCGGGGGACACCGTCGTAATTCGAACAGACACGAGTATGGCGTCCATGCTGCGCGCAGGCACATCAGCAGAGCCAGGGCCTGGCTCGCCAGCCTGTGTGATGAGTGTGAAAGCGTGTAAAAGTGTGTGAGTGCAAGTATATGTGTGCGTAAGTATGTGTGTATGTATTTGTGTGTACATGAACGTGAGGGTGTGTGGATATATAATCGGATGGTGTGTGGGGTGTGGGTGTGGGTGTGGGTGTGGGTGTGGGTGTGGGAGGGCGTCCTTGCGCGGGAGAGCAGGCACACGCAATGTACACATGCGTGCGTGCCTTGCCAGCTGTTTTAGGGGTTTGTGCCACACGCTCATGCGTAAACGGATTCAAGGCTTTGGTTTACAAGGTCCACAGGCAGGATGCACACATACAGACATGCATGACCAGTGACCGTGGCGGGCAGCAAGAACAAGTTACATCAAAGCAAGTCTTCCGGACAGTGCACGTCCACATACAACCTTGGCATACACCCCCTAACTTGGACTTACAGACCCACATACAACCCCCCCACCTGTACATACAGCAGGCTCGCATCCGTGACGTCCACGTTCATGTTCCGCATGAGCACAACAGCTGCCATCTACACACAACAGAAATGAGGTGACAAGGTGTTTTTTTGTGCTTGTGCGTCTGTGCCTTGTGGGCTTGCACGGGTTGGAGGAGTGAGGCTGCTGAGAGTTTCGCGCCCGTTGAGGTTTGTGCCTGTGGTGGTGTGCTGTGTCTGTTGCGCCTAAGAGATAAGTGTGCAAGGTAGAGAGCAGGAGACGTTCACCACGTTGCTGAATCACGCCGCCAGGCTGGACTATCAGCCACAAGCAATTTGAGGTACTACGGCACCATTGAAGAGTGACACTAACAAACATGCCTCAGGACAGGCGCAACATCTTTCTACATTCTGCCGTGTGCACAGATTGCCATCATCCGCTTGTGGAGCATTCCGTAAGCTTAAGGAGCATGACGATAGGGGCAAAAAAGCTGGTGCACACCTTGGTGACGTAATCTTTGACGCGTTGCACCCTGCTAGGTCCCTGCTGAGGCCCAGTCCATAGCACGCCCTCCAGCGATTTGAGCTTGTTGTAATCCACCTGGTCCCAGGGCTTTGTGTGCTTGGTACGCTGCATGAGTGTGCACCACGCAGGAGTGTGTGAGCTATGGTGACCCCAAAGGTGACGTTTAGGAAAGAGGCACACACGCAAGCGTGCGTGGCATTGTAAGCACTTGGCGCGCGTTAACGCAAAGCTGCGCCTATGGGAGGAAAAGCTGCATTGTACTGTACTCTTTCTGTACGTTACCCAATGTGACCGTGTGTCACGTGACCGTCAGGCATTGCTCAATTACGGTGTGCATCCAATAGGACGCTTCAAAAGAGCGCGCGCAGGTTTGCACCAGCCTTGGGGGTGCACCAATCACCTTTGGGTTGCGGTTCTGGCGCATCTCCACACATGCCCCTTTGATTCGGAGGGACAGGGGCTGGGTAAAGCTGGGATAGGTTATTTCGAGGGTGCTGATGGCCAGGGCATCAAGAAGCACAGGTCGCTCCCGTGGATTGCCAAACAACCCCACATCCACATTGATATTGGAGATGACCAGTCCTGTGTGCAAAGAGATACACCAGGGTTTCCCAACTAACGAGACTGTGCTGCATGACAAAATGAAGGATTCTTGTTGACCCGCACACAAACCCGCACCTCCAGGTACAGCTTGGACAGACAGGGGTGAAATGGCATCATCCTCTAATAACTGCCTGGTGTTGTTGCTGCTACGCAGGTATGGCTTGAGCTGTCTTTTCACGAGCTGAGCAAAGGCCCAGGACGCCAAGTTGGCTCGGTATACATAAGCCCCGAGCAAAGCAGTGCCACATAACAGCAGCCAGTACAATGCGATCATCTCGCTGAAAGGATTAGTGCCAAACCATTCCGACCATACATTGCAGACATCATTTAAATTTATTAACTTAATAATTACATATATACACACCTATACACCACACACAAACACACACACACACAAACACACACACACACATATACACGAACACACACACACACACGTATACCCGCGCACACACACAACGCATGCATGCACGTATGCAGGCGTGCACACACACATACACACTCACACACTAACACACACACACACACACACACACACACACACACACACACACACACACACACACGCGTACACACACATAAACAAACGTATATACACACGCGTACACACACCCACACACGTACACACACACACACACACACACACACACAAACACACACACACACACACGTATATAAGTGCACATACACACGCGTGTGTGTGCGTGCATGCGTGTGTGTGTACGCGCGTGTGTGTGTACGCGTGTGTGTGTGTGTGTGCACGCCTGCATACGTGCATGCATGCGTGCGTGTGTGTGCGCGGGTATACGTGTGTGTATGTGTGTGTGTGCGTACGCGTGTGTGTGTGTACGTGCACATACACACGCAAGCACACACACGCACGCACACACCCCAATACACACACGTACACATACACGTGTGTGCGCGTACACACACACATAACAATACACACACACCCAAACACACATTCAAACACACAAACACACAACCTCACATTCACTCTCACATACTCAACGGAACTGCATGAAACACACATACTGTCACCCAACACAATTTTCCTCACCATTTCACACCTGTAGTTCCACAAACTGTGTCTGACAGGCCTTCTGTATGCGTTTGTAACTATTGAGAGCGTCATGACTTGTTCATGTCTGCCACAGTTGACAGTAGTTTTTGAGGCTGGCAGTGGCCGTTTCTCGGTGATCAATCCCTAGTAGACCCTTGGCTTCGCTCCGCGTTTTTTTGTCTGGTGGTACTGCTTGTTTTAGACTCAAGGTACTCCAGTCCCTGTGTGACTTTTCTTCTGCATCTAGTTCTCTGTCGGACCTCTCTAACCGCCCTTTTTTGTCTTTTGGTAAGGGAGTTTTACGGTACACGGTACCCAGGTGGCTTTCTTTTCCTTAGACTTTTTGTGGAGCGGTTTTCACTGCCGTGGCAATTAGAAAATACAGAAGAACTCCCTATTTTAAGCCACAAACAAGAAAAGAAAAAGAAAATATTACGCAAGCATTGAAAGCCACTCCCCACATTAATTAATGAAAAGGAGCCACTTTGGTACTGAGTACCGTAAAGCTCCTCCACCGCAAAAAGGAAGGAAAAATTAATGGGGATCAAGAGGGTTGCAGGCTTGGCCTGAAACCGGCTCCTGATGAGAGTTGATAACAGTACTGGAAAGGGCACGTCTGGTATGGACAAGTTTAGCAGCGTAGTTGACTGAGTGTACGTGAAGCTTGGAGGCACGCTTCTTAATAACCCTTTTTAGAATCAAGACCCAGTTCTTTGAAAGGCTTCAGGGTGTGAGTGGTGTAGATGGTGCCGCCCACACCCAAAAGGATGATGTGGAGAGTAACGGAGGCTCCTTGGAGAATGTTGCAGATATCTTTGTGCTGTTCCTTTGCGGCGTTCAGCTGGTTCTGAGGTCTGGTGTCGTTACAATACTTGATCTCGACGAGGTGGATGTCACGCCGAGGTTTGCTGAGGTCTTTGGGTCGGTGCTGTCTGGAGTTGGTGGCTCTGCTGGTGGCTGGCAGTGCTGCTGAGGTGCTCCCAGTCTCCCTCAATTGCCCCCTGCCACTTCGAAGAACCCACCCCCCTACATTTGTTGGTTGTTTTTGTGTTTTTGCAGCGATGGGAGTAACCAGCACAATATCTGGGCGGCTGGAGGTAAATCTGTCTTTATCTGGGAAGCGGGGTGGGAAGAGCCATTTGGGAACATTTATGCTTTAGGCTGTTTCAGCAATCTGGAGATTCCGCATTGTCGTCTGTTCGTTGCTGCCTATATCCATGGAGACAATGCATGACGACCCTAAGGAGCCTGTTTTGCTGATAGCCTTAAAGATCATGCGGCATGCTATGTTGTGTCTTTTGGTGATCATGTTCCTTATTTGTGTGTGTTGGCACCCAGAAAGGATGTGTAGGGCACTGTCGAAATGCGGGCAGAGGGGGCAGGTTTGACTTGTTGAGAGTTTGAACAGTACCGCATGTTTTTGATTATAAATGGTGCCTGTTCTGTATTTCATAATGATACATTTGGTCTTGAAGGGGACATAGGATGATGTTAGATCAGCATTGCTAGCGGTTCTATTGGCAGTGCCTTCCTTTATGAGGGTCTGGTAGTACGCATGGAAGTTCGCTTCAGTTTTGGCGTTTCCCAGTTTATGGAGAAAATGTGTGTGTGCTTGAAGGGCGTCACGGTGGTTTGGTAGGTACCAAAGCTTTGGGGGAGGAGAATGGGCCATGTTTGTTGTATGGGTATGAATATGGGTTTGTGTTTGGTTTTCTATGTCTTCTATTGCAAGCCAGTGGATGTCGTAGAAGGAATTCCCTCAGGGCCTGCTGTTCTGATGGAGGTGTCAGCGATGTCGGAGTAGGTGGTGGCTGACTTTTTAGCAAGGGCGTTGGCATGTTCATTACCGATAATACCGGCATGGGACTTTACGTTGAAGAAGTGGATGGGCGATGGTGATTGGCGGATTGCTTTAGCAATGGATTGAAGGACATCTTCTTGGATGTGGTGGCGATGGAGATTCGGGTGTGAGAGCTGCTTTTTGATTTGGTGCAGTGATGTAAGGCTGTCTGTGGCTGTATGTGAGTAACCGTGTATGACTGCAGCTGCTATAGCTGCTAGCTCTGCACGTGAGATGGTGTTGGTTATACCCATGCCTTTTGGATTTACATAGTGGGAAACATTTAAGTGAGGGTGGTATATGCCTGATCCGGTGTCTTGCCCTACTTCATTCTTTTGGAGGCTGCCATCAGTGTAGGTCCAATCCCGCCAATCTTTTACCTTACGGGTTAAGTTTTGGCTGGGGCAGTTTTGGGGTGCTTCATCGATATTACAATTATGAGGTTGGTCGGTGCTAATCAGGGCAATTGTTTTATCTGAGCCTTCTGAGGCTTGAGGGTGGTCATTGGGTAGCTTATTAAATTTGTTAAGTCCGGAGTGTTGTCCAGAACTTAAGGCTGTTTGGTAGGGATGGTTATGTATGTTTTGGATTTCCCACTTTGCCTCAGGGGTTTCTTTGGCAAGTTCTTTTAGCCAGTCTTTGTTGTGAGCATTGAGGCAGACCCTGCCCTTGGTGTTCCATATGGCAATGATCTGCAATTTCCAGGAGTGTTTGGAAAGTGGTATTTGTATGTTGTTCCAGAAGGGCACTTTCGCATATTGGAGTTGGTCTAATGGAATGGTGCCGAGGAATTTACACATGTGTGGGTATTTGCGACAGAGAGATGCATAGGGATTTGTGGTCATATCTTATTCCAGGAAGGGAGGAGCATGAATGTGGCTGTTTCCTCGCTCTGTGCTGACAGCAGCAGAGTAGATGGCGTGTCTTGTTGCTAATAGCATGGTGTCTTCATGGTAAATGGGGTGGCAGATGGAGAACCCAGAAAATCGGGAGGAGAAGGCATTGGTGTTGTGTGCTCCAAACACATTGTCCCTTGGGTGCTCACTCCAGTTATGGGAAATTTGGGGTCATAGTCGAGGGGGGATGCCATTTATTATTTAGTGACCAGGGCCCACTTTTGAAAGGCGGTGGGTGATGTGGGAGGGAAGTATCCTTGCAAAAGAGTCTTGATTTTTTTGTTCGCATGTTTAGAGGCACAGGTGTCTTTACGTGCAATGAGGCCTACAAGTTCTGATGCAAAGCTGATGGGTGGAGGTTTAATGTGGCCGTGTAGGCCGCTGCACTTTGCCTTATCAAAGGCCTTTTGCAGTATGTGAAGGCGCTCGGGAGTAAGCATACTTTTACACTTTCGGCCAAACTTTGTAAGTACAGGCTACTGTGTCGGTGTACACATCAGGAAGCATATGGTCATCTGGGGAGGATAGGGTATTCTTTCCTTGATAATCACGAGATCAATGGTTGTGATCCAGTACTCACAATGCCCTGTGGCCGTAATGTCAGCCTGTGGGTTGGTGGGTTGGAGTCAAAGCTAACTTTGTTCCGAAAATCCACATTGTAGGGTTGGTACTTATTGTCCTCTTGGATGGCAGAGAACCCTTGTTTTTGAAGATCATTTAGGTGTTCATCTAGTGCAGGCTGAGATAAGTTTGGTGCGGTGATTTGCTCTTCATAGTTTTTGAGGCTCTGCTTGAAGCTTTCACATGTGCTTTGCAGTTCTTCTGGCTCCCAGGTTGGGTTACATGAAACCTCCACAATCTCTCTTTTCTGAAAGTAGATACAGCTTTCCTTTTCATTTTGGTTCAGATTGATACAGGCAGGACAAGTCCATGAAATAATGGTATCAATAGCTTCCCTTTCAGTGGCGTTGCAGCAGCTTGTTTTAAGCAAGCATTGCCAGTGGTAGGTACGGTTGCAGACGTCACAGATGTACATGTCTTTAAAAGGTGGGGAGAGGTCTGGAGTTTCAAGTAGATGGTAGGAGCAAATTATGCAGCTTGCGCACTTAATTTGGCTCCGGGCAATAGTCTTACTGGATTTGGGCACTAGTCCAACTGATTTAAAGAGGGGTAGGGCCCATCTCTTAATATTCATGGGGGCATATATAGTAGTTGTGGTATTGATTCTGTCTTTGGGGTGTATCATTTGTCTCTTTTCTTGGGGGTGAAGAACCTCCAATCATCTATGTGCAGGATGTCCATATCGTAATAGTAAAGTTTGTTAATGGCCTCTGTGGGTGTCATAGAGAAAGTCTTATCCTTCTTGTACGTCCAGAGTTCTTGTTGAATATGCGTGGTGCGCAAGGGGGTAAGGTTCAGGCTAGGGAGGTCATGGGGTATATCGAGGATCTCACATCTTCTTTTCCTTTGTGGTCTGCGATGTAATGAGAAAAAAAAAATTTCAATGAAATCTGGCTTGAATGCGAAAGCAAAGTTTCATATTAGAAGCTTGTCATATGCCTGGTATCGTTGTCGGCTGTCATTTACTTTGATTAGGCTCTTGCCTAGCAAGGGGGGTTGTGCTACAACTCTTTGTACAGACCTACCATCGGCTACTTTCAGCATTTTGGCACTTCTATAACCAATGCTTATTCAACTCATTTCGTCAAGTCATCTGGCTTGAATGCGAAAGCAAAGTTTCATTTTAGAAGCTTGTCATATGCCTGGTATCGTTGTCGGCTGTCATTTACTTTGCTTAGGCTCTTGCCTAGCAAGGGGGGTTGTGCTACAACTCTTTGTACAGACCTACCATCGGCTACTTTCAGCATTT
>Ga0307942_1001465_pt1 | contig 18789 bp, 23 predicted proteins | sample OrgLakmetagen175_FD_201846 | JGI IMG/M metagenome (GOLD analysis project Ga0307942, IMG submission 201846) | Saline water microbial communities from Organic Lake, Antarctica - #175 | ecosystem: Environmental > Aquatic > Non-marine Saline and Alkaline > Saline | place: Antarctica: Organic Lake... | reverse complement strand
AAATGGTGTGCACGCAATCTGAACCTGCTGAAATTCCTCAACACATGTTTGTCCAAATCCTTGTACAAGTAGGAGGGGATAGAAAAAGGAGAATCTCTAGGACCACTCTCAGAACTCCCACACCACTTGTGATATGTACGTCACTGCTTTCTTGTTTACTGCACGAGGACATAAAAAATTAGAAACGTTCACGAAAATTTTGAAACAAATGTATGAAAGTGCTTAAGAAAGAGAACGTTCACGGAAATTTTGAAACAAATGTATGAAAGTGTTTAAGAAAGAGAACCATCTGAGGGTGTGTGCAGCAGAAGAGAAGCAACATGTTTTCATCCTGGACATCATCAGCCTCACACAGTCACAAGTAGGGGAAGAGGTGGAAATCCAAGTTGCTGTTTCAAAGCGAAGGGTGAGAACATGAAGTTAAACGAGCCACACTGCGGATAACATCTCGAGGAATGTCAAGAAGCATGTACCTGGGAAGCATATAGGGAGGATGGGAAACCATATTGACTCTGAAAGTACCAGCCATGAATGGTCGCAGAGCTGCGTCAGCCACAATATTCAGATTCATCTGTCTGTCGCACATCATACCAAGATATTTAAACGTGTCTGAGTAGGGGAGCTGCACGCCATCAAAGAAAAGGGGAGGCAAAAAACTCCAGGCCTGCATTTAAAGCACATCACCTCAGATTGTGTGTTTACTGTCGAGGGCTTTTTTTGGGCGTAGACTCTTAATTTGTTAAGCATAGTCTGTATGAAACCAGAAGTGCTGAGCTAGCTAGCTTCTCAGGTGCAAGGATGGAAAGAAAAAAAAAGAAAAGAAAGACGCAAGAAGCAATTTGTACTTACACTGAAAAAGAATCTGTACCTCCGGGAGGGAATATACATATACTTCAAGTTGTAAGTTCCATCATTCCATCCGGAACCATGATGGTTTTGGTCAGGAATTCTCAGGCTAAAAACATGCGGTATAGTTCGGTTACATAAGATTCATGGTGCGTCTGCTACCAAAGTGTCCATGTTGCTCATGCATATAACACACTATCTCTGCTCTTGCATGCGGTGGTACTTCATTCCTCTCTCCACTGTCAAACAGTTTAAACAACCTATCTTCATGCATCAGATAGTTTTTCGCTCTGCGGGTCACCCTTCTGATATCGTGACTAGGCAAGTCTGCAGCGGTACTCCACTTCTGATGTTACTACGGTAGTCGAGGACAAGGGTGTCTAGCTAGACGTCACTGGGGCCGTAATACTTCTCGTGCACCGAGGTTCTCTGCATTTGTGTCGCTTGCAAAAATTCTGCGGGATGTAGCGTGGTGTTGCCAGCAAGGAATGAGGCATTGAGACATGGTAGTACCCCCCCTTTGCTGAAAATTTCTGCATCCACTCGCAGATCTTTGTGCGGAGAAAATTGGGTGCAGTGCAGTCAGTGTCATGCTGCAAATTGGGTGCCAAGCATGCTACGGACTTGCGTAGGCTCAATTGTGCACCAGTAGTGTCTGCTAAACTCTTTTCGGGCAGACGGGACAGACAATCTGCGTTCTGGTGATTCACCCCTGCCAGTGTACCATTTTAAAGGTGTACTGCTGGAGTGTGATGGCCCACCCGGCAAGCATAGCCACAAGGTCATTTTTAATAAATAAGTACGTTAGAGGTTGGCGATCGCTGACCAGTGTAAACGTTCTAAATGCCCATACAGCCGCTAACATCTCCCCTTGTGGTGAACCATAGTTCTTTTTGTGCACATTTAGTGACCTGTTGATGCAAGCAATCATGTATTCATTTCCGTGATCATCAATTTCCGTGATCATCGTTCATTCCCGTGATCATCATTCATTTCTGTGATCAACAATTTGTCCTAGTACTGCTCCAGTTCCCACATTTTACCAGTCCATACGCAATATGAGAGGCCTGTTTGTGTCCTGATACGTCAAAACATTCCCCTGTGTACACAGTTCTTTCTTTAACGTGCCAACGGCAGTTTGTTGTTCACCACCCTATTCCCAAGTCAGGTGTTTCTTTATCAGACCATTAAGCCCAAGCGGGCTGCAACCTTGCTGTAAAGTGGTTTACCTGTACCACCTGTAATACCCTATAAATCCAAGCACGCTACGCAGCTCAGACTTGTTTGTAGGTTAGTAGGTGGTCTGAAATCACGCACTGCTGCAACTTTTGCTTCGCTAGGAAGCAAGCCGCTCTCTTACATTGTGCCCCAAATTTTCTACAACGCTAGCACAGATCACAGTTTTGTCAGGATGAGCTTTCAAACCGCATCTTTCCAGCGGTCCGTGCCCAAGCGTCGACAACCCGATACGCCGACCCCTACTAGTACTACACCAAAGAATTCAACTGTTATGTCATGTTATTCCACACCCAGCCCAGACAAGGACACCCCCTGGAAGCGTGCCTTAATCTGGTTGTATAAGCCAGTAATAGCTGGGAGCTTACTTACTAAGCACAGTTCCGCACCTCTCCTCATCAGCAAACACACCAACTGAACATGCACGTCATACACACTGCCCTCTCAAAGCACTCACACTACAAACACCATCCTCCCTTGGTGTGGGAGGATCAATCTATACTTCTACCACTTTGCATCATCTAAAAGAGCTCGGCCTCGATTCACAGAGGGCCCACAAGACTGCCCTTAAATTGCATGCTCAAGGTCTCGATCTGGAGCAGGGGGCTGCCAGCCATCCTCCAGATCCCCACTAGTTTTCTTTTTCCTTTGATGGGGGAGACTCACGGCACTTACATTAATGACCTAGTGCCAAATTGAAGACTATAGATGGAGCTAAAACATAAACTAAAGCACTTGCCCCCTCTGCCCACAAGTAGACAGTGCCCTGCACATCCTTTCTGGGTGCCAACACACGCAAATAAGGAACATGATCACCGAAAGACACAACTTAGCATGCCGCATGATCTTTAAGGCTATCAGCAAAACAGGCTCCTTAGGATCATGCATTGTCTCCAAAGATATAGGAAGCAACGAACGGATAACCATGCAAAATCTCCAGATTTCTGAAACAGCCGAAAGTAGAATTGTTCCCAAATGGCTCTTCCCACCCCGCTTCCCAGATAAAGACAGATTTACCTCCAGCCGCCCAGATTTTGTGCTGGTTACTCCCATTGCTGCAAAAACACAAAAACAACAAACTAATATAGGGGGGTGGGTTCTTCGAAGCGGCAGGGGACAATTGAGGGAGACTGGGAGCACCTCAGCGGCACCGCCAGCCACCAGTAGAGCCACCAACCCCAGACAGCACCGACTTAAAGACCTCAGCAAACCTCGGCGTGACATCCACCTTGTCGAGATCAAGTATTGTGAAGACATTAGACCTCAGGACCAGCTGAACGCCGTATAGGAACAGCACAAAGATCTCTGCAACATTCTCTAAGGAGCCTCTGTTTACTCTCCACATCATCCTTTTGGGTGTGGGTGGCACCATCTACAACACCCACACTCTGAAGCCTTTCAAGAAACTAGTCTTGAATCTCAAAGTGTTAAGAAGCGTGCCTCCAAGCTCCATGTGCACTCTGTGAACTTTGCTGCTAAACTTGTCCATACCAGACGTGCCCTTTCCAGTACTGTTATTAACTCTCATCAGATGTCAGTTTCAGGCCAAGCCTGCAACCCTCTTGATTCCCATTGGTTTTTCCTTTCCTTTTTGCGGTGGAGGAGCTTTACGGTACTCGGTAACAAAGTGGCTCCCTTTCCTTAATTGATGTGGGGAGTGGCTTTCACTGCCTCTGTAGTTTCTCTCTTTTCTAAAGCACTGCTTACTGGCGTTAAAAATGAAATCAATTAGCTGAAAAAATAGAAGCTGCACGAACACCTCAGCATGATTATGGCAAGAGCGCTTTAGGTGTAAGCACCATAGAGCCCCTCCCCTCTTCACCACTGAACTCGAAACCAGAGCAAATGAATAATTCGTAAATAGCCCAAGGGGGAATAATGCAGAAGCACTCTTATCTTGGCTCCTACAAATTTCAAATGTGGAGTGCAGGTGAAATCATAAGAAAAACAAGCCAGACCTTTGTACGCAGTGATAGGATCCCAAGCAAACGGAGAAGTTCCCGTCAGACATTGAAGCACTTGCGACGCTAGGCGGACTAGAACCTGCAACCCGCTTTCAGGGCAGGTACCCGTAATGAATTCAAGTTGTGTTGATCACACAGCGAGCGCAAAATCTGACTAGCTCATAAACCCTCCTAAGTATCTTGAGGTAGTGGCCACCCCACGGCCCGAATGATCGCAGCCATGTAGCTTGGCAGGGGAGCTGTCACTTTAAAAGTCTTCTGCTTGCCAGGCCTGTGTATAACTAGCGCCCTGTTGGTTTAAGGCATGGAGGTGACAGAGGTGAGTGATAGGGCATCTCGTTTGAGAGGACTCAAGAAAGAAGATTGATTGAATCCAAGAGGCAGCGGGTGGAAGGCCTCTTATTGGCTCAGAGGAAGAGCAGAGCCCCTCTAAACCTTTTATACTGAGTACTCTCATGCTATCATGTTGTGTGTACAAGCACTATTCCTTTGAAAGGCTCTGGCTAATGTGAGCACCGGCTGCGGGTCTTTCCTTGTTGCACGCTGATTTATATCAGTATAACAGAGTAGACATACTTTTACGTTGGCTTTAAGCACTTCATTCCTTCCCCTGAAACATACCTTGCATGCAAAAGCAGAGGTAGTTCACGCTCTGACCGCAATATTTGTTGCGAGCGCGACTCATGCACCGAAATTTTATCACCAACCACTTCTGCGGATGTTTGCATAAGTGCATGTAAGTGTGTAGACGTGTGTGTATGTGTTTGTGAGTGTGTGCACGTGCGTGTGTGCGCGTTTGTATGAGAGTGTGTGCGTGCATGTGTAAATGAAGGGTGGCACTTAATGCATTTTATCTATTTAGGAGAGACTGCTGACACCTGCGACTAAGTGTGTGCCAGGTTTGCTCAACCTGTTCGCCTCTGACACCTGCAAATAAGTGTGTACCAGGTTTGTTCAACCTGTTTGTCTCTGACACCTGCAAATTAATGTGTACCAGGTTTGCTTAACCTGTTCGCCTCTCCTCACTCTCCCCGTCACTATATGCTTATGCCCATAGTCGTTTCTCGCACCTGCTGCTACTGTATGATTGAGGCCGCTGAGGCTGGTGGAGCCCTGTTCGAGTGTCTCCCCTTCCCTCTGACGTCCCTTCGTAATGTTCCCTGCCTCTTCCTCTTCCTCCTCTGAGTCGTCCACTGTGGACGTGTTGGCAGCAGATTTAGCCTTAGAAGCAGCTGCAGCGGCCTGCCTGCGCTCCTTCCTGCAATTTTATGAGCCCAACAATCGTTGAACACAACGCGTGTCTCGTAAACACAGCTAAGGTGAAAATCATGATGGCCAGCCGCACAGTGGTGTCAGTGAGCTAGGGTGGAGGGTGACTCGAAAGGTGAGCTAGGGTGGGGGGTGAATCAAAAGGTGAGCTAGGGTGGAGGGTGACTCAAAAGGTGAGCTAGGGTGGAGGGTAACTTATAAGGTGAGCTAGGGTGGGTGACTTAAAAGGATGGGTGATTTAAGGGTGAGCTAGGATGGAGGGTGACTTGAAAAAAAAAGGACCAGTTGGGGAAATTGCAAGGACCTCACCATGTCAATGATTAGAAGGAGCCACACAGAGGTACCAGTGATTAAAAGGCAAGGGTGACTTAGGTACTGTAGGTTCAGGTTAAAACAATCCATAACGGGAACAGAAAGCCACTCACTGGTTGGGAGGGTATAACACGGTGTCAGCAGTTTTGGGGCTGAAGGTGGTCCAAAACGAGGGCGGCAGAGATCTTGCCAAGGGCTTGATAGGAGCCACTCCTGGTCAGGGTGGGTGCAATGAAGCACACAGTGAGTGAGTGTCGCGAAGATCAAGATCTGAGACAAGACAAGGGCGGCAAAGCTTGTATTAGGGGCTAGACAGGAGCCACTCCTGGTCAAGGTGGGTGCAATGAAGCGCGCAGTGAGTGAGTGTCGCGAAGATCAAGATCTGAGACAAGACGAGGGCGGCAAAGCTTGTATAAGGGGCTAGACAGGAGCCGCTCCTGGTCGAGGTGGGTGCAATGAAGCGCGCAGTGCGTGAGTATCGAGAGTATCATAATTCGAAAAAGTTGAGTAGAATATTGGATACAACCTCCTCATGAATACGCAAACATCTGGGGAAGCTAGAGGCTGGAGGTAGGACGTGACTCTGACTTTTACTGCAGGCACAGGTCCGGGGCCTTCCTTTAATGCACGTGATTAGTTTGACAAACGAGCAAGGATTTAGCACGGAGTAGCTGTAGACTACATGCACTGTATTTAGGGTTGACCAACATTGAGCTACGATGGCTGCGCGATGCTTTCAGCAGGGAAGCATTCATAAGCACTTGATGACCATTGCATAAGCACTTGATGACCAGTGCATAAGCACATGGTGGCCATTGCATAGGAGCTCCATGCACGCACTCTCTTTGTCTTCTATGTCTCCTACTTAACCACAAGAAAGACAGCTTTGTGCTTTGTGCACTAACAATTAAAGCAGCGGTACTCTTTTGCACACATACACTCCTTGCTTCCCCTGTCAAGCCCTCCCAGCTCTGTGACCCTAGCACATCACAGCACAGCACAGCACAGCACAGCACACATCATATCACCTAAGAAGGCAGGACCGACTCACCTTTGTAGCCGTACCGCACATCACCCACAATAGGAGCTTTGAGCACTCTAGCGCAGTGGTTACGCAGCTGGTGCCGGCGTCCTGGGTGTGTTTGTGTGCTTTTGTATGCTTATGTGTGCACTTGTGTGTTCTAGTTGTGTATGTGTGCTATTGTGTGCTTATGAGTGTGCTTGTGTGTTTAAGTGGTGTGTATGTGCGTGTATCTCATGATTCAGGATGTGCGTTTATATGTCAATGTGCTTATACATGTGTGTATACATGTTGTGTATGCATGTATGCATGGTTGTATGTATGTACGTGTTATGTGTGTGTACGGAGGAAAGGGGGTCCAAGCCATCTTCTGAGGTGCAATCTCCTCATACCTTGAAAGAAAAGGCTTTGCGTTATTGAATCCTGCTCCTGCTGCTGCTGCTGACGCACAAGGGCTGCGTTTTTGATCTAAAGTCAGAAATGATTACCTTAAGCAGTGGCAAGCCATCCTGATGAGGGTATGGTGAACTTCCTGTTTGAACGGACCCTTATCTCTTCACACACCTTTCTGTACCTTTACACACACAAGCTCAGCAAGAATGAAGCAAGGATGCGCACCCAGAATACACCTAACACGCACTATTTTAGGCCTGAGCATTAATGCAGGTTGCGTACACAAATGGCATGTTCATTGCGTAGACATAAAAAAGAGCCACACACATCTGAAGACATTCTCACGAAAAGGCCAACAGGACACACACATTGTCTATGCTGTAGCTTTGCTGCTTGCATAGCCTATCATGAAATTAACATGCACACAGCAAGCACAAGAGGAATAGTAGGCACACACGACGCCATGGTGTGAGATCTAGACACGCCGTGCCCACAGACTGACTCAACACACACATACACACACAAACACACACACATAACCACACACACACACGCACACACATACAAACACACACACACACCGAACATGCACTCACCAGTCTGTGGAGTGAGCTCCAACCATGCTAGGCCCTCGCTGGCCTGCTTGACCCGGTAGTAAGTTAAAGCAGCCTGACGATGTCCCTCCTCCACTATCACAGGGGCGCGCATGCGACCTTCACGCCCACGAGGGAACTGCGTGCCTGAAGTGCAGATAATGTGGGGAAGGGTGCATGGATGTTTCAGGGACTGTGTGATTACGCGCAGAAAAGTTGAGTGCCTGAAGTGCAGATAATGTGGGGAAGGGTGCATGGATGTTTTAGGGACTGTGGATTACGTGCAGAAGAGTTGAGTGCCTGAAGTGCAGATAATGTGGGGAAGGGTGCATGGATGTTTTAGGGACTGTGTGATTACACGCAGGGGAGGCGAGTGCCTGAAGTGCAGATAGTGTGGGGAAGGGTGCATGGGTGTTTTAGAGACCGTACGATGTGTTGTGCAGGGGAGTTAAGGACCTGGGGGGCATACAATGGAAGAAAGGGAGCAAGAATGTTTCAAAACAGTGCGGTTTTGTGCAGGGAAGGTGAGGGCCTGGGAGGCCTGAAGAGTGTGTGCTCAGCGTCAAACATGCAAGCAAAGGGCTCAAGTTTGAAATTTCTTTTTAGAGATAGCTTTGATACAGTGTTTATAAGTGGCAGCATGCCTGCGAGGATCGACTGATTGTGTGGGTGGGTTGCACAAGAACAAAGCTGATGTGCGAGTAACAAGATTGAGTGACTGTGAGAGTGGGTAGCACAATAATGAGGAATTGTTGTGTTGTGTGAGTAACAAGATTGAGTGACTGTGTGGGCGAGTGCAGAGCACAAGAACGAGGAATTGTTGCGTGAGTGGTTAGAATGAGTGATCGTGTGGGTGGGTGGCACAAGACAGTACCTGGCCATCAATAGGGTGAATTGTTTGAATTGCTTTTTTGCACGCATGAGGATCACAGATGCAGGATGTGTAATGAAGAATGCACAGGTGCGAGGGCATTTTGAAACGTACGCGTTTGCTTCAAATGGGCAACAAGAAAGAGGAGGTTGTGCATAAATTTGCTGTTGTCCAAGCAACACCTAACACCTACCTGGAGGGGCAGCCACAATCGCCCAGTACACACGACTCACACTCATGCCCTCAGGGACCTGCATGGTGTGTTCATACACGCGGTGCGAGCATTTCATGTGTATGTGTATGTGTATGTGTATGTGTATGTGTATGTGTATGTGTATGAGTGCAAATGGTTATGGTGACAATACATGTGCATTTGTGTGTCTGTGTGTAGGGTTATGTGTTAGGTCTGTGCATAAAATGGTGTGTATGCGTGTGTAAATATGTGTACATGCCATTGTTAGCTCAGTAAATACTTATATACTCCAGCCTCAGATACTGTACAGTATTTAAATCAGTCATATACAGTACAGCATTTAAATCAATCAGATACTATCATCGCTCAAATCACTCAAATATTATCGTCACTCAAATCAATCAAATACAGTGTGCTCCAGCCTTAAATACAGAAAGCATCATTACTCAGAGCAAGCATGTTGCTGTAATGCTTTCGGGACTCACCTCAAACACAAGAGCAAAATAGTTTATAATTGAGCAAAGTCAATATGTCACGTAAAAAGCAACGAGCACTTCCAAAACGAAAAGCAACGTGCTCAATACCTCACGTGCAGGAGCAGCAGGAGGGGGGCGGAGCAGCAGGGAAGAGCGTTGCATGCTGCAAAGTACAAACTTTAATCAACACTTCACACGTTAAACAACGAGCGTACTCAATACCTCACGTGCAGGAGCAGCAGGAGGGGGGCGGAGCAGCAAGGAAGAGCGTTGCCTGCTGTCGTCAAAGCGACTCTTCAGCACCAAGCTGTGCTTCGCAGTTACCTGAGGAGAGCAATGTTGATCGATACTCTTCAGCATGCAGATAATGAGGAGAGCAATGTTGATTGATACTCTTCAGCACCAAGCTGTGCTTTGCAGCCACCTGAGGAGAGCAATGTTGACACGGGTCTTACAGGATTGATGCAGCCACCTGAGGAATTGATGCAGCCACCAGAGGAGAGCAAAGTTGACACGGGTCTTACAGGATTGATGTGACCGTAGCTTCAGCATGCTGAAAGACATCAGGGAAGAACAAAGTCTAATTACGAAGGCACTCCCCACATTCAATAAGGAAAGGGGCCAATTTTACGGAGAAAGGCAATTTGGGTTGAACGGATGTGGGCGTACGACTGAGACACAACGAGAAAGGATGATCTTGATCAGGTTGCGCTGCAAACCATTACAAGGTTCGAAGTGAAGCTTAAAATATTCTGTGGGGATTCTTGACGGGAGCAAAGTGACACACGATGCGTTTACTGATGCAACGCCTTCTATAACAAATGTATATATATTATTTTATAGATTGCCATACAAATCAGATGGGCTCCAATCCATAAAACCATTTGAAAAAGGAAAGAAGAACGCTAAGCGTCAGAGAAAAAGTCATTCCCAACGTTTGTTGAGAAAACGGAGCTAAAAACGAGCATAGCCCTCGATTGCAGTACTGCAGTGTTGCAGAACGTTAAGTGCACGTGTGACCCATTGCAGTACTGCAGTGTTGCATGACGTATAGTGCACGTGTGACCTATAGGGAGGGTTCTCCTCAGTACCAAGATCCCACTCTAATCCCTGCTGCAGTTGGTTGTTTCTGTTTTACACAAGTAAGACAGCCTTGGTCAGTGTAACCTGAGAGCACGCATCTGAGCGCATTAGGGTTTTGGATAGTTGATATTCGGGAGATTGCTAATTACGGAACTTGCAAGGGTGCTTTTCCAAAGGTAAGTATACTATTTATGGAACTTGTGTGACCAATTTCTGCCGCGTACAGTAACAAGCAAGAGGTCTTACAGCGCGACCCGCAAGCAATTGGGAGACTCATGCATAACACCCATGGCCAGTGTAAGCTGAAAGCATGCATCTGAGCACATACAACGACGTGCAAGAGGTCTTACACTGCTACCTGCAATTTAGCTCACACCCTGCCACCACACCTGTGCGGCTTTATCTCTGAAGCAAGCAGCCATCCACGCTGCCGCGTGCGCGCTGCGTGCGACAGCCATCACACCGCTGACGTTGCGGTCTAAGCGGTGGATCAGCCTGTAGGGGGGCAAAGTGAACAAAAAGGACATCGATTAAGATGGCTTTTGCCCACGTGCCTGCTGTATACACATATAGGGTCGGTCAGAACCGTATGTATTAACCGTATGACCTTATATATATATGATTCTGGTCAGCCCTACATATATTTATACATATATGGTGCTGTGTGCAACGATACCCTGCTGATGTTGCGGTTGAAGCAAGCAAAGGGCCTGCAGTATCGACACAGGCGGTGGCAAAGAGGCAGGCTAGCGTTCAGTGGAAGGGCATGTGACAGGCGGCGACAGCTGAGGGAAAGGAATAAGGAGTACACCCCACTCCTTTGAATGTGCGCGTGCGATGCATGGTGTGCTGGAGATTATAAGGTACGGGTAAGGCCTGGCAGCTGTAGAAGGTGACTCACAGGCTTGTGCATGATACACTTGATACATTTGATACATTTGATATACATGATACATTTGGTAGCTGTTTGCATGTTTATGCCGTTACGTGCGTCAGTGGCTTGCAGCAGCCCTGTACATCAAAGATGCTCTCGTCGCTTCCCTCCAATTCACTTATGAAGGACAGCTAGGGGCGCCCTAATTACTTATGAAGGACAGACCCTATTTACTTATGAAGAACAGATAGGGCCTGACAACATTCCAGGGGCTTCTATTTACTTATGAAGGACAGATCCTATTAACCTATGAAGGACAGATAGGGGCTGACAACATCCCAATCCTTGGAAGGACATAGGGGCTGACAACATTCCAATCCTTGGAAGGACATGGGGGCTGGCTGACAACATCATGCTGACAACATATTGCAATATACTGCCGCCTTTCAGCAACAAAAGTACGTTAGACGCTCCCAAATGGATGAAAGCATTGCGTTCTGTCAATTTATCCATTTTTTGCCCAATGTTGTCCCGACCACTTAACCATGAGCGTCAAACCCAACCCATATCAATGGTGCGTCTGTCCCCCCAAATACTGGCACACTACTGGATGCACAACACAGGCAGACAAACACACCCAGACACCCAGACACCCAGACAACACAGACAGACAACATTGGCACGCTACTGGGTGGTGCCTCCTTATCCATCTTGAAGCTGGCAATGGGCTTTTGATTAACAGACGTGAGCACAGGCAGCACGGGTATCATTGGTACAACTTGATGCGTTGTAGTTCTAAAGCTGTAATTGGTGTGGTTTCATGCGGTGTGGTCTCATGCGGTGTAGTGCAATCTGGAACAGTGTAGTGCCAAAGCCTTGAGGCAGGCAGCGCGAGCTCCCTTGGTACAACCTGATACTGAGAAGTGCTGAAGCCTTGAGTGAGGAAAGGATGCACGCAACAATGTAGCATTGCCTCAGGGCAGGCATCACAGCCATGAAGGCAGGCATCCCAGCCATCTAGCATTACCTCAGGGCAGGCATCACAGTCATGAAAAGAGCATTACCTGGGGGTGTCATCATTTGGGTGAACTTTAAGTGCCGGATCCATCAACGCCTCCAACGTGTTCTTGTACCCCTGAAAGCACGTGCAGCAGTCCAGTGCTGCATCCATCATCACCTTTGCATGCTCATAATTCTCAGCACAAGCTTCTGAGCCACATAATGGCACAGAGCGGTGCCCCTGAATCCTTCCCTTTTTAAGGCCACCTCGGGACCTTTTGTCTATGCTCCCATCCTCACTCATGGATCTTAAACCCAAGCTTCCAAATTACACCTGCACGTTGAGACTGGGAGGCGTAATCCTTGCGACTCGCGCATTCTTCCAAGCGTGTAGTGCGTCATAAGCGCTTCAACGTCAATTTCACACATCGTCTTGTTACGTCTCCCCACTCATTATGTACACACTTCATGAGGAACTCATTCCCTACTACCTAGGCTCTCGTCTATGAGCACCAGAGCATCCTTGTTTATCCAAGCATTTAAAACCACATCATTACTCCTCCTTCTCCTCCGTCCTTTCACCTGCACTATGAGTTTAAGCTTATTTAAAACGAGCTCCCCTATATATCCAAGTAGTAAACGAACAGCTCGTTCATATCTGTCTCCTCCCCCTCCTTCTTACCTGCACCATGAGCCCAAAAGGCTTATTTATAAACACCAGCTCCTTTGTGTATCCAAGCACCCAGCTGCGCAAAAGGCTGGGAGTCAAAGGCCGGCCACCAAACGCCTGCAAAACACGCAAAACACACACACCCATTGTTTGGGTCTGCCATAACCATACATATCATATGCATGTAACATATGTTGTATTATGCAATTGCGGTGTGTATTTGGTATCTCAGCAAGAATAACTTCCATTATATGGTCAAACACAGTATGTGTATACGGCTCAGGCCAAGCCTGCACACATATTGCGCATTGTTGGTGAGTTGGTCTACATGCACCCAGCGTCACACGATTGTGTGTTGAAAAGGGCGGGTGTGCACAGAAGCACACCTGCCAGAAGTCAAAAGGAAAAACTTACTATATGAGAATGCCTGTGTGGGGCGCTTCTGTGGTTGTGTCGTTTTTTTTTAAGGTTCAAAGCAGTTGATTGTAGTTAAGGTATTTGACATATTTAAGAGAATAGGACTCAATTCATACTCGCAGGTTCGTGTGGCGTGGACTTCCATTGTTGACCGTGCACTACCATCGGCTTTTTATTATTCTAAATATCTCTGCCCATAGCAGTCTCGGTGTGAAAGGGAAACAGTAGAAGATTAAGTGAGGGGAGACAGGGAGAGGAGGGAACCCTCTGGAGACGACAGAATACCTCAAAGTGCTCTTTGGTCCACACTGTACAGACTAAAATCCAAATATCACATTTAAGCTTATGGTTTTGTCCAGTCTTAGGTACACACAGCACACACTACAACCCCGAAATCTCAGGTAATACGTAGGGTCAGCCAGAACCGTGTACACACCCCGTATATGACCGCAAGTATAATAATTTAGCCCTGCAAATTAAAAATGTATTGTAAATGGTTTTGGCTGACCTAAGGTCCGCAATGGTTAGAGCAAACCCCAGATACGTGCTGTAAAGAGTACAACCCTGTAGTACTCTGTAGTTCATGTGTGTATGGTTTTGGCTGACCCTACGGCCGCACTGTGCACACACTGGTCTCATGTGTAGCCACCCACCAGGCCAGGCACAAAAGGGTCTTGACCTGCATGGCTCAGGCGCTGCTGCACTTGGGTCGGCGATTGAAGATCCCCTGAGTGTATGGATGAGTGTATGGATGAGTGTATGGATGAGTGTATGGACGACTCAGGAGCCCCTGAGTGTATGGATGAGTGTATGGATGAGTGTGTGGATGAGTGTATGGATGAGTGTATGGATGAGTGCATGGATGAGTATATGGATAAGTGTATGGATGAGTGTGTGGATGCGTGTATGGATGAGTGTATGGATGAGTGTATGGATGAGTGAATGGACGACTCAGGAGCTCCTGAGTGTATGGATGAGTGTATGTATGAGTGTATGGATGAGTGTATGTATGAGTGTATGGATGAGTGTATGGATGAGTGTATGGATGAGTGTGTGGATGAGTGTATGGATGAGTGTATGGATGAGTGTATGGATGACTCAGGAGCCCCTGAGTGTATGGATGAGTGTATGGATGATTGAGGAGCTCCTGAGTGTATGGAGGAAATGAACGTGTACATTTATAAGCACACAACACAACACACGTACACACAGTACAAACACATATGCATATACAATTAAAAACCACACACACATATTTACAAGCATCTCACCTTGGTACGAGCACGCAGGCTCAAGTGTTGAATGAAAAGGGCTGGCAAGGCGGGCTGAAGGGGTGAGATGATGTTGATGCTGGTGGTGGTGGTCGTATGGATACTGTTCGTGCTGCTCCTGCTGCTCTCGCTGCTGCTGCTGCTGCTGCTGCTGCTGCTGCTGCTGCTGCTGCTGCCGTTGCCGTTGCTGCTGCCACGACAAGGAAGAATTGGTGACAGATGCGGCCACGCTGGGTAGCCTAGGACTTTGTGATTTGTAAAACAAGGAAGGAATTTGGGCAGGAAGGGAGGTGGATAAGCTGGGGAAGAAGGCTAAAATTGAAGAGGTACTGCACTTGCCAAAGGTTCTTGCCAGCCAAGGAAGGCGGCGCACAACGGTAAAGCAGTCTTTGCTGCCGCAAACCAGGCCCTTCCTAAAATTGGCCCTTCCTTGCCAAAGCCTGTCTGTTCCTATCCCAAAAGCGCCCTGGGCCAACAAAAACAATATGCGTCTGGTCTAACTACGCCGCTCAATAATAAAAAAACACCAGCAACTTTTGACCCACGAATCCCACTCGCTCCTCCTCTTTCCTTAAATTTTTTTCTTCACACACAAAGTCCCCTCAGTAAATGGGCCATGCAAACAAAAGTAATGCCATTTTAAGCAGCTTCTCCAAATTTACGCCCCTGCCAATCTTACTCATGCCCTTCCTCGAACCCCTCCCTTAAACACCCTCTCTGTCAAAATCTTTGGACCATCAACAGCAGGCCCCAGCAAAACGCCACCATACTTATACAAACTAATAGCTACTTGACGAATTATCTGCTGGCCACCTCCTGCCCGCCAAACCTGTCCATCACTCCTCACTGAAATTCTCAAAACCAAAAGGATGGTATAATCATGTCCTGTCACTTTAGAAAATCAGCACTTATAAACACAGGCACAGGCTAATCACCTGCTGCCTATCTTCTCGTCCTCAGACTTTTCGCTCACAAGCTCTTGCCTCAATCGTCCACTATGATGTCGAGCCACCTAAACCAGTGCTTTAACGGCACACGCACCTACTGGCCACATGCTGCCCATCTTCATGCTCCTCACTCGCAAGAGACCGGGGGTAGAGCACCAGGTCTCCTGGGGAGAGCACCCTGGATGCGCTGACACGCTTCACGCGCTGGCCATCAAATATGCGCACCTGTGTTTGCACGTGTTTCTTGCGTCGTGAATGTGTGTGTTGCGGTGTGTGTGTGTACATGCATGTTGTTTGCTTGTCTGTGTGTGTGTGTGTGTGTGTGTGTGTGTGAATGTGTGGCTTGTGGGTAAATGGCGCGAATGCTTGTGCGTGTCTACCTGCGTATCACGTGCATCGCCCACTGGCACCACCTGTGGCATTCAAAGTGGTGGCTACGAAAGTGCACCTAAAGGTAAGCGTGCTTACGCGCATGTGGGTGTGCATGCGTGCCTGTAATTACATGTGTACTTCATGTGTTTGTGCGCCTGTAGGCTTGTCGCAAGCTTAACACGTTGGCACCATACGTACATCCTAAAGGTGGGTGTTCTTCATACCAACTTGGTAGGCATACACACTCACACACTTGTAGCGCTGGCCAGAATTTAAGAAACCCTTTTTGGCAAGTACCTCTGAGTACATAGTGCCTCAATTTAAGAACATTTGAATACTTCAGTAGCCATAAACAGGTCAGGGTGTGTACACATGATATTTTTTGTCTTGGTTACAGATAGCATGCTTTGCATCGCGTATTGAAAGGAGGCCCCATCTTGTACACAATCACCAGCATGTGCTATTTTGTACCCCTCACCTGGTCTTTGCGAAACGCTCTATACAGTGCATTGTGCGGCATGTTTTCGGGGCCTCGTCGTCTCAACCATGCAATAGCGGTGGGTGGGGGCATGCCTGCACGTATGTTGAGGGCAAGGGAAAGGCAAAATGTATCACGTGCACACACACATACACACAGCCAATCAAAGGCACTGACAGCGACAATCATTCAGTACCAGAACAATTATTCAAAAGGGAAGGAAAGGGTACGAGCGAGTTAAATTTCTGACCTGCACGCTTGACCTACTAAATCACGGATGAGACTGGAAAGCACGAGCGGCACTTGCGCGCAAATATGATACGTGCAGGGTGTGCAAGAGAACAATGTATTTCAGGTGTTGTGGCAGGGAGCTCCTCTCCAAATATATACGGCCACGTACAGATCATATACATGGTCCTGGCCAACACTGAGTACGTGCGCTACTTCATAATTACCACGAGCTAACTCTGCCCGACCCTTCACCCGTTTCGGGCGCTGCTTCTGTGCATCAGACTTGAAACACTGATGGCTACTTACCTCGAACGAATTGTACAGGCTCAGTGGGGGCGTTCTGTTCCAAGAATGGATGCACCGCTGCGGCCGAACAATGGGGATCGGGGTTATGCACGTCAGAAGACCATGATGTTCAGATCTGTGCGGCTCTACGTTTTTGACGCTCAACATCACAAATAGACATTCCAATCCACTGATGTTTAACCATATTGCCTTGCTGTAAGGTTCAAGTGCATGCAAGCAAAAACAGACCTGCTGGGAGCTCTGCCAAAGTTTGTTCCCGGCCATAGTGCCTGGAGGCAAACCCTCTTGCAACCTCCGTACTTGCAGATAATAAGCCATTGGCAGTACTCCTAATGACAAGAAAAGGATAGCAGGCGTGCAAGCTAGGTATCATTTTGCATAGGCCAGTTTTTAAAATTCATATATTTAACATTGTCTCTATCGCAATTGAAATGACCCTTCTGTCGAATTCGTTTTGCAGTCACCTGCTGGCCCCTTCTCTTGCCTTCCCCCTCTCATGCCTCAGCACTGCCAGCTTGAAGAGATGCATGGCCACTGCTCCACCTAGGACAAGCAAGAAGAGCAAGGGAAAAGGGTACGTTCACTTTCTGTTCAGCTTTGTTTGCACAACTCATGGTTTGCACAAAACTGCATGCTTGCTACCCTACGCAGGGACGACATTAACAGCCCACGCATGCAAGCGGTGCTGGCAATGCTGAAGAAGCCTGAACAGGAGCTTGGGGGACACAAACGCTCCTCCCTCTCAGAAAAATTGGCAGAGGAGAACTACTTGGAACACTGGTTTGCACGTGAGAGAGCCTGGGACCGTGACATGGTGGGTGGGTGAGGGTATGTGTGTGTGTGTGTGTATTTACGTGTATGCGTGTGTGCAGGGGTGTGTGTTTACGTGCATGTGTGTGTGTTCATGTGCATGCGTGTATGGAGGTGTAGGTGTAGGGGAGTGTGTTACAGCTAGTTTGAGATGTAGCATTGACAACCCGACACACAACCCCTGGACCGCCTTCGCACAGGGGGTCAAGCATCAACTGCAAAGGCAAGCTTTGAAGGCTCTGCCAGAGCACCTACGCGTGATGGCAGAGAAGCCGGACCTCTCACCCCCGCCCCCCAATAGAAAAGTGAGTGAGAGCATTACACCGTATTTATAACTGGAGTGGTTAGGTGTGGAGTGCAACTGAAGCAGTCGACCTGCATTTTTTTCAGGCCATAACTGTCAAGTTTAGAAAGCTACCATGTTGCTGTCATGATCCAATTTTATCAGCCAGACTGGACTTGGCCGATAAAAACTGGCAGGAATTGTAATTAACTTGCGCCATTTAGTGCCTAAGTTTATGTGTTTGAGGCAAAGAGCATGGTGCGATGAGGAGCTTATCTGAGCTTTTTGGATGCTGCACCAGGAGGGAGTAAAAAAATAACTAGTGGACGGGGGGTCCAATTTTTTGGGCTGGACCCCCCTGCCCCCCCCCCCTTCCGGTGCCCCCACCCAGACAAAAAGGGTACCATTCTGCTCCTTTTTCAGATAGGCATCCATCTACATACTCATTACAACCAAAGATTGACTTGCTGCAGAGTTATGGGGCAAAAACTGAGACGCGGACGCTCTTGCATACATGACCTGCCAAGCACCTACAATTTGCCTTAAACACCCACAGATTGCTTTCCTTTCTTCAGCATTCCATTGTGCATCTTGTGCTGATACTATCCTGCAAGTTTGGAGTGATAAGTTGCTCCTTTGGCTTTACACAACCCGCGGCCACACCCATGCGCGCGTGGCTCTGACTTGTAGGCATTCACACAGTCCCCCCCTTTTACCCAATTAGTACAAAAAGGGTGCCAATCGGCTGGGCTTGAGCTGAGGATTCCGCTGATATATTTATCATTCCGAGAAAATGGCCCAGAAAAACTCTGGGGGGGGGCCGAAAAACTCGGACCCCCCCCAACCCCCCCCCCCTCTAATTGGCTCCCCCCCA